>Ga0209979_1001196_pt1 | contig 29641 bp, 32 predicted proteins | sample AnhtaG_FD_183114 | JGI IMG/M metagenome (GOLD analysis project Ga0209979, IMG submission 183114) | Deep subsurface microbial communities from Anholt, Denmark to uncover new lineages of life (NeLLi) - Anholt_01485 metaG (SPAdes) (version 2) | ecosystem: Environmental > Aquatic > Marine > Oceanic... | reverse complement strand
TTTTAAATTAATAACAACAATATTGATTATTGGATTTAATACCGTGTTATCTATTGATGGTTTAATAAAACAGAAATTGTTATTATTGATAGGATTTGTATAAAAAACTTTACTCATATTACACAAGAATTATGCGTTTTCACAAATACTTCTTTTATTACATTTAACGATTTCATTATAGTTATAATCTCTTCCTTAGAGTGAAATCCGTAAATTGCATTATTACTTATTAATAGGTAATTATTTCGAAATTTCGTTGATTTATTCTTTTTTTCTCTCTTTTCTTGTATTAAAAATATTAAGTGAAAAAACCCCCTTTATTATGACAATAAAATATCGTTAACCTGATTATAATAAATACTAAGTTTTAGAACAATACATCAGAGATAATTTAAAGAAGTAAAGTTAATTCTTTACTAAATATTTGTCAACTATTTTGAGAATAATAAAGGTTGTATGCGAATTTACGAATAAAAATCAAATATAATAAGTCTAATTTAACAATTCTTTAGTTTAATCTACAAAAAAAGGGTTAAAATGAGAAAATTATATTTATTAAAACTCATGCTCAACGATTACTTTTTATTGTTCCCGATACCAAGAAAAAGTTTGTTTCATTCCTCAGTAAACGACCACGACAACTTTATTGAGAAACTAAAAATCTTATTTCCAACGATGCAACCAAAATTAAATTGTATTTATTCGTTAATTTAGGATTATATTAATAGATAAAATAATATAAAAAGAATGTTAAAAAAAATTATTTGATTTGTTTACTCCCTAATCTTACCATCTTGAAGTTTTGGTGCGTTTTTTTGACCTGCCAATGGTAATGTAAAAAGTAATATTAGTACTATAATAGTCGAGATAGTTGCCGGCATTGCTGCTTCAGCGAAGGTTAAATGCGGGTTATAGAATGGTAGCCCAACGTAATAATGCTCTGTTAGGACGCCCCCGAGTGAACATTTAACATCTACAGTAATATTAGTCCGACCTTCATCTAGAAATGGTACCAATAATCCGGTATTATCGTTTATTGGTGGATTCTCTATCAGTTCTCCGGTTTTCTGGAGTCCTGGAATAGGAAGTCTATAAATAGGTAGTGTGTGTGAGATTGTGATGGGAGTCACATCAGTTGGTTGTTCAGTGAAGTTGAACTGATAAGTAGGTGGTCCTGTAGGAAGTATAGCAATAGCAACATTATCCTGATCATCGTAATATTGGTGATGTTCATGATCTTCCCATACTTGTGTGTGATTTACCCACACATCTATTTGGTATATATAGTGATAGTCAGGATCAGAAACTCCATGGGTAAGTCTAACGCTAAGTATTTCATCCGCTACATAGTATTCTAGATCAATATTTATAGGAGCATGCGCTCTCACGTTTAGAACGCTCATCGTAACACCGAGGATTAAAAATACGCTCAAGGCGTAAAATATTTTTTTTTTTGACATGTTAAATCTTTTTTTTTTTTAAAATATAAATTTATGAATTGTTAAAATAGTTTAGCAATTTAATATTTTACTTTTTTCAAACCTAATTGACGCTTTAATCACACATAAACAATTTTTGCTCGTTGTTTAATATGGCTTGAGTTCGTACCACCTGAGTTCTTAATGATTAAAAAAAAAAGAAGAAAATTGAGTAAAACTTTTTAATATCGTTATTCTATAACGAGAGGAATAATATTTTCAGAGAATTTTTGCCGTTTACATATTGCTTGGTATACGATTAAGCCTAAGAAGAGTAGAACATCAAAGAAGAGAAGGAACAACCCTCCCAGAATTATGTATTTTAAAACTAATTCTCCAGCAGCATTGGTTGGTGCTCTTAAAAAATAAAAAGCTGCTGCGGGAAAAGCGAGTAACATGCTTGCAAACAATGACCATCCTATGATCTTCCGTAATATGTTTTTAGGGATCAAGTTGTGTATTATTAGGCAAAAAACTACGATTGCTCCGAGAGTAATAAGAATATGGGGGTGTCCAGTTGCGAAATTGCGTTCAACTACGTAATTAGAAGGGTCACGATAAGCTTCAAGGTCTGCTACGATGACCATGCCTGGTATTACCACAATTATGCCGGCTAAGAAAAATGGAACGAACATGCTTAATCTCAACGGGTTTTTTAAAACTGCTGTAATTTTAGAGCTAAGAGAGGAAGAATTATATCCAGAACCGATTTCTTCTTTCGCTACTTCTCTCCACCCGTAAACAGCAATTATCACGCCTGTAAACAAAATTAACGCTCGAGCTGGCATTAGAATGGCATTTGCAGCTTTACCCATAACAAGCACGAGGAAGTAACCTACTGTCATAGCAATTACACCCGGCAAAAGCAACCAAAGACCAATCTTAGCTAATTTACCTTTTACTCCCGTGTATCTAAAAATCAGAATTAAGACTCCAGTTAACAATAACGCATTCATTAACCGCATGTGGAAACTGGCGAGTTCTTGAAACAATTCTTTAGGAGTTACTCGATCTAAATATGCTATTTCCACTAGGAAAAATTGTTCGTCGATTTCCAGCATTATGATTGCAGCGACGGCTCCAAATATTGCAAATACGATCATGCTTCCGATGACAATTACGGCACTTAAGTGTAGGATATTGAAACCAGCAATTTTAGGAATGTCCCGATAATATTCGCTTTCTTTTACTTCTTTTCCAGGAATTAAACCGTAAACCAACAATACAGCACAGGCAAATAAGAGGCTAAGACCAACTAAGAACACGTGATGTAAAAGAAAATTATCAGAATACGCCCAAAAAATAGCACCAATACCCCCACAAATTCCACCTATAGCAGCCATGTACTTAATTGGTTTAATTACCCTCGATCGCATTTCGATTACGTCTAAAAACAAAAGCGTTACAATTCCAATGAACGGCGTTGATATAGAGTGGTAGGTCATAATTACTCGATGGGCTGTGTGATGGACAACCGGCGTGTAGTAAAAAGGCCAAGTTCCGTAGAACATGTGATATGAGAACGCTATAGAAAGATTAACCACGATGATAATTGATAATAGTAAGATAAGTAATTTATTGGAAAACTTCCATTTAATTTCGATTGTATTTCACCTTAGTTTTGATTAATAAATTCAAAATTGGTATAACATACTTTATCTCATTTGATTTATAAAACTAGTCTTAAAATTTTATAAGAAGGAGGCTTTAATTTGAAAAAAAGATCAAGAAGCCTTTACATTCAGAGCATATTAGATTTAATATATAACTCAATTATGATGATTAATGTACTAAAATTAGTATCAATATTTTTTAATTACAATTAAATTGGTTAGAAAATATGTTTATTTCAAAAAAATGAACTAAGATGTAAAAAGACCGTTAATGATCAATTTATCAATTACCCTCTTTACACTATTTGAATTTTCGCATTATATTCTTTATTAATTTGGTTTATAATTTCCCTTGAGAGTTCTGCTTCTGGAAGGAAAAACACTGGGCACTCTTGAAGGATTGATAAGGAAATTGAGTAGCAGTCCGAAATGGCGATAGGATATCTACATTTAATATTAGCTGCTTTTTTGAACAACCATGTGTCACTTATGGTGTTAATTATACCTTCTGTCTTTTTTAAAACCATCTCAGCTTCAGTCATAGATTTTTCGCGACAAATTATATAGAAAAGTTCTGATTTGATTAAATTATGCCCATATAGCAATATCTTTGATTCTTGGGTAAAAACGTACTCTTCTAATAAAGAATTAATATCTCGTGCTTCACTTATGAAATAACCAAGTAAAACACTTGTGTCCAAAACTAGACTAGGGGTATCAATTAGAATTTGTCTTATACTCATTGAATCACTTCAGTTTATTCTTTAAATGGGGCAAGACTTTCTTCTTCTTTCAAATCTTTCTTTTTTTCATCTATATAAGACTTTTTTGCAGATTTTGGTAATATTCCTTTTAAGCTTCTGAATTGTTGTAAATTTGATTTTCTAATTAGGTTTGATGGTTGGTTTTCTATGAGATATTCAATAAGATCGTTATATGTTATAGCTTCCCCCTTTTGTTCCTCTAATCTTAGCTTGATCTTAAATAATAATTTCTTGGTTTCGTCGTCAATTTGGATTGTGGTAGTCATATCATTTTATCTCTATAGAGTTATAATAAAAATAGTTCTATAGAATATTTAACTTTAACTATTAATTATTTTTTTAAAATCATTTAAAATCATCAATAGAATCGGCTCTCTTTTTTTCAATTAAAAAAAAGATTTCAAGAATAATTTAAGAAGGTCTTACAAAAGGAAAAAATGTAAAATGAAATTAATCCTTTTTAAGATATTTTAAAAGCACTACGAGAATGATGGCTGTGATTAAGGGAACGATGATTCCTAATGCCAAAGCAAATTGGGCGTTAAAAACTTCATAAACGTGAGTCGAAATTGGCGCTCCAATGGCTACTCCAGCAACTATCAGAGCATAGAATGTTCCTGTTGCTATACCGCTCTCAGAACCCTTGGTTTTCTCTTTAACAGCACCTGCTGAAGAAGGAAAAATCAATCCATGTCCTAGACCAAGGAAGACCATACCAATCATAGGTATATACATAGGTATTGGTTTTTCTGGGGAAATCATGAAAACTCCAAATGCAGATGCTATCAACAATAATCCAATTAACATTATTTTGGTATAACCTATTTTGTCGCTCAATATACCTGCGGGATAATGAATTAGTATCGAAAAGATAACCATTATGCTAAGTATCATTCCAGTTTGACCAGCGGTAAAATCTGCAGACTCCAGCATTACCGTATAAGCCGCCGTAACAATTCCCATATTAAACATCATTGCTAACATCGAAAAGTAAGGACTTACCATAGATTTTCTAAAGACTACTTCTCTAAATTTTTTGATTTCCTTGCGGAGGTTCAATTTCTCTTTAGTGGGTTGATAAATAGAAGGAAGAAGTAGTGATGTAAATGACATGACAAATAATATAATTGCTATTATGAAAAACAAATTGCTTGCTCCAATTATTTGTGCAACTAACCCCCCTAACATGAATCCTACCAAATTTGAAAATCCGATGGACATTCCATATAGTGCCATCCCCCTTCCGCTCCGTTTCTGAGAAGTAGCGTCTGATATATAAGACATTGTAGCAGGTCCTCCAAAGCCACCCCCTATTCCGTGAATTATCCTTCCAAATAAAAGAAAATAAGGGTCTTGAGCTAACGCATATAGGAGCATTGATACACCATCTAAAAATATTCCGAACGCTATTAACCTTTTTCTGCCGAATTTGTCAACTAACCTTCCAAAGATTAAATTTGAGGGAATATGGACCATGGAGTAAATTCCTACAATAAATCCCATGAACAGTAACGAGGCTCCTAATTCTAACGAATAGGTAGCAATTATCGGAATTGCGGCATTGCTGTCGAAATTGACCAGAAATGACAAAGTAAGTGCTAAAAATATGTGTTTTTTTTCAATTATTAGATTTTTTTGGCTTTTCCCTTCCGCAACATCTAAAGAGGCATGTGAAATCTGTTTTCTCACCAAAAGTATTTTTTTTTTATTTTCCCGTTAACATTCTGAAATTTCACATCAAAATTAAAATTTCTTGTGATAAATCAAATTATTTTATATGTTAGTTTTTATTATGTTAAGTGAATGAACATGACACCTTCTAATAACCGCTTAAAACAAGAATACGAAACAATTAAAACTATGATTCGAATGTATTGTAAAAAGGTTCATGACTGTGAAGATGGTTTATGTCAAGAATGCTCTGATCTTCTCAATTACGCTGAAGAACGATTGAATAATTGTAAATATGGTGAAGATAAACCCACATGTGATACGTGCCCAATTCATTGTTATAAACCTGACATGAGGGAGAAAGTACGAGAGGCTATGCGTTATGCCGGCCCGCGGATGATTTATACACATCCTATTATGGGATTTCGGCACTTGTTTAAAAAAATGAAAAAAAAAGACAATTTAGTAGAATAAGAATTCCAGAGTTTTGCTTGAATTTTAATTATAAATTATTTTAGTCAGTTCACTTTCTTGTCCTTTAAGATAATTCTTGAGAACACCCTTCTGTTTCATCGAGAGAATAACTACTTCAAGACCTTCTTGTATTTGATCTTTAATCGAAATCAGTGAAAGCAATTTACCTCGCATTTTACCAGACGCATCATTATTAGCTATTTCGTTCGGTTTGCTAAACAATTGCTCAATCTCATTGATATTTATCTCTCTAAGCATTTGTGCAAGCGCTCCTAATTTTGGATCTTTATCGAATACTCCAGGCACATCTGTTGCAAATATTAGTTGTTTAGCGTGTACTACGCGCGAAAGAACTACGGCCAATTGGTCTCCACCACAAACGCTAAAACCCATATTAGAGTCGTACATCATATCTCCTCCTATCAAGGGGACCATCCCCAAAGACAAAAAGCCTTTTAAAGAGTCAAAGTTGTAATTAGTTATTACCATCTTACTGCCCACAACCATCGAAGAGGCGTGCATTAAGTTAATAGGAATCCCTTCTTCCAGAAATGTAGTAGCAATTGTTTTTCGAAACCCATTCACGATTTGTTGCGTTTTTGACATAGAAATTAATTGATCTTTGTTTCTAAACCCCTTATGAAGGTTGTATTTTAGCACGGGTGGATGACCGAAAGAACCTACCCCATGGATAATCACAAGATTTTTGATTAATCCTAAATCAATACATTCTTTTATTTCCACAGCAACCGCTTTTATAACTTCCTCTCTAAGTTTATATGGCGTTGATTTGTTCGTAAGCAATGAACCGCCAAGTTTTAAAACAATTGGGTCTTCTACTGTCATTTGTACTCCTAGATATTATATTAGAAACTATAAGAATAAGGCCAAAATGTTGGAAATACGAATTCGAGTATCAAGATAACGAATACAACCGCCAGAAAAATTGTGAAATTATCAGTGCCCTTAGGTGATACCGCTTCTACTATCGTAGCAACTATACTAACAACTACTATCGGTAAAATCAATATGAGTATATCAAACTGTGGAACTTCTAGAGAAAAAATCAACACGAGAATAGAGCTTACTAATATCGATCCAACTAGCATACCTATACTTCCTACTATAGTTTTCTCGCTCCCTTTGAGTCCAATCTTTTTTCCACCAAATTTACGCCCTATTATATCCGCTAACCCATCTCCACCGGAAATACATCCAATTATAAGTAGAGCGGTAGGATTTGCGTTACTTATCCCGGTAGATGGTACGTAAAACCAAAACCAAGTCATTAATACCATAACAATCGCATAGTAGAGCGTTCCTTGAAGAAGTTCCCGAGGGTCTCCCGATCTCGACATAGATGCCACAAAACTTTCGTTCTTTATAACACCCATACCTATAGTTATGAATTGTAATACGAATAACAACGGTACTATTACAGCTACATAATGACTAATAATCTCACCTGAGAAGAGCATCCATGTAACTACGAACACGGGACCCGCAAAAATATGCACAAATTTTCTCGTAATGATTTGTGAAACTTTTCCCTTTTTCTGCAAATAAGCGTTAACCTGAACTAAAGCTAATAATATTACAATAGATATAACGGTCGCAATTAAATCCCAAACAAAAACTAAATTACTTCCTAACGGATTAAATACCATAATTTATCACTATTCACATAAAAAAATTATATTATGAAAGAATTAACTCCTAAAAATCTTAGAAGATATAAAATTCATTTGGTTTGCGTTCAAATAAAAAAACTTAAAAACTTAAATAAAAAAAAATTGAGTTAGCTTCTTGAAATTTCTTGATTACATATTGATAATGGAATCGTTCTCAAAAATTAAGTCAATTACCTCATCATAAATTCAGATGTATTAAAAATTTGTTAATAATCATTCATTCAAAAAACCCTAGCCCAAGATAGTATCGTTCAGTTTTCATGCCTTTTTCTTATTGTTGCTATCTGAAACTTTATCGTAATGAATACTTGCAAAAGCAGAAGTTTTTTATAAAATTATGATTAACTAATTACAAACTAATTTTTAAAAACAAATTAGCTAGTTTTAAAAATCAAATAAAAAAAACAAAAATAGATGATTAAAATGGCAGTAAAAGTAGCTTTTATGCAAAGTAGTGATTGCTGGGGCTGTCACCAATCCTTATTGAATGCACATTTAGGATTGTTGCCTGTTCTCCCAGCACTCGAATTTGTGTATTGGCCAGCAGTTGTAGATTTCAAACTCGATTCACTTAAAGCGCGACCAGACGGTGACATACTCGTAGGCTTTGTAGAAGGAAGTATGAGAACAAACGCAGATGTTGAAAATGCCAAGCTCATGAGGGCTAAGTGCCAACTTATAATCGCATTTGGCAGTTGTTCATGCTACGGCAATGTTCATGGATTAGTTAATGAGTGGGATATTGATGAAGCTATCAAACGGAAGTTCGAACAAGCAGAATCAATTACTAATGAATCTCCACACGAACCTAAAGAACATATGCCAGGATTTACAGGAAAAATTGTTCCATTGGACGAAATTATAAGCGTTGACATATATATGGCAGGATGTCCACCGAAACCAGAAGCAATTTTAAGCGCAGTTCAATTTTTGCTTGGTCAAAAGCCACAACCAATGGCAGATTTATCTTTCTGTAACGATTGCTCTTTAAATAACGAAAATTGTTTACTGGAAAAATACGAATTATGTTTTGGTCCTATTACTAGTATCGGTTGTACCTTAAAGTGCACTGAAAAAGGGGACCCATGCGTTGGCTGTCTTGGTCCAGCAAAAACAGTTTCAGCAAGAGCAGACAAACTAAAAGTTATGACGCAAAATATTGACCAACTTAGTTCTGGTGACAAGAAGACTTTACACGAATTCTTAACGTTGTTTTTAAACGTTCCTCTAATGTCTGGATTTGATTTAGGGGGAGATATTTTAAAACAAGTGAGAAGAACGGGTGAAGCTCAAACCGCATTAGCTAATGTACCTGCTGACACGGCAGATATATTTGCTAACCTCATGAAATATCTGAAGAACAATAGAGAATTCATAAAGATATCGAACGTGTGCGACCAATGCGACCTTGAAATTGGAAGCAAGTCTCGAATGACGAAAGTTAAACGTGATTACGAAGGACTCCCTAACTCAACCGATTGTTTAATAGAACAAGGGTATTTGTGTGCGGGTCCGATAACAAGAGCTGGATGTGGTGGTTTATGTATGAAAGTTAACGCGCCTTGTTCTGGCTGCTTTGGTCAAACCGCTTGGAATGTCGATCAGGCCGAACGCTTTGCTGATGTAGTAACGAAGGGCTTTAATGTGGCTTTATCAAAAGAAGAATTGCTTTCGCAAGTTAAGGATAAGCTCGGCTTCATGGAAAAGTTTACATTAGCTACAAACAAAAATTATAGGTAGGTGGAAAAAACATGGTAAAAGAAATAACAGTAGAACCAGTCACTCGATTAGAGGGACATGGTGGATTGAGAATTGTATTAGGAGATGACGGTAAGGTAAAAGACGCTCAGTTTAATATAACTTCAACAAGGTTTTTTGAAAAGTTTCTTGAAGGACGCTATTGCGAACACATACCAAGAATCACGCCTAGAATTTGTGGAATTTGTCCTATCCCGCATCATTTAACTCCTACGAAAGCTGTAGAAGACGCTTGGGGAGTTACTATCCCTGAACCAGCTCGAAAATTGCGAGTTTTGCTACAGAACGCGAAACAATATTCTAGTCATACGCTACATTTCTACGCACTCGCAGCACCTGATTTCTTATTAGGTCCGTTTGCTGATCCTGCGTTAAGGAATGTTGTTCACGTAATTAGCAAAATGCCCGATGTTGGAGCAATGGCTTTGAAGATGATGGATTTCGGTCAAAAACTCTGTGCGGAAATTGGAGGAAAATCAGTTCATCCTGTTTCTGCAATTGTTGGAGGCATGAAAAAACCAATGAGCGAAGCTTCTCGTGATAAATTTTTGAAAATGATTCCTGAACAAGTCGAATTTGCAAAGAAAACCGTTGAGATAGGATTAAAAGTCGTCACCGATTATTGGGACGTCGTTGCTAATGTAGGAGTTGTTCCTACTTATTACTTAGGCATGACTAACAAAGGAGTCCATGATATTTACGAAGGAGACATTCGAATTGTTACGCCTGACGGTAAAAAGATTGATTACGACGTTCATAATTATTTGGACGCTCTTGGTGAACATATTCCAGAGCATTCTTATGCGACACACATGTATTACAAGCCTGCAGGATATCCTGAGGGTATTTATCGTTCTAACACGTTAGCAATGATAAATTGTGCCGATAAAATGGCAACTCCTTTGGCAGATGGCGCACTTAAAGCTTTTAGAGAAAAACTTGGACCAATTTCCCATCATACTTTCGCATATCACTGGGCTCGATTAATTGAATTAGTTGAGTCGATTGAGATGGTTGCGACACTATTACAGGATCCTGACATTGTAAATCCTGATTGTAAAACTTTAGATGTCCAACCAAGAGAAGGAGAGGGTATAGGTATGACCGAAGCCCCACGGGGTAATTTATTGTACCACATTTGGTCTGATGCTGATGGAATTTGTAAGAAAGCGAATCTCTTAGTAGCGACGAATCACAACATTGCTGGAATTGAAAAGACGCTAATGCATGTAGCCAAACAAGTGTTTGAAGATAAGGCATTAGAAGGATTAAAATTACCAGACCCTTGGATTGATTAAAAAAAAAGAGGAAACCGTGATTAAAAAATGAGCGAAGAAATACCGGAAGGAGTAGTAAACCTTTTAGAAATGATTGTGCGTTGCTTCGATTGTTGACTATCGTGCGCAGCCCACATAACCGTTGTTAAAGAAAACGGTGAAGAGATTTACTCTCGCAAGTTGAACGTTGGCTTAGGATGAATATCCAATAAAAACAATAGATTGGATACAACGCCCCCTGCCCGGGGTAAAAGCCAATAAATATAAAATATAAATGGAAATGAAAAATTGGAAAAGACGTGAAAAAAATGACAGTAGATTTTGAATTTCGAAAACAAGTTATGGATTATCATATCGGGTCTGATTTAATTAAGTATTGTTATCAATGTAGTCGTTGCGCAGATAACTGTCCAATTACTAACGTAACGGCAGACTTCTATACGACTACAGGATACAATCCAAGAAGTAATATTCTTAATGCTTTGTTAGGATATAAGGACGCAATATTTTCAGCTGACGCCTTGACCATTTGGGGTTGTACCGTTTGTGATACTTGTGATGAAGTGTGTCCACAGAACATTGAATTAACAGAGATTTTTACACTATTAAAAAATCAAAGTGTAGCAAATGGGGATGCGCCTGATTTTATTTATTCGCAAGCAAAAGCAATTTTTGACAGTGCGAAGGCGATTCCTACTCAGCCTGCTATAGAGCGTAGACGAGAACAATTGGGTCTACCCGCTGTTGCGGAACCAGATGTTAGTGAATTCCAAACCTTATTAAAAAATATTGGAGTAGATAAAAAGCTAAAATAGGAGGAATGATAAAAAATGACAGAATATAAAATGTTTGAAGGTTGTACCATAGGAAATCGTATTCCTTATATTGAAGCGGCATCTAGAAAAGTTTTTGATAAAGTTGGAATTGAGACTTCACAAACGAATTTCTCTTGTTGCCCAGATCCTACGGGTATGAAATCGTTTGACAACGATGCCTGGCTAGCAATTGGTGCGAGAAATCTGTGTTTAGCGGAAGCCGAAGGAAAAGACATAATTTCGTTGTGTAATGGCTGTAGCAACACTCTCAGAGGCGTTCAACATCAATTAAAGCACGATTCATGGAAAATGGATAAGATCAATAAAGAACTCGCTAAGATCGGGAAAGAATATAAAGGCACGCAAGATATTTTGCATTTCGTAGATGTATTGAGCGATAAATTAGACAAGGTCAAGGAAGCGATTACTAAGCCACTTGACGGTCTAAAAGTTGCTGTTCATCCAGGGTGTCACTACATGCGACCTGCAGAATGGATGGAATCCGACGATCCTATGAGACCAACTACGCTAAAGAAGCTTGTAGAAGCAAGTGGAGCAACGGTTGTTGATTACGGGGAGGAAATATTATGCTGTGGAAGTGCTGTGACGAACGCTTACGAGGAACACGGGTTTGCGAACTTAAAGATTAAGATGGACGCCATCAAAAAATCTGGCGCAGACGTGATTGCCGTAAATTGTCCTGCGTGTTATCAACAATTCGACACGAGACAGCGAGATTTAGGTAAGGCATACGAAACAGAATACGCAACTCCCGTGATGTATATCACAGAGCTTTACGCTTTAGCGATGGGCTTCACTCCAGACGACATCGGCTTAAAATTTCACAGAGTTCGATTAAAATCCACATTAGAAAAACTTGGTTTATAACTAACCAAATTAATAACTTTATTTTTTTATTTTTTTTTAATTATCTTTTTTCTCTTGAGTAGATTATTTAAAAAATGTAAAGAAGAGATGGAATTTTTTAACGAGCTATTTTGTGAAGAGCTTATTTCTGAACTATAAGTGCATTTAATTTTTAAGGAGTCTATTACAAAACCGTTTATTGGCTTACTATGAGTTTTTTCTTATCAAAGTCTTCTGGATTCCCTCCTTCTTCTAGGAAATCTACAAAATTCTTTAAAGCTTTTAGGGTTAACTCACCAACCTTCTCGTAACCCTTTGCCAATTTTTTGTTATCCAAATCTGCCCATAAGGTTGTCTCAACAATATCTCCTTTAGGTTGTAAAACATATCCCAAAGAATTCATGGTGCTATTCTTCATATGCCAAGTTGCGCTTTCATTTTCAACCTGTTCCCAACCTACAATTAAAATATCACCTACAGAAGATTTTAAAAAGAATTCTTCTCCTTCCTTTTTTTCTGTTATTTCATTAACACCAGGATTCCATTTTGTAATAATTTCAGCATCAATAAGAATATCATATATTCTTTTTGGACTAGATTTAATTTCAATCATTTTCTCCATTCTCATTTTAACATTACCTCTATTTGATTTTTGATAAAAATGATGTCGACAAAATTTATATACATTTGTGTTGTTATTTTGAAAATAGATTGAAGAAGATATTTTTAATTTTGAATATGTTATACATCAAAAAATAATTAGGGTAAGAATTATAGTATCAATTATTAATTTTTAAAATAGCAGATTTTTTATTTGAAAATCGAATTGCTGCTAATAAGTATAAGAGAATAGTTTTTTAGTGTGATTTACGAATGCAAAAATTTATTTCAGACTACGATGATGATGATACAACTGTTTCTTCGAAGTATAATGGCCCGAAATTTGATGCCCATGTTCATTTAGGGAGCATGAAAGGCATTCCTAATTTAATTAAGTACAGAGAAGAGTTTAATATAAAAAGATCGGTTGGTATTGTCTGGGACGATAAGACTGATGTATACGAGAAAAGATTTCCAGATAAGTTTGTGCTGGCAAAGTATTTTAGAAGTAAGCATATGTTTGCTGCAAATCCGGATTCTAAATTGTTAACAGATGAGATAGAGAAAATTTACCAACAAGGATTTCCAATTGTCAAATTCTGGTTTGGACCGAGAGTGAGAGACTACGTAAAAGAATACTTCAAATTAGAACCAAAAACAATTCATTTATCTGATCCCATTTTTAAATCCATATTCGCTAAGATGGAAGAATTGGGACTCTATTTATTAATTCACGTTAGCGATCCTGATCAATGGTATGAGAAAGTGTATCAACCCGTTAGCCGATATGGCACAAAGAAAGAACATTTAGACGATTTTGAGGAGGTTTTGTCAAGTTTTCCAAATTTAAAAGTGCTCCAAGCACACTTTGGGAGTCAACCAGAAGATCTAGACCATTTATCGAGGTGGTTTGAATCATATCCAAATTACTATGTAGATATGTCTTCAGCAAGATGGATGGCACGAGAGCTTGGGAGGTATCCAGAAAAAGCGCGGGAATTTTTCATTAAATATTCAGACAGGATTCTTTTTGGGTCCGATCTTGTACAGGATCGAAACAAACCAGTTTCTACCTATTATCGAACTCGTTATTTTACGTTTCAAGCAATTTTAGAGACCTCGGTTAGAGATTTAGCTTTACCTTTTCCAGATCCTGAAAATAATAATGAAACAAAGATTAATGGGTTGGATCTTCCCTTAGATATCTTAAAGAAAATTTATTGGGAAAATGCGAATAAATTCTTAAAACTCTCATGAACCTTTAGATTTAGAGAAAAATCTCCATTCCAGGCGGAAGCCACGGTTTATAAATTCGCATATGATCTGTAAAGAAATTTGAGAAGCCGTTTTTTAAACATAAATCTAACCAATGAAATACTACTTCTTGCCCATGTTTTTCTTTAGAAATTTTTCCGAACATATTACTCAAATAACTTCCGATTGTATTTTTATCCTCTGAAGGTATATCTGTTGCTTGGATATTTACTAAGATGTTTTCAAGTTGCACCATGTAAGATTTAAAATTTGTTAAGAGTTCTAATATTTTAGCTCTGTCTTGAGGATAATCCTTGGGTTTATTGGTTAATTTACTAAACTTCCCAAGATTTTTCATAAGACCTTTAATGTTGTCTAAAAAGTGTGGTATATTTAACTTGACTAAATCTTGTTCCAGGTTCCTAGTTATAAAGGTATTCATTGTTATTTTATTGTAAAAATAAATAACTGGTAAAGAAATTGTTTTGTCAAACTGTTTAATTAACGGGATTCCCATTGTATAATATCTTGCCTCACCAGTACCTGCAATATGTATTGCTGGTTTGATAGTTTTTGAAACTAAATATTGGCGTGATTCAACTCTGGGAGTAAAAAAAGCAACATGTTCAGATAGATCGGGGTTATTCTTTTCGAGACTAAAATCTATTAAATTTCCGCAATTATCGCACTCACACTTAACGTGGATCATTGAGGTATAATCTTGCCCGGTTAATTCCAATCTTCTGCAGTTACACTGTTCATTCGCGCATTCATAAAAAAAGGGGACAAAATCAGGTCTAATCTCTCTTAAGGGAGGGCGAATATTATGCTCCATAAATTGATTTTTCAAATTGATATAAGTATCAACATACCGGCTTTGATTCTCTAATAGAGTTTCATAAAATGGTGTTAATAGCTTCTTATATTCTATATCTGAAGCAGAAATGAAAAGATATCCTTGGTCAAAGATAACATTGGAAATTGTCCCAATTATGTTGATGAACCAATCTGTATAGTTCTCTGCGTTATTGTGGGCTAACTTGATTAATCGAAGCGCTTCCTCTAACCGTTCTTCTAATAGTTTTTTATGCCAATTATCTTCAATGCTGGAATTAATAGAATTGCTGTATTTTTTTCTAATTTCTTGAAATTGCTCCATAAGGTAAGACACAGTTGGTAGCGGAAGATTTCTAATTCTCATACCAAGAAATTCCTTTTCTATTTCAGGTTTTATTGAAATTGAAAATCCATTAGGGGAATCGCTCTGCGAAAATTTTGTTTTTATTAATTCTGAATGAATCTTATCATAATCAGCAACGTAAAAAATTGGAATTACGCTAGTATCAAGGTTGGCGAAAGCTGCTCCGCATGCAATTTTGTTAAAAAGAAACCTTTCACCACCTAAAAATTTTGGTTGATGTGAAACTTCTAAGTTAAGACTATTATTATCGGTAAGAAAATTTTCCAAATGTCTCTTGGTTTTGCCAGTTAGCAGATTATATTTCTTATTTGTGTTTTCAAAAATTTTTCCCAGCGCTACTTTTATTTCCTCTTTATTTGTATCTTTTTCCGTTTCTCTATTTACTTTCTTTGCAAGTAAAATGGCATCGCTCATAGATTGGGGTATAAGACCTTTCATACCTTCAGAAATCCAAGATTTTTGTCCTTCTAAGGCATATAACAAGTAATATTTTAATGGGTCTTCGAATTTATCGTTCGACATTTTTATTTTACCTACAATTTCAAGTTTTCAAAATCCAGCATTAAATGTTCAGGATTAATAAATCCCTCAGCGAATTTTACCCCAATTTGATACCCCAAATATCCAGCACGTTCCTTTATATAATCAAAAATCCTTAAATGCTTTTTATTATCAACGAACTGTGATTTATAGGCTTTAAGTGCATTTATTTTTTCTTCGATCGAATCAGAAATATCGATTAAAAAGTCCAATTTTCGATTTTTGTCCTTTAGATGTGAATGATCAAAGTAAAAAACATATTTAGGGTAATGTTCCGGATATTCGGATTCGGTTTTTGTTAATTTTGCTTGAAACTTAGCGGTATTTACAATTTGGTGACAAGCTATGTGGTCTGGGTGCCAATCATTAGATGGATGGGTAATAAGAATATTGGGTTTATATTTTCTAATCACTTCAGAAACTTTTTTTCTATTCTCTATAGTATTTTCAATATATCTATTTGTCATGTCGAGAGTAATTCTTAGATCTAGATTTAAAATTTCAGAAGCTGCTTTAGCCTCGGCCTTTCTTTTTTCAACAGTACCGAATGGAGTAGGCTCTCCATTTGATAAATCTAAGACTCCAACTTTTTTACCTTTTTTTTTGTAATGGGCAATTGTTCCTCCACATCCGATTTCTGCGTCGTCCGGATGGGCACCTATTACTAAAATATCTAACTCTGGCTTCATTTTAATCTACTAAGTTTCCAGTTCTCTAATTTGTGTAAATATTGCTTCTTGTATTTTTTTAAAGTTATATTTATTAATATCATCCACACTATTGAAGTAATTTGAAAAAATTGACTTAAAAACATTAATATCTGTTTTTAAAGGAGCTTTGATGAGTGATTCAATTAACTGAATATATTTTTCAATTCTTTCTTCTCCTTTCTTAAACAAAAAGCTATCTTTTGCATTTTTTAAAATTGCATCTCTATCTTTATATATTAGTGGAACTCCTTTTTCAACAATTCTATATCCTTTTTTCTTTGCTTTAATCCAGATTTCGATGGGTATTTCATATCCATTTATTTCTAATTCTAGATCATTAATTGCATTACATTCATATGCCTTTAGTCCACAAAATGCATCTGTAATAGAAAATCCGAGTGTATTGAGAATTCCCGTGATGATCGTATTCACAAGAAATCTATCTTTCCACGGTTTTTGCCAAGAATGATCTGAATTTTTATATCTTGACCCCGAAATAATTTGTTCTGCTGGTTTTTCAAGGATTAGATCAATAAACTTGTATAAATAGTTTGGTTCATGTTGACCATCCATATCAAACGATATTATCCACGAAAATTTCATTTCTTTAGCGTATCTAAAACCTCTAATAAGCGTATACCCATAACCTTTATTTTCTTTAAAGTTAACAATAGAAAAAAGGGATTCATGATTGTTCTTATCCAAAATTTGCATAGTTCTGTCTGTAGAACCATCATTAATGATGAGGATTTTCAAATTAAATTCGGTCCTTTTTTGTGAATATTGTTTTACGCAACGGAGATGCTCCAATATATGTTCAATGTTTTCTTCCTCATTAAAACACGGGATTAGTAAAAGAATATCAGTTATATTTTCAGAAATGTCGATAAACCAATCATATTTTATAAATCTTCATTGAAATAATACATCAAAATTTTTAGAATTGTTGATTTTAAGTTATAAAAATAATGAAAAAATTCAAAATTAGCTAGTAATTCACGCTGAAGTTGAAAGATAAATATTAAAAATTAAAGCGCCATTTTATCTCACTATGAAATATTCAAAACAACATGCAGCAGTCTGTGGTCTTTATTGCCCGGCTTGTTCGGTATTTATTGGGACTCAAGAAGATTCTCAGAGGCTTGAGTTTATTGCGAAACAGTCTAACAGCACTCCGGAAGAGATAAAATGTTATGGATGTCGTTCTGAGAAGAGATATATTTTTTGTGAGCAAGACTGCAAAATGTTTCCGTGCGCTCAAGAAAAGGGAATTGATTTTTGTGGAGAATGTGAAGATTACCCCTGTGAAGACATAAAGGAATTTCAAGCTAAAATGCCTCACCGATTGGAATTATGGGAGGCTCAAGAACAAATCAGAAAAGTAGGATATGAGAAGTGGTTAGAAGAAATGGAAAAGCATTACGCTTGTTCTGAATGTGGAACCATTAATTCTACTTACGATCCGAGATGTCGATCCTGTGGTTATCAACCGTGCAATCAGTATAATGCAATTCATGGAAAGGAGATATTAGAGTTCTTCAAAAAACCCAACTCAAAGTAGCGGAAAGGTACCCTTTTTCTTTATTATAATTTTCATTTAGATTTGATCAAAAATCCTTTAAGGACTAACAGGGCTCCAATATCTATAATAATTAACGCTAGAATCTCCATCACAATTAGCGAGAGCAATCCCCCTGTTAAATTGATAACAAGTCCAAATAAAAATATAATTACTCCTAATGAAAACCATTTTATTCTATTTTTAGTTTCGCCTTCTATTTTTCTGTTAATTACGATATATCTATAAACAGCATATATTGCTATTAATATCCGAATGGCATTCACAAAAATTAACAAAACGGGAGGAGTATGGGTATTGACTATACCAAGAGCGTAATCACCCATTTCTACTTGCGGAGGAGATATAAAATATCCAATGCTCATGATAAAGAATAAAATTAGCATGGTTCCAAGATATTTCAAGCTCATGGCAATCTTGGTGTGCTTTTCTAACACGAACAGTGTCATCGGGAGGGAAATTGAGTTAAAATTAAAAAAGATATGGGCTGTTATCATGAGCGGAATAATAATATCCGAATTATTTAAAATTAAATGGTAAATCGCATAAATTAAAAATCCTAAAGATGAGGATATAAAGTATAAGGCAAACCATTTGTTCAACAAGTCGCTTTTATTTAAAAAAAGAACCCGTAATCCTATAATTAGTGCGATAGCGGCTGTGACTATTGTAGTGATTATTTTTAGTAGATTTAGAATATCCAAATTATGCAAACCTTATAATTAAATTACTTTTTTTATTGTTATTAGGCATTCTATCCTATATATAACTACCTTTTCGATTATCATGCAATTATTGATAATTGTTTTTTTCCTAATTTTTGCGTTAAATTTTTAGTATCAGTCAAAAGTTCAAATCGCAAAAATTAAAAATAGTGGTGGCGATTAATTATGTGTAAACGAGTGAAGAAGTATAAATTAGGTATAATATATATATAGATCATCTTAATGAGATATATTAGGAGTAAAGATTAAATGATATCGTTTGAAGCAGAGAGAAATCCACCATGGTTTTTTCAATATATTGAGAATTATTCGCATTTATTGATGGATTTGAGATTTAAGACAGAGGACATCCCAGTTGAGATGTTAAACTTCTCGTTCGATTTAGAAATCCAAGGATTTGAGGGTCTGATTTTTTACATTTACAAGCCATCGTTTAATAGAATTGACTTCGACATCCTTGACCATAGAACCGAAATGGTCCACACTATAAAAGATTTGTATATTAATGTGAAAGATTATTCTTCTTCTGATTCGTTAGATTTTATTATCATTCCATTTGGACGTTTTAAAGAAGACCATAAATTTATCCCGGTGATTCGTAGTGGAAACGTCGTTTCAAACTTTCAAACATTTACCTGGACTCCTTCGCTACTATTTAAAAACATTAAATCTGTTATTAAAATCTCTAATAAATACGAGGAAATAATCCCAAGAGAGTATTTTGATAGGTATTATTACCAATTTGATAGCTCTTTTAAAGGAAACAAAACGGAGTTTTTATTTAGCCTTATTAATCTTCTCGTTCACCTTGAAGAAATCCCTGATGTAGAACCCTTGGTTACAAAAATTAAAATGATAATATCGAAAACAAACGAGCTATTGTTTGAATTAATCGAAAGATCGATTCCCTTAGAGATGATAAATCTCCTCAAGGAAATTGAAAGATTGAAATTTAACCTCGATAACTTATCGAAAGAAGAAATCTTTAACTGGTTGGATGATTTATTAACCTCGTACAGTGAAAAGATCTAGCTGGCTTTGAAACTCAAGGGTAAATTTAATTATTTAAGTCATAAGAAAAAAAGATAATTTATTACATCTATTTTTTAAATCGTTTAATTAAGGTAAGGACTAATACAACTAAGAAGAAGATTGCCCCTACCAATAGAAAACCAAATTTAATAAATGCTGTTATTGAAGCGGTCAACGGCACGAAATCAGCAAAGTCAGGAGTATCGTTAAGCATGATAAGGAGGTTGATATTTTCTACTAAGTCGAAAATTCCTGCGACTAAAGGCGTAAGACTCATGTAAAGACCAATATCTACTATTTTACCGCTTAATTTTCGAGTGAACAGTAAGATTAACGCAAACAGAGGCACAGAGTATCCTATGATATAGAGAAAGTCCCAGTACACTCCGTTAGCTTGTAAAATAATTCCACTGCTGTCCCAATCTGCAAAAATAACTAAAATTTGATCTTTATTCCAGGCAAATTCGAAATCGAGTATTCCATAGAAGAAACCTGAATTTGCTAGGGGTTCAAAAACTAACATATTTATAACTAAAAGAATAATGATGCCGATTGCCGCTAATATTAATAGAATTAAATCGCTTGGTGATTTTTTTAATTTTTCTAATATCATTCTAATTTCTCATGTTGTTGTGATATTAAATTTAATTATTTAATGTATTATTTACTGTAAGCAATATAAAGAATTCGCGAATGAATTAATGATTTAAAGAGGAACTAATCAAGTTATAATCATTAATTTTTTTTAGACTCTAATATTACATAATGTAGTTAAATCGCTCCGCTAAATTACTCATGTGTCTCGCAATTCCAGGTAAAATTGTAAGTATTGATGGGAATAGTGCTATAGTCGATTTCGATGGAATAAAACAAGAAGTCATTATAGCGTTGGTATTAAATCCGGAAGTAGGTAAGTACGTTATTATTCACGCTGGTTACGCAATTGAACAAATGGACGAGAAAGACGCTATGGAGGCAATTGAAATGTGGAAAGAAATCTCTGAGGATCAGAGCCTCGATTTATCCGACATGTTATGATAACAGAACCATGTCTAAAAGAACTACTTCTTCTTCTTATCTATGGTTGATAGTACTAAGTATTTTGCGTTTGAAATTATAGCAACACCAATGAAAAGTAAGATTATCACATCAAGAAGTATATTCGCATTCCCAAACATCTCAACGACAAACGCAATTATCAAACAGAACATTCCTAAGACAAGTAGATTCTCTTTTTTCTTAACCATCTTGATCTCATCCCTCCTTTTAGTAATTTTAATAATTTTTGGATTACTCCAATCAAGAGGGTTAAAATTACTTATTTATTGATTTCATATATAGACTATATATGTTACAAAATTGGGAGAAACAAGGAACGTAAAGAACCTTATTTTCGTCTATAAATCAAATAGTTCTAGTTTGAGTTTCTTTAATTTATCGTAAAGCCTTCCGATTGATTGAATCGCTTCTGATTTATCATTATGATCTAAAGGTGAAGTACCCTTTAAATCTGCTTTTCCGATTTCAAGATCAAAAGGAATGGAATGATATAGCGGGATTTCCCAGTTTTTAATTCTCTCGTTAATTATAGCTAATTGAGAATCGTCAAATACTTTATTGGCAATAAGAAATATGTTAACAACTCCTAACTTTTTCGAAAGGTCGATTATTTTATTACATAGGTCCAATGATTTTTGAGAGGGTTCGGTAACTACGAGCATAACATCGATTCCTTTAGCAGTTCCGCGACCTAAATGCTCCAGTCCTGCTTCGAAATCGACAATAATTACTTCATTTCTTTTTACAAGCAAATTAAATAACAAGGTTCTGATGAGCGCGTTTTCTGGACATAAACATCCTGATGCTGGTTCTTCGATACCACCTAAAACTAGAAGCTGTAAGTTGTCTGGACCAGTAACTTTAAATCTGTCTGGAATGTCCGCTACTTCAGGATTAATGTTATAAACACCGCCCCCAGCTCCCTTCACAGATGTTCGTTCTTCAATCATAGCCGTCATTTCAGAAATTGGGACAATTTTCGATTTTACTTCGTCTTCGATCCCCAGAGTGTAACTTAAATTCATTGCCGAGTCGTTGTCTATCGCTAAAACATCAAATCCATCTTTAGCAAAAAGTCGAGCAATCGTTCCAGCGACTAATGTTTTCCCAACCCCGCCCTTTCCAGATATTGCGATTTTTATTATTTTTCCCCTTCTAATAATTATGAACTTATTGTACTAATTTGGTTATACTTATAAAAGCTTGAGATTTGATTCTGTAAATGTCTAACAAGAATAGTTTAACATTAATAAGAAATTTTACAAATAATTAATATATTATTAGCACGGAAGGTTAAAGGCGTTATTATGGCTAACAAGTTTTACCCATCGATTGCATTCTTTTTGAGATTCTCATCATCTCATTGAAAATTTGGGAGTTTTTTTTTGAATCTTTACATGTAATTAATTTATTGTTCAGATTCTTAATTTTCATGGTTAATTCTGTGAATTCTTTGGGAGGATTGATCTGATAATGGTAAATTAAAGTTCCATTATCGTCGCACTCAATAAATACCCATTGTTGGTCTTTTTGAGACCAGTTCCATCTATTCTGACTTAATTTTCGTATCATATCGAATAAACTTTCATGAATTAATTAATAAATGCAGAGAAATGAAAATGCAAAGCTTAAACCTGTTTATTATTTAATGTTTTATGCGAACTGCTATTTATTTTTTTTAGAAAAAACTTATTAACGAGGAAATATGACATTTTAAGATTGCTTTATTTCCGAAAGCATGTTAACTGCAGCTTCTCGAACATCGATATCCTTATCCTCTAGCAACTTCTTTAATAATGGGATTGTGTCAGCTTCGTTGAAGTTCCGAAATGCTTTAATAAGATACAGTTTTACGATCCAGTCTTCGTCATTAATAATATCTTTTAATACTTCGAAGACGCGATTGCCTTTAATAACGCTTAATACTTTTATAGCGTATGTTCTAAAATCCCTTATCTCACTAGTTAAATCACCGATTAGTTGATTTACGATTAAGGTTTTACCATCTTCGCTTAAAAGTCTATACATTTTAAAGAAAAGATTGGGAGGTAAGTCCTCATAAACAATTCTTTTAGAAGAGCTTTCGAACTCTATGTTCTCACCCTTTTGATCTTCTTGTACTTTTAATTCGACGATTAAATCACTTAGTTGTTTGTTAGCATTCTCAATCTTCTGTAATGTAAGAGTTACTTTGTTTAATTCTTCGTCCCTTTCTAAAATTTTATCCTGCAAATCACTGATTTTTTGATCTTCAAAAGTAGCTTTTTCTCCTAATTCTTTTTCCATTTCGATATTTCTTTGTTTTAAATTCTCTATCGTAGAACTATTAGTTTTAACGAGGCTTTTCAAATAGTTATTCTCATCTTCTACTTCAAATAAGATTTTATCTAAATTTTCAACCTCATTGCTATCTCTATCGTCTTTAGGTAAATTTTCTTGTTTTATGGTTTCTTCTAATTTTTGTTGCATATAATTTACCTTTTCGTGATATTGATCGTTATCGTACGTTAATTGGTCTAAAATTTTATTTGTTTCAATTAACTCGCGTGAGAATTGATTTTTTAAAGCTTCGGTCTCTTGATTTTGCTTTTTTTGAATTTCTATCTCTTGTTTCAATGTTTCAATTTGAACGCGATGGATACCATTTTCTTCAGTAAATTTGATAACTAACTTTTTTGCGTCTAATAAATCTGAACTTTCTTCGCCTGGAGCTTCTTTATAATCATTTGATCCTAATTCTTTCTGGAGATTTGTCAATGTATTATTTAGTTCTTCAACTTCTATACGAAAATTTTCGTTTTCTTCTGTTAATTGGACAATTTCTTTATTAGCATAGATTAATTCTTCGTTTTCCTCTTCAAATTTTTGAACTTTTTCTAATTCCACAGTAATTTCTGCAATCGTGTGTTGAAGAATTTCGACATCTTTATCTTTTTTTATAATGTCTTGTCTTTGTTGCGTGACCAATTCTTTTAGCACAGAAACATCTTCGGGTATATTATCGCTTTGAATATTAGAAAGCTTTGATTTTTGGTCTTCAATTATTCTTCTCTGTTCGTCGATAGTAAAGTTTAACCGTTGGACATCTTCTTTAAGACCTCTAATCGTTATTTCTAAGTCAGATTGAGCTTTATTAGCCGAATCGACCGAATCAATAAAATTCTTGATTTCTTTACTCATTTTAACCGCAATTTAATGTTCTAATTTGAATTATTAATAAGGGCATTAGCTAATAAATTTACTGATCGTAAATTTTAAAAAACATTCAAGATTTGTATGTGGTATTTTATGGAAGATAAATTAATATTCTGACGATAAGGATGACGAGGAATGGAAGGAAGATGATGATGACTATGGCGACGAAGATCTGGACGAACACAACGATGGTGAATGGGACGAAGAAGATGATTAACTGATATCATTTCATTTTGATCCAAATCTTTAAAAACCAATAGTGATTTGTATATAAAATAATAAACAATGAATTTTAACATAAAAAAAAACATTAAATAAAATTACATAAATAATCAAATCAGGGTTGGTTATTGTGGAGGATAAAAAATTATTTAATAAAATTGTAGATAGAGGAGATTTAGATTATGAGTACGACGACGACGACTGGGACGATGAATATGAAATTGTTGACGATGACACTGATGTTGAAGACTACAATGATGGCGACTGGGATGAAGGCACCTATTAGGTCAATCTAAACCTTTTCTAGCTTAAAAAAAAAAATAATAAAAATTAATAAAAAAGAAGGTAGTTAGAGAAATTAACTAACTTCAATTTTTTTTATTTTATCTCCTTTTTTTATAGCATCTACTACGACTTGATCCGCAGAGCTTACTACTTCTTGTATTTTAAATAATACTCTACTATTTAACAACGATAATTAAAATTATATAAGCGTTCAAAAAGGAGGTTTGCTATATGGGAGATGAAAATTTGTGTAATGAGTGTAAAGATAAAGACGAAAAGGATGAGATTTACGATTACAAAGAGGAAAATGATGACGATGAAGATCTCTACGATGATGACGAAGATGTTGATGACTACAACGACGGAGAATGGGATGAAGAGGATTAATAAAAAAAAAATATAAAAAAGGCTGTTAGTTACAACCTACTTTTTAAAGTTATAGGATCTCAATTGCCTTTATTTTATCCCCTTTTTCAATCTTGTTAACTATGTCTTGATCTCCAGAACTTATGATTTCTCCAAAGATCGTGTGGTTGTTATTTAAGTGAGGCGTAGGAACGTGAGTTATGAAAAATTGCGAACCATTCGTACCAGGTCCAGCATTTGCCATGGCTAATATACCTGCTTTATTGAAGACTTTTCCTGATTGAAATTCGTCTGCGTAAGGATATGACACATCTTTTCCTTGAAAGGTGAATGATTTTACACCTACTGCGCCCGGACCACCCGTACCGTTTCCAAGAGGATCGCCTCCTTGAATCATAAAGTTAGCAATTACTCGATGAAAGTTTATTCCGTTATAGAAACCTTTATTAGCTAAAAACAAGAAACTTGAAACAGTCATGGGAGCATCCTCGTCGAACAAGTTAATATTAATATCTCCTTTAGTTGTTATCATTTTTACAATTGTCATAATACATCTCTAATGTGGTATTGTAAAAAAGTATTTTTTTTTTATTTTAAAAATTACATTAATATATTTCAACCATTTACTCTAAAATCTAATTTCAATTCATCGCTACAAAATCTAAAAGCTTTTAATTTATTTCAAACAGTTACTCTAGAATACTTTACAAATTCAGAATATCCCCAATTACTATGGTAGAAAATAACGATATTTCTTATTTCTTTAATCCTAAAAGCATCGCAATCATAGGTGCGAGCTCAAAACCAGGAAAAGTAGGATATAATGTATTGAAAAATATCGTTGAATCAAAGTATAAGGGTAAGCTATTCCCTATCAATCCTAAAGCAGAAGAGATTCTCGGTTACAAGTCGTATAAGAGCGTTCTAGATGTTCCAGAAGAGATTGATATAGCTATAATTGTAATTCCCGGTAAGTTTGTTAATCCTATAGCAGAAGAGTGCGGAAAGAAAAATATAAAGGGGTTGGTTATTATTACTGCAGGCTTCAAAGAAATCGGAGGCGCCGGAATTACTCGAGAACAAGAATTAGTCAAAATTGCTAAGAAATATGAGATGAGAGTTATTGGACCTAATTGTTTAGGTTTAATTGGCATAAACTATAATGGTTCCTTTGCTGCCAATACTCCTAAAAAGGGGGAAATAGCAATGATTTCTCAGTCAGGAGCCATGTTAACGGGAATGATGGATTATTCTATGGACCAGGCATTCGGTTTCTCTTGCAATATCAGCTTGGGAAATAAAGCCGACATGGACGAGGTTGATTTTATTGAATACCTTGCTAACGATCCAAACACAAAAGTAATTCTCTGCTATTTAGAAAGCATTGAAGACGGAAAAAAATTCCTTCGAGTTGTTTCTAATGTTGCACGCAAAAAACCGATCATTATTTTAAAATCAGGAGTTAGTGCTGCAGGTGCTCGAGCTGCTTCAAGCCATACTGGAGCTTTGGCAGGATCTGATATCGCTTACGATTTAGCTTTCGAAAAATGTGGAGTTTTAAGAGCAAATTCAATTGAAGAACTTTTTGATTATGGAGAACTCTTTTTATATCAACCTATACCAAAAGAAAACTCTTTTGCTATTGTCACCAATGCAGGTGGACCTGGAATTGTAGCAACAGATGCATTTGAAAGAGAAGGTCTAAAATTTGCTCAATTTTCTGAACCAGTTTTGCACTTGTTAAGAGAGAATTTACCCGCTGAGGCGGCAATATTTAATCCTATAGATATAATAGGAGACGCCACGCCTAAACGTTATGAATTTACTATTAAAACGATTTTTGGATTAAATCACGAAACAACCCAAGGTTCTATCAAAGAAGAAGATATTACCACCCATGGCGCTCTAATTATAATGAGCCCCCAGGCTCAAACGAAACCAGCTGATGTTGCTAAATTAATTTATGATATAACATCAAAATATATATCTGATAAACCGATTGTGTGTGCGCTTATAGGTGGAGTCTCTATGACAGAAGCAATAAAATATTTAAAACATCACCGCATTCCTTGTTATCGATTTCCTGGAAAAGCTGCCCAATCACTTAAGGGTATGGTAAGATATAGGGGCTTTCTAAATAGAAAAAATATAGAAGATTTGGAAGTAACAAAATTTAAAGTAGAAAAAGAGAAAGTAGCAGAAATATTCAAAAATGTCAGGGACGATGGAAGAACAGTTCTCTTAAGCCATGAAACAAGTGATATTTTCGAAATTTACGGAATAGTTTCACCGAAATCAAGATTAGCAAAAACCCCAGCACAAGCGAAAAAATTACAGCGTGAAATAGGAAAATCTGTTTTAAAAATAGTTAGTCCCAGTATTATACACAAAACCGATGTCGGGGGAATATTCTTAAATATTAAAACCGAACAAGAAGCTTTTGAAGCGTATGTACAAATCATTGAAAATGCTAAAAAGTTTGGACCCCAAAACGCCCGTATTTATGGCGTTGAGGTCCAAGAAATGATAGATTTCAAATCGCAAGAAAAAGTTAATGAAATTATTATCGGAATGTCTAACGATCCACAATTTGGTCCTCTTTTGATGTTTGGGACGGGAGGAATCTATGCTAATTTCATGAAAGACGTATCTTTTGCGCTGGCATGTAAATTTACTAAGGAAAGAGCTAAAGAATTAATCGAAAACACTAGAATTTATAGTTTATTGCAAGGTGTTAGAGGAGAACCCTCTTCTGATATTGAGGCGATAATAGAAGTTTTGTTAAGACTATCCCAACTTGTAAACGAATTTCCAGAGATTGTGGAACTAGATATCAATCCCCTACTTTCGTTTGTTAAAGGGTATAGTGCAGTTGATATTAAAATTACGATTACACGTTAAATTAACAAATTAATAAATATACTAATAAAAAAAAAATTAAAAAGAAGTGAGAAAAATGGTAAAAGCATTTTATTTATGCTCTTTAATAGAAAGAGCTGGAAAGAGCTTTCTTTCCATTGGTTTTATTCAAAAATTACAAAAGGAAGGGAAAAGTTTTGCGTATTTTAAACCGATTGGGTGCCCACGAGGGGCTTATAGTTCTAAGGCAGATAAAGATATTGAATTCATTTTACAAAATGTCTATAAGGATCGAAGCCCCTACGGTTTAGTTTGTCCCGTTTCTATTCCTGATTCATATTACATTGATTTAATTGATTCCAGTAAAAAAATGGAGTATTTAGAAAAGATTAAGTCGGCGTACGACAAAATCGTTAAGGATATTGATTACGTAATTATAGAAGGAGCACCCTCAATTCGTAAATTTGTGAGAGTAGGAATTGATGATGTTAGTATCGCACAAGCTTTAGGCATCCATGACTTGATCTATGTCTCTCCTGAATCTTCAGATGATTGTATTGATAATATATTTTTTACGAAAAATTACTTTGAGTTCAGGAACGTTAAGATATCTGGAGTTATATTTAATAAAATAGACCTAGAATACATAGCAAGAATAAAAGAGCTTCAAAAAGACCATATTGTTAAGTATAACTTACCAGTATTAGGTATAATAGAAAGGAGCATTGCATTATTTTCTCCCCGTGTGAGCGAAGTGATGGAGGCAATAGGTGGTGAATTTATTAACGAAATGGCGTCAGCAGGCTTAAATAATACTGTCGAAACTTTTATCATTGGAGCTATGAATGCCCAAGCTGCTCTTAAATATTTAAGACAAGTTAAAAGAGCGGCCGTAATTACTGGAGGAGATCGCGCAGATCTTGCGTTAGCAGCCTTAAATGAGGATGTGTCCGTACTTATTTTGACTGGTTTTATACAACCCGATGCGAAAGTGATTAGAGTAGCCAATGAAAAAAATATTCCTATAATTCTAAGCCCTTCTGATACGTATACGACAATGCGAAATCTCGAGAGAATAAAACCGGGAATTCAAGAGGATGAAATCGATACCGTATTGAATTTAATTGAAAGCGAAATTGACTGGGATTTTTTACTAAAATAAAAAAAAGAAAAAGATTTAAATATAGATTTAAGACCCGTTATAAAGAACCAAGAATCGCACCAAGTCCTAAAAGAAGTAACAGAACTGCTAACATTGGTAGTATAAAAAGAATAAATACTATACTGAGGATTCCTAAAATAAGACCCGCAATCGCCATTCCCTTACTTTCGTCAGCAATAATACCGATAATTCCAAAAACGATGGCCGCTCCTGGTACGTAGTAAATACCAAAAGGGAGAGACGCTAACAGAATCCATGCAAAGAAACCTAATATCCCACAAATTAAAGCAATAATCCCAAAAAGTTTTCCCATTTTATTCACTTAATTTAGTTTTTTAATTTCTTTTTAGAGTTTATTGATCTTTAATGAGTGTAAGATCTATAAAAATCTTAGTATAAAAAAAAGGTTGAAATTGTTAAATTATAGCTTAAATCTATAAATTT
>Ga0209979_1001195_pt1 | contig 29649 bp, 16 predicted proteins | sample AnhtaG_FD_183114 | JGI IMG/M metagenome (GOLD analysis project Ga0209979, IMG submission 183114) | Deep subsurface microbial communities from Anholt, Denmark to uncover new lineages of life (NeLLi) - Anholt_01485 metaG (SPAdes) (version 2) | ecosystem: Environmental > Aquatic > Marine > Oceanic... | reverse complement strand
CCCGAGGAATCGAACTTCTGGATCCTGTTGTTGCGGCTGTCGCTGACGTAGACGTTGCCGGAGGCGTCCACCGCAATGCGCAGGGGGGCGTTGAGCTGCCCCGGGCGGGGGCCAAACGAGCCCCAGTTCCGGACGAACCTCCCCTGAGAGTCGAACTTCTGAATCCTGTCGTTCCGCACATCGGCCACATACACATTTCCCGATGAGTCCACGGCTATCCCATAGGGAAGCAGGAACTGTCCATCGGCAGAACCCTTGGAACCCCACTTCAGCATGAACCTCCCCTCAGAATCGAACTTCTGAATCCTGTGATTGACGCTGCCCGTAACGAAGACGTTTCCCGATGAATCGACTGCTATGCCCCGAGGAAGGTTGAACTGCCCATTGCCAGAGCCCCGCGACCCCCACTTCGTGACAAAGTCCCACCGCTCCCCGCCTCTCGCCCTGTCCAGAATTCCGGGCAGAAGGAGCCCTGCGGCGATGGCGAGAACGCCAACCACAACAAGAAAACGTACGAGCCCTCCTCCCCTCCTTCTGTTCCGTGAATCCATCGCGACAGACCTCCCTTTTGCTTTTTCGCTCATTCCTTTTCCACCCTCTTGACGAGTCTCCAGGCACCTCCCCACCTCCCCCGGCCATCAGCGGACGCTGCCATCCTTGAGAGAGGCGGCGGAATTTACTCCGGCATCATTGAAAAATAGCAGAACTCCGGCGTCTTCTGAAGCAGAATTCACTGTCCGTCTGCGCACAGCCAAACAAACCACACCGCCGACATTCTGGCACAATTGGCACATGGGCAAAGGGGAGCTCGCACGAAGGTCAAGACCTCACTGAGCCTGATGCAGCCGCAGAAGCAGAAAGAACGAGTACGGATCGAGGACCGCGATGTCTGGGCGCGCAGAGGTAAGCTCCGCGAACAACGACTTGTACCAGCTCGGGCTCTTCAGGATGCTGCGAAAGAAGAGGAACTGCGGCGGATCGCCTTTGACGAACGAGAGGATCGTCTCCGCAGCTCGTTTCGGGCTCCCGTGAACGTCGGAGTCCATTCGCTTGAAGGGCATACTGTCGTAGATGCCCGTGTCGGCGATCTTCTGCGCCACGATGCCATCTGGCGAGAAGGTGGAGTAAGCCTCGAAGCTCTCGACCGACAGCGCAGGCGCAAACCCGTCAATGATAAAACCCGTAATCGTCACATCCCATCGGAGGTAGTAGGGCAGACAGTGCTCCTGCCAGACATCAATCGCCTGGGGCAAACCCGAGAACTCTCGCGGGGACTGAAGCATACCCGGATTGACGTACCCGGCCCCCGAATCCCCCGCCACAAAGAAGTCGTTCTCCGTCTTCGTCCCTCTCGTATAGACCATCGCCACCGGCATCCGGTCCGCCAGATTCGGATTGAACGCCCAGCCCAGCGGCACACTCCCCCTCGCCGGATCGTCCCACACCGACGGCATCATCTGGTACAGCCACGCCGCCGAATCGTAATCCCCGACGTAGAACGAGATGAACCGCTTCTTCACAACCCTGCCCTTCTCATCAACCAGCCCTTTCGCTTTCAGGTCCGCCACCGTCGGCTTGCTTTGAGGATACCTGTCGTCCAACTTCATGTGTTGGTAGACCGACGCATTCACCAGCGCACTCATCCCTAACGCATCCGCATCGAGATACGCGTTGTAAGCCGAAGCAATCTGCACAAACCGCCACTCCGTATGCCCGTCAATGTGCTTGCCGCCGGCCCGCTTTGTATACTTCCACGCCCAGGGCACGAACCCGCCGATGTGGACCATCTTCCTCCCGCCGCTCGCTTCATACGCCGACCGCAGAATCGCCTCCAGCGTTTTCTGTTCGACGTTGAGGGGCTGGTCGGGGCTGTCAATGGGAGCTTCGTCGTCCCAGGGCGAGAGGTCGAAGAAGAACCCCCTCTTGCTGATGAAGTAGTCGTGGTTGCTCAGCGTGTTGTTCGTGATCGAGCCGCCAGCCCGAGGTTTTTGCAGCCAGTACGCGTCCATGTAATACGCTAACTTCGTCGGATCGCATTTCCCCGCATCGAGATATTTCACCTTCGCCCAGATGTAGGCATCGCACTTCGCACTGCCTGTCGAGGGGATGTCAGTGCTCGGAATCGTCCCGCTCCCAGTGAAGATGCTCGATCCGCCGAGACGATATAGCCGCATCATTACTCGCAGCTTCGGGCCGCGGTTCACCAGCCGGTCATAGAGCGACCCGGAGCTCGGGTCGTAGCGCAGACACGGCAAATCCTCCACCCCCGCAATCGTCGAAGCAACATTCGACGTCGCAGCCACACTCGGGTCATGGCAGACCACGCCTTGGAACGACAGCCGAAACCTCTCCACAAGCTCCTCGATGCTCCCCACCGGCTCGAGCCGATGATTCGCGAGCATCTCCCCCGGCTGCCGCACCTTCTCCAGCCAGTAATCATCGAGATTGATCGTCTTCCCCCGAACCGCGCGATTGATGTATCGCACGAACAGCCGCGGCCGATGCCTGTTCACGATCCCCTGAAGCGAGAACAGAAAATGACACTCATCCCACGCCCTTTTCACCTCTTGGGGATCGCTCAAGGTCGTCCTCAGATACCGCGTCGCATCATAAACATAGAGCGTCGCCTCCTGCTCGGCAAATCCACCGGCGACCATCAGGGCCACAATGGCGATAAGAATGCAACCGGCTGACTTCTTCACTTCGTCAGATCCTCTTCGATTCAACGCTGGGCCGTGTGACCCTTTCGAGGGAGCTTTCTCGGATCATCAAGCGATTCGTCGCTCAGCAGCCAAGAATGCGCGTCCTCAGCAGCACTCGTAACACTGCCGAAGAAATCACTCCTCCAGCTCCTCGTCCCATCACGTCCCGTAGGCACACATCCCCGTCCGTGGCGAATTCAGCACCGGCAGGAGCATGTCTTCGCCGCACTCATGCCGAGGTGCGCACTCGTCGCAAAGCCATTCCTCGCCCTCCCCGATGCATAGGCAGCACACCTGCGTCGCGCGCTCGCCACACGAGCTACACTTTATCTCCGGAGCCACGTTCATGGCCAGAAACAAAATTGATTTCCAGGTGATCAGACCTTCCCGTTCCGCCACGACCCTCAGAAGAAGCCCCGTCGTCGTGCCGAAGTCATACTCATGGCAAAACTCCATCTGCGGACGAAGAACCTCACCCAGCGCGATGTCCATGCCTTCTTCCTCCAACTCCTCCGTTGGAAGCACCGAGTATCTTTTCTTTCCGATTGTGAACGCGCTCATGTGCCCGCAGCATTCCAGCCACACTTCCCTCAGCAAACCGTCCAGCTCTCGAAGCGTTGCATCGGCAGGCGCATCCAGGTGCATCCAATATTGGGGCAGACCGACCCCCTCAACGACCAGATGAAAGACCTTTCCCTGGCGTGGTTTCGCTCTGCCCCGAGGCTTCGGAGCATTCTCCTCTCTGCACGTCTCAAGGTGCTCCGTCATCTCCTCCTTGCTGAAGGTTCGGCAGCACAGATTGCACCTTCCTTCTGGTATTCGTATCGTATTTTGCTGCTCCTCCATTTCACAACCTCCCTCAGGGTTTTCCTTTACTCTCGGGTCGCTTCTTGGCTACTTCTCGCGACTGAAATCATAGTGCCCCCTGCCTATGCCTGCAAGCAACAATGAAGAAAAACACCTCTCCGCGTCCTCCGCGCTCCTCTGCCTCCATCTGCGGTTAATCTCGCAATTCGCAATCCGCAATCCCCATTCCTCCGCATCCATCTACGGCTCCGCCCACTGCCAAAATCCTGACCATCGTGTTCATCCTGTCAGAAACCCAACCACGAATCTGCAATCCGAAATCGGAAATCACATCTTATGCGCTTTCGCCGTCAGGTACATCGCCACCACCTTCTCCGGCTCGACGTCCGCCAGGATATTATGAATCTGCGTGAACACGTACCCTGAGCCCGGTGCAAAAATTCTCAACCGCTCCTCCACGTCCCTTTTCACCTCCTCCACCGTCCCGAACGGCAGCACCTCCTGCGTATCGCACCCACCGCCCCAGAACGTGATCTCCTTCCCGAACCGCCTCTTCAGCGTCTCCGCCTCCATCCCCCTCGCCGACGTCTGCACCGGATTCAGAATATCCACCCCGATCTCGATCAAATCCGGCATGATCTCCACAATACTCCCGCACGAATGTAGAAACACCTTCGCCTCACTGTGCTCGTGCACGTACTCGTAGACCTTCCGCTGCCGAGGTTTGATCACCTCCCGATACATCTCCGGACTCAACTGAAGCCCCTGCTGCGTCCCCAAATCGTCCCCCATCTGGATGATGTCAATCTTGTCCCCGACCGCCCACAGGTAAAGCTCCAGATTCTCTAAATGCCACTCCACTAACCGATCCAGATAATACTCGATCAACTTCCTATCCGTGCACAGCCGCACCATGAACTCCCCCCACCCGAAATCAAACTGCCCGCTTTCCAAAATGTTCCCCCCGAACTCCCCCAAGATCGCCTTGTCCGTCTCCCTTCGATACCGCTCCGCCTGCTCCGTGAGAAACGACGTCTCCTCCGGTGTGATGATCGGCCAGTCCTTTTTATCAATGTCCGCCGTCGTCCGCGCCTCCGTCAGCGGGAAGTACGTCATATCGTAATAAAGCCCCATCGCCGGCATCCGCGCAATCTCCCGCCAAGCATCAGTGATGATCCTGTCGCCGCCTGTCACCACGGCCGGCCGAAACCCTGCGGGGAAAAGGCATCTTGATCCATCCGGAAGAATCCCCTCCCCCCACCGATCGATTCTTATCCCGAACGCCGGCGCCAGACGATGCACCTGCACCACGTCCCCACCTAAATAGTCCACCACCTCTAAGTCCGGCTCCGCCAACTGCTGCATCACGTCATACACCTTCGTCTTCGGCAGACCCTGACATTCGAGATGTCTCTTCAATTTGTTATAAGCGATCGCCATGATTCCCGTGGACCGCATCGCCCCAAAATCAATGGGGATCCGATCCACCGGCTCATGCGCAATCGCCGCCATCACCCTCTCCCGTGAATTCATCTCCACCTCCTTCCCGAAAGTTCAAGCGAATAAAGAAGCTTCATCCATACCGCGGCACGATGACTGTCAGAGACTAAACGGCAGCGTGCATGTTTGTCAATCTGGCTGAGGGTGCTGGCGTGCTCAAAAACGGAGTAACGCCGCCGTCTCGGCGGCTGTCCCGGGAGCGTCCCGCTCCCGAGAAGAATGAGAACGTGGGCAGGATGCCCCCCATACAGCCGGCAAGATGCCAGCGGTACAACCGCCGGTTTCAGCTGCCACTATCCCATCGAAGCACTGACATTCCTTCCACCCATTGTAAGCGATCGCCATGATTCCCGTGGACCGCATCGCCCCAAAATCAATCGGAACCCGATCCACCGGCTCATGCCCTTTCGCCGCCATCACCCTCTCCCGCGATTTCATCTCCTCCTTCCTTTCAAGAGACCATGAAAGCACTAATGCCACCGTACGCGGCCCCGCGCCGTAAGCGAGCATAGTTGGAGAAGCGCGGTCCTGTCAAGGAAGCTGGCAGAACGCTTCGGAAGCGCGAACATCGCGGAAGCTCCTTGCCCAAAGCATGTTGACATTGCGACCCACTCAGCGATAACATTTCCTATCATAGACGCAAGAAAGGGGAAGCACGGATGGACGTTCCCAATCACGACAAAGCACTTCAGTGGGTCAGGTGGTTTCGGCGCCTGCGCCTGCGGGGCAAGATTACAGTTCTGGCGATCCCGCTAATCCTCCTGGCGGGATGGTCTGCCTTCACCTACTTCGGTCCCTTGCGTGCGGAAAGGAGCAGGAACAGGGAGCTCCGGCGGGACAGCGACAGTCTGGCCACGGAGAATGAAGCCCTCACGAGGGAACGAGATAAGCTCGAGACCCAACTAGCCCCGTTCCTTGCGGCTGCAAATCGGAGCTTCCCCGAAGCGCCTGCTGACCAACGCCTCGACCTCCTTTTGGAGAAAATGGATCAGCTCATCAAGGCCGTTCAAGATGCCGCGCGCAAGATTTCCCCGGACAGAGTCCTCACGCAAGATACCATGCGCCGCGTTACGACAAGCCTGCGGTCCGCGCCGAGGCTAAACGTTGACATTTTATGCCTGTCCGGGGACGCCGAGAGCTTCTCCCTCGCGACACAAATCTGCGAGGCATTCAAGGAGGCGGGATGGCAGCTCGAAGGGGCGACCCAGGCGATCTTCGACCAACCCGTCAAGGGATTACTGATTCAGTTCGGAAAGAGGCCACCTAAACAAATTCAACAAGCGATCGCCGCCATATTCGACGGCCTGGGCTACGCGAGCATGGCGGAGGTTAACCACGAACTTCCCGAAGACCTGCTGAAGACCACTGTCGGGGCCAAATGAAAAGCCCTGATGCGCGCCCCACTTCAACCACGCTGCAAGGCCGAGACGCCTCGGATGAGTCAACCTGATTTGACAACGAGAGGCCGGAACGGTGGACGGATGTTCAGCCAGGAGCAGTACGACATGCTCCTCCGCTGCTCCGAAAAGAAGGACATCTCCGAGTGGGAACATTTGACAGGATTACAGGATGGACAAGATTGTGGGTCGCGAGTTCTCGCTCACGACCTGTCCCAAATCATCCGCTTGATCCTGTTATCCTGTCTCAAAAAATTGACCCGCTTCGCCGTCCTTTTCACTGCGGGCGGCCACGCCGGAAAGGTTTTCGGACAGCGGTCGGGTGGTCAGCTATATTGGGCTGGTGCCCTCGACTTTTGACACCGGTCCCATCCAACGTCACGGACACATCACCAATCACGCGTCCCGCGTGACAGCGAGCTGCGAGCGATGCTGCCTGCCGGTTGGGCCTCGGCCAGGGTGCGAGGCCGCGCACCAGGCTGCGCGTCAACATCATCCCCTCAACCCCTACTGGGTCAGGGTGTGCAGCAGACAGGGGTACAAAAGAGCGGTGGTGGCCGTTGCGCAGCGGCTGGCTCGCATCCTGTATCAAATGTGGAGGAAGGGAGAGGACTTTGACGTGACCAAGCTCAACGTGATACCGGAACGACGAATCCACACCAGGACGTACTACTGGCGAATCAAGAAGCCGCAGGAGCAATTGGTGGGAGCGTGAGGAACCGACAGGATTGCCGGATGTACCCAATCCTGTCGCCAACATAGACCCGAAGAATGCGTGATGGGCCGAACAAACAATGCTTGCTTCCAGCACTCCCTATATTGTGGCCGACGACCCCTTGTTTATCCTTGAGCGAAAAGCTCTTTTAACTGTGTGGGGCGCGGCCGCCTGAATGGTGATGTGAGGCGAAAGACCTCGAATAGCCTGCCCGTTGGGCCTCGGCCAGGGATGGGTGGAGGGAACTGGAGCAGGCACCCAGCGAATTGGGAAACGGTTGTTCAACACCACGCACGGAGAAAAACCATGAGATAACGCACACTGCCCTTGACATCCGCTTTCCTAAAAGGATAAACCAGATCACTCCAGTCCTGTCCGTACCCGGCTGAGGTTCTTGGGCTTTCATTCCAGATGAAGTTGCCTCTCGCCGCAATTGAGGTCCGGATGTCCCGTTACACGATGGAGCCACGAAGTTCCCCGCGGCTTCCCCGTCAATTCCTCGTGCCCTATCGTTTCTTAGCTGCCGCTGGCGGCGGAGCGGGGGTCTATGGAGTACCTCACCTTCCTGAACCATCCAGTCCATCCTGTTATCCGTCAACGAAGCTCTCTTCCCACAGGATAGAACGTCACGGCATTTGCGACAGTATGCGCTCATGGATTTTCCAGGAGGCGGTAGAAGCGGCGGGGGGCGAGGGATGGGGCGAGTCCAGTGAGGGAGCCGTCGTCCGTCCAGGAGGTGGTTAGGACGAGGGGGCCCGGTCCGGCGGCGAAGGCCTCCTCGGCGAGACGCCAGGTCAGAAGGTCCTCGCTGTAGAAGATGGAGTATGTTCTGCGCTGCCAGGAGCTCCAGGTCAGCGTGAGCTGCCCGGGCACCGGACCCGCGCAAAGACGGTTGATGTAGTACTCGTACGCCCCCATGTCCACCCTATGATGGTCCTCTTTTCCGCCGTAGGCGACACGCCCCATCCCGTCAAGATCATGTGCTTTATAAAGGTGGCTCGCCCCCTCCAGTCCTGCGTCAATGCACGGGGAATCAGGCCTCAGTCGGAAGTCTCCGGCTTGGGAGTCACGGAAGAGGGGATCGGTGTCGATATTTTCCCAACAAAGGGTCCCCGGGGGAACGTTGCCGACGTCGCTGTAGGTGACTTCCAACCTGCAGTATGGCTCGGGGACCTGCACTCTGACGTCTTCCGCGTTTCCCCAGATGATGCAGCTGCAGGCCTCGATCTCGGAGTAGTTGAGACTTATTCCATAGGCGTTGCGGGTTATAGTGCAGTTGTGCAGTTCCACCTGGGCATCATCTCCGCACCAGAGCCCGGATTCTTCGCTCCGGGTGAGGGCCGTGGATTCGACAATAACTCGCGTATTACCCTCGATACCGAGGGCCGTGGAGCACCGGTCAAAGGCGCATGCGACGAGCCTAGCCTCCCCGCTCTGAACGGACAGGCCCGAGCCCAGCCCCGAGAAGGTGGTCCTTGTGACCCACAGCTCATTCGCGTGGGAGCCCATCTGGACGCCGGCCCCTTGCAGCCTGCAACGGTCGATGAGACACAGTTGGCCGGCCCACGACCAGATTGAAATGCCGAGCATGCTGTCTCGCGGCGCTTCGGCCCGGATCTCGCAGTCCAGAATGGCGGTGAAGCCGCCCTCGGAACGGCACTGGATTCCCTCCTCGAACGTGCCGGATATGCGGCAGTCGGCTATGACCATGCTTCCCATGCGGGGCCCCGTTATCGCCACCGGCTGATAGTCAGGGTCATCCCCGCCCCAGTCCTGGGTCACGGCGACCGCCCTTATCTCGCTATCTATTCCGGCTGTGATCCCGCCCCAGATTCGCGTTTGGTCAGCGCCCGAACCCACCAACTTCAGCCCCGGCCCCATGACGATCGTCCCGCGGTAGTTGCCGGGGCCAACAGAGACCGTGTCACCCGGCGAAGCCACGTCCACAGCCGACTGGATGGACCTCGCAGCCGTTTCCGGGGACAGGTAGGGCGCCTCGTCCGAGCCCTCCGGGGAGACGTAGTGCGTGTCACACGGCCCGGGCGGGCACAAGCAGAAAGCCAGCATCGCGAGCGAAACGATGCAGCCGATCTTCATACCGTTGACCTCCTATGGTTGGTGATGCTGCCTCGGGGATTTCCTCTCCCCCTACGGGGTCCACTCCTCCCCGGGATGGAGCTCCACGTCCTGCTCGATCGTGTCACCGTCGTCGTCGATGACGTTGACGGTTGCTGTTGTCTCATCTATATCTATGATGCAGAAGTGACGCGACTCGTCGGCCAGAACGCGCTCCGGGTTATTCCCTCCCGGAGTATGCAGCCCAGCGCCGCCGCCCCCGGTGACGATGTAGTGTACCCAATGCTCCGGCTCCTCACCCTCACCCGCCTGGCTCCGCTCGTAGAAGTGATTGTGACCGCTTATTACCAGGTCAGCTGGATGGTCCGGGTCCTCGAAGACCGGCGCCAGGTACGTCCGCACACGCCACACATCGTTCTGGTCCTCAGGGTCAGGGCCCCCGTATGGGTGAGACGAGCTGTCCGTGTACGGGGGGATGTGGAGCAGCACAATTACCCAGTCCACCTGCTCGCGATCAACAGACGAAATGTCGCTCACAAGCCAGGTGTACTGATCGGTGCCTCCGCCAATGTAGCTCGCAAGCGCGTTCTGGCCGGTGTCGAGAACGATGAAATGGCAGTTGGCGTAGTCAAAGGAGTAGAATCTTTCGGAATAATTTTTGTGCGCCGTGTAGACGGAGAACAGTTTCCTGTACCTGTCCAGCGGCGACGTACCGTAGTATTCGTGGTTGCCGAGGCAGGGCCACAGGGGGGTGCTGCGGAGAAGCCCCGCGGCCGGGTCGAAGAAGTGGGGGTGCCACTGGACCACGGTTCCGCCATCGTGGACGAAGTCGCCGCAGTGCAGGATGAAGCGGGGCTCGGCATCGGTCCAGGCGTGGGCGAGCATGGCGTTGACGACTTTGAGATGTTCCTCGCGGAACTCAGGCGGACTCTCGGTCCCTCCCCTGTTGTCGCCGTACGCGATGAAGCGGAAGCTATCTCCAGTGCTCATGGCCGTGCGGAAGGTATTGTCGGGACTATAGTCAGACCCGTGCTTCACCCTGTAGTGGTAAAGAGTATCGGGTTGAAGCCCGGTGAGTCGCTCCTCGTAGATGCGGAGCGTGCCCAGCGTGGTCGCGGAACCCGATTCGAGATAACCATAATTCTCAGTGGGGCCCCATTCGACGTAGCCCGTGCCGCCCGTGCTGGTGTGCCACATTATCGTTATCTTGTCTGTGGCCAGCTTCTGAAGATAAGGTTTGAGGCGGAGGGGATAGTGGTAGCCGATGTCAACGTAACTTGTGCCGACATCTTCGCGGCTGCCGAGGCTGGTCGTGTAATTGCTGAGACCCGCCTGGGTTGCGTTCCTCGACCCGCCGTCAATCAGGGAGTTGTTGTGCTGGATCAGGTAGAAGCGTTCTGCATAGGCGCCGTGAGGGTCGTAGGGGGATTCCTCCAGCTCCTTGGCGTTATCTCCAAGATCCATATCTTCTTGACTCTGCTCGTCATAGAGGTCGTGAGTGTTGTTGTAGAAGCCGTTGTATTCGTGGACAAAGGTGCCGCCGCCGTAGTTGTGGTACTGGCTCGCGCCGTAGTCGTTGTTCGTGAACAGGGAATCTTTCAACATCAGGTTGTCATAATCACTGAAGCGCAGGCCGCAATCGTTGTCATCGAAGGTACAATTGTACAGGCTGCGAGTCGCTCGGCTTGTCCAGCCCCACATCATGACACCCCTGTGATTCATCGCGAAGAGGTCCGACTTAGCCTCGAGGTCAATTTGGGCGTCCACGTCAATCCCCCAGTTGCACAACGAGAAGACGTTATGCTCGAGGTTGTTGTCTCCCAGGTCCTGCCACACGTTAAACCCCCCATAGAGCCACTGGAACCGTGTGAACTTGATGCTGCTGTAGCGCCCGGGCGGACCGGGTCCCGAGAGCGTGTTCTGGCCTGCGGCGCTGGGAGGCGGCCAGGGATGGGACTCGATCCTCATGGAGACGGCCTGCCCCCCGCAGAAAAGGATGTACCCGCCGCCCTCGGGGTCGCCGACGCACTGAAGGTCGCCGTCGAGGGCGACCACGAGATGTCCCCAGTCTGTCACGCAGACCACGACACCGGCCTCAATCGTCAGGGTCCCGTTTAGAAAGATGTAGTTTGCGTCGAAATCAACTCGGCTGTGGTGATAGCCTATGTAGACGGTGTCATTGGGCCCGTATGTGGTTTTCTTGGACCAGGTTTCGTCCTCGAGCGGGTCCTGAATTCCGGCCTTGTACACGGGAGCCTCGACGGAGTACCATTCGGCCGCCAGCCTCGCGTGTGTGGCTGAAGCCCCGCCCTCAGAGAGATCGCCCCCGTAACCCCCCGTATCGAGGAAGAAGTTACCGAGGGTCGAGACCTTGTAAGGGTCCTCGTCCCAGCCCAACTCCTGATTGTTGCTGCCCTGTTGCTCTTGGTCCACGCCCACGAAGTTGTCAGAATTGCGCCAGAAGCCGTTATAGTCGTAGGTGCAGTCGGTATCGTCCACGCTGCGGATGCCTACGGTGTTTCGGGTCAGGAGATTGCGCTCGATCACCATGTTGTCGCTGCCTGATGTATGAATGCCATCAGTGCACGAATCTATGGTGTTGCTGGCGAGGTCGCACGAGGTGGAAACGTCGCAGTAGATGCCGTCGTCGCCGCATTCAACCAGCAGATTGTTGCGGCAATTGGTCGAGACGTCCTGCCCCAGGTGGATACCGTAGTTCTCCACGTCGCGTATCACATTATCTCGGATGTCGGTTACAAGGGAAACGTTGTCCTCGACGCCTGTCTCGGCATAGCCGATCTTGCAGTGCTGAATAGCTGAGGACGCAGAACAGCCGTCTAAAAGCCGCAACGCGTATTGGTAATCGCCCGCTTGGCCGGATGTCGTTCCAGGGGTCAGGTCTTCCCCGGAGTGGTCGTCGTTTTTGCTCGTGATGGTGATGAAGTTGTATGGCTCTCCAACGGCGCGGACGCAGCCGCCCGACTGCACCTCTATCTTCTTATCCGAGGCTATCTTGACGGTGGTTCCCGGGCGTATGATAAGGGTTCCGTAAACGGATATGTTGCTGCTGACGTAGACGGTGTCTTTGGGGGTCCACTCGTCGGTCTCATCGGCGGGGACATTCTGGGCGCTGACCCAATCCCAGACCACGGGGAACCTGGACTCCGACAGTTGTGAGTAAGCGACGCTCTCCTCCAGGTATGTCTTCCGAGTCTCCGGGTTCCTGTACAGGCGCCGGTGGGCGAAGAGGGTGTCCCCCGATCCGCCCGCATCGCCGATGGGCGACTCGACGAAAGAATGCAGGGCAACGTCCTTCGCGCCCACCATCTGGGCGAACCTGATGGCGCCATGTCGCGACTGAGCAGTGCTCAGATCTCCGGCCCCAAGGTCAACTCTTTTATCGCCGAGGTAGAGGCTGACCCCCTGCTCGGCATAGGCCTCCAAATCAAGCTCTGTCAGCACACGCAGCCGGGCCCTGGCGGGGTCAATACCCTCCGGGAGGCCGATTTCCCGCCAGATCACAAGGTTCTGGTGGATGGCCGCCGGTTCCACAGCGAATTCGATGTCAACCCCCGGCCCAAACGCTCCAACATAGACCAGACGGGACGGGTCATCGTCGTCAATGCGACCCATGACCTCGCGATTGACGGTTGCGATGATAGCCTCTCGCTCCCCGTCGCTCACAACCAGCGCTGCCGGCGTGAACAGCAGCTCCCTACCCTGCACAACGTAACTCACAGGGGTAGCCAGCGTGGGCCCCGCGTATAGCCCATAGACGCAGCGCTCCACTGCGAAGGCGGTCGCCGTGATCTCCCATTGGGGGACCGAAGGAAGAAGTTGACCCCATGCGTCGCGGTAGCAGATGCCGGACCCTTTCTCGAGAACGCGGGATATGATAGTATCCGTCTCCTTCCTCCCGTCCGGGTACGTGATCTCAACCTCTTTGACCCTCTGCCATACCCGCGTGTTGAGGTCTCTCGCCTCAGCGATTTCGACGAGAGGATGTTCCGCGATGATCCTGGTGCTCACACCCAGATGCACCGCGGGTCCATCAGCATCTTTCGCTGTAAGTCCTCCCCCCCCTGAGAGCTGGAGAATGAGGAGTGCGGTTGCAGTGAGAGAGATGGAGACACAGATTGCCGCTCTGCTGAGGTTAACCCGTTTGATGGCTTTTGCCCCCCTTTAATTGATTGTTACCATAATCCAGTTCACAAAAGCCCTTAAATTATTTATACCCCCAGCTACGGGCAATGTCAAGCTTTTTCTAAAAAAGTGCGCGCGGTCTCGCCGCACCATACAGGCTGGTGTCCCCGCCTTTCGGCCCAGACCGATAGCAGATAGCCCCACTTTTCCCACGCGCCGACAGCCGCATCCCAAGCGCGGAGGGGGTTGACAAAATACCGATCTTCTGCTATAATACTGTCAAAAAGGCAACAACGCCTCTAACTCACTACCAGGGAACAAAATGCGACGTCTGCACCCATTTCTTCAGCCATTTTCCCCCTTTCTGCGCCTCGACGCCCCACCTTCCGCCCGCTGCGCCACACCAGTCCCATCCTCTTCCCCGCTTTTCCCAACCAGGTTGGGATTTCTTCGTGCTCAAACCACCCCAAAATCCCAACTTTTCGGGGCGTTCCCCCTTTTTTTGGAAATTGCAGTCCCTCAGTCCTGGGGGGCAGTCACCGAACTCCCCTTGGTGCCCTTGGCGTCTTGGCGAGAGAACAAACATCCTGGCAGGACGGCTACCCCCTGTGCACCTCTCTCGCAAAGACGCGAAGACGCAAAGCGAGACCTAACTCCTCTCCGCACCGTCCGCGATCTGTGCGAGTGCCTCTTCCGCTTCTCTGCCGCCCCACCTTGGGCGGCAGTCACCGAACTCCCCTTGGCGCCCTTGGCGTCTTGGCGAGAGAACAACCATCCTGCCAAGACGGCTACCCCCTCTGCACCTCTCTCGCAAATACGCGAACACCCAAAGCGAGACCTAACTCCTCTCCGCACCCTCCGCGATGTGTGCGAGTCCCTCTTCCGCTTCTCTGCCGCCCCACCTTGGGCGGCAGTCACCGAACTCCCCTTGGTGCCCTTGGCGTCTTGGCGAGAGAACAAACATCCTGGCAGGACCGCTACCCCCTGTGCATCTCTCTCGCAAAGACGCGAAGACCCAAAGCGAGACCTAACTCCCCTCCGCGTCCTCTGCGGTGAGTCTCCACCCGGGCGGACACTTCGCCGCGCACCCGTTGAGCGCACCCTGTCCTTGTGCTACACTCGCTTGCGAAGACCCGAGCAACAAGAAGCTCATTCTCAAGCACACACCCGATTTCTCAGAAGGACAAAGCCCATAATGAATGAGAGAGCAATTGAAACAATACTTCACCGCCACTCATGCCGGCGCCACGAATTTCCCGATCCGCCGCCACTGGAATACAGCCCTACCCAGGAGATTGCCCTCGCCCCACTTTTCCCCATCAGCATGGCAGCCTGTGCTGAAAAGGCATCTCGCCAGGCACTCCTGAGGCACGAGGTTACTCCGGGTGAGGCATTGGTCGGCGCACTCTGACTGCGGTGCGAGAAAAGGGATTGAATTATCCCCTCGAATGCGTTAAGAAATATATGTATAGGTTTAAACAGGGAGAAGAGATTGACCCATCACCTCGTGGCCGGGAGGGATTGAATTGCAAAGGGACAAGATGCTCGTTCTGGGCAGGCTGAGCCTGGCGATTGATGGGCTGATCACGGCCCTATCTCTCTGGCTTGCCTACTTCGCCTGGTGGCTACTTTACCAGTTTTTTCCTCTTGGCAAAGAGTTCCACGCGAAGTTCACGACGTATGCGTACCTGTACCTGGTCATCATCCCCTTCTTCCCTCTGCTCTACAAAAGGTACGGGCTTTACAACTCCATCGGCTTCAAGCGCCTCAAGCAGATCGCCCTGATTCTGGGGAGGAGTCTTATCGTCGGTCTGGCGGTTCTTACCATTTTCTTCTTTGTGGCCAAAATTCAAACGGTCAGCCGTCCTCTGCTCCTCGCCTTTGCGGGGATAAGTTTTTGTCTGGTGTTCCTCAAGGAAGCGGTGATCCTCGAATACTTCAACTATGCCCGCCGACTGGAGCGGAATTTCAAGAACGTCCTGATCGGTGGCGTCGGGGAAGTTGCCCGAAAAGCCATTAAATTGATCGAGGATCACCCGCAGTGGGGTTACAAGATCGCCGGCGTTGTTGTTCCCGATTCTTTCGGGGACAGGGCGGAGGTGAATGGGTACAAGGTGGTAGGGACTTACAGTCAGGTGTCTCAAATTCTGACCGCCGGGCCATACGACCAGGTCATCTTCGCCGTAGGGAGGCGACATCTGCACGAGGTCGAGGACCCGCTACACGCCTGTGAACTCCACGGGATTGACGCATGGCTGATTGCGGACTTTTTCCAGCGGGCCATCACGAAAGTCAAGTTCGAGGAGTTCCACAACCTCCCGGTTTTGGCGTTCAGCTCCTCGCCGGAGTTCAGTTGGAGTCTCCTGTGCAAATCGGTTTTCGACAGAGTAGGAGCGACTATCCTGCTGATCCTCACCTCTCCGCTGTTCATCCTCGTCCCCATCATCATCAAATTGACCTCCCGGGGCCCTGTCTTGTTCAAGCAGGAGCGAGCGGGGCTTCGAGGAAAACTATTCACCATGTACAAGTTCCGCTCCATGCATAGCCACGCAGAGCAGATGAGAGCGGAACTGGAGATTTTCAATGAGATGGACGGCGCCGCGTTCAAGATGACGAACGATCCCCGCATCACGCGTTTCGGAAGGTTTCTGCGGCGCACCAGCATTGATGAGCTTCCCCAGCTCATCAACGTCCTTAAAGGACAGATAAGCCTCGTCGGTCCCCGCCCCCTCTGTCTGTGCGACGTGGATAGGTTCAAGGAGTGGCAGAGGAGAAGGCAGGCGGTGAAGCCGGGATTGACCTGTCTGTGGCAGATCAGCGGAAGAAATCAGGTTGATTTCGAGAGCTGGATGAAGCTGGACCTCGACTATATTGACAATTGGTCACTGGCTCTCGATTCCAAAATCCTCCTGAAGACCATCCCCCGAGTCCTTTTCTGCATGGGCGCCAAGTAGCCGAAGAAGCTCCACAGCACGAATGTGCCGGTGCCAGTTTGCGTTCCGGTCGCTCCTTACCGCAGAGAACGCTGAGGGCGCCAAGGACCCAGAGAATTAGACAGGATCACAGGATGACGAGGATGAGTCTATCGCCTCCATCCTGTTAATGCTGTCCATCCCCTGCGGTCTTGCTCTCCTGTCGTCTTCGGATGATCTCCGAGACGAAGACGAACTCGATCCCCTCCTCCTCGAAAGAGGGCGCGATCTCTTCCAGAGTGAGGAGTGTGACAGGGTGGAAGTGCCCGATGCCAATGGCCTCCCCTCGTCGCAGCGCCAAACGCTTCAGCTTCTGGAGCTGGGCGATGATGGGCTCGCGATTGCGGACGTTGTCCAGGAAAACGTCCCTTGCCACTATGGGAATCCCGAGGTCTTTCGACACCTGCCAACAGACGGACCGCGAGGTCGTCAGGCTGTCCACGAAAAAAAGCCCCCTTTGTGCGAGGATCGGAAGCACGATTTCCATCAGCCGGCGGGATGCCGTGGCTTTGGACCCCATGTGGTTGTTCGCTCCCCTGGCCGCGGGAACCTGCTGCAGATTCTCGGCAAGAGTCGCCTTGATTTGCTCGCGGGTCATTTCTGCTCCGATGGAACCGGGTCCAGGGTCCATGGTGTGGCTAACCGGCTCCATTGGCTGATGGAGCATGATCTCAAATCCGGCTCGGGACAATCTCTTCGCGAGCCGCTGAGTGTATGGTAGGTGTGGCAGCACGGCAAAGTCCACGGGGACCGTCAGAGCAATGGCGTCCGGCAGCGCTCTCTCGTTGTAACCCACGTCGTCAATGATTATGGCGACCCTGGCTTTCGGAGGAGGTGGGGTAGGTGGAGAGGGGATTTCCCTGGCGGTGACCGGAACATTGTGCTTGGCACACCCGGCAAGAAGTCCAAACATGGACAGAAGGAGGAAGATGGCATAAGCAAGGCGGAGATATGCGGGTGCGCCGACCTTTTGTTCTTGATGTGCCTTTTCTGAAAATAGGAGAGTGTCTTGGGAGGCAGAATTCTCCTTTGACTCAGTTTCAGGGCACACTCCAATAGGTTTCCATGCGCTCACCAAATTCTCTGCGCCGCTTGTTCAAACGTCCATTTGCTGGGCCGCCCGGTGAGCGTTCTCCGCTGTGAAAAGGTGGCGGATTGTCCGACGGACGAGCTATTCCACCGCCTTCGCCGGAGCCAGGGCGACTTTATCCGTTCCCATCGCTTTCAGCCCTTTCAGGATGCGGATTGCCGCCTGCAACTGAATGTCAACGAATTCTTCCTTTTCCGGCTTCTTTCCGGTGAGTTCCTCCAACTCCTCCTCTGAGAGGGACGGCTTCTCGCTTTCCGCCGAAGGCTTCTCTGTTTCCTTCTCCGGCTTCTCCTCTTCTTTCTCGTGAAGAGCTTCCTCCATCCTCTTGTACTTCTGCATTCTTCTCTGCATTTCCTGTTCGTACGTCATCTTCACGAGGATGTTGGGTTCGACTCCTGTGTCCTGGATGCTCGTCCCGTTGGGGGTGTAGTACTTTGCGGTGGTCAGTCTTAATGCCAGCCCTCGTCCCAGCCGGAGGATCGTCTGCACCGACCCCTTGCCATAACTCTTGTCGCCGATGATGACGCCTCGTTTCAGGTCCTTGATGGCGCCCGCAACGATCTCCGAGCCGCTGGCGCTCGCGTTGTTGATCAGAACAGCCATGGGATACATCGGATGGTGAGCGTCTTCGGACATGTATTTATGACTCTGGCTCGGTCGCCTCCCTTTCGTGGAGACGATGACGTGCCCGCCGGGAAGGAACAGGTCAGCAACCTTCACTGCCGATACCAGCAGGCCGCCCGGATTATCCCGAAGATCGAGAATCAGGGAAGTCATCCTCTGTGCCCCGAGTTCGCTTAGAGCTTCGTGGAGCTCCGCAAGGGTTCGCTCCTGAAACAGCGTCACTTTGACGTATCCGATGGAGTCCTCCAAAAGCTTCGCTTCCACAATGCTCGGCACCTTGATGACTGCCCGGGTGAGCGTAACGGTCTTGACTGTGTCGTGGAGCAGGGTGGGGTCGTAGCGGACAATTATAATGGTTACTTTCGTCCCCGGCTCGCCGCGAAGCTTCGAAACCACGTCGCTAAGGTCCGGATTATGGAGAGTTTCGTCATTGATTTTGACGATTCGATCGCCGGACATAAGTCCCCCTTGATAAGCTGGTGTTCCCACAATCGGGGAAACAACAGTCACGAAGCCTTTTCTCTTGGTGATTTCTATTCCCAGCCCACCGAAGATTCCGCTGGTGTCCACCTCCATGTTCTTGACGTCCGGGATGTCCATAAACTGGCTGTGGAGGTCCAGGGAATCCAGCATCCCCCGAAGGGCGCCGTAAACCAGTGTTTCCGTGTCAATCGGATCGACGTAATTGTTCCGGATGATGGACATGGCGTGGGGAATCAGATCGAGCTTCGCCAGAGCCTCGCTTTCGCTGTCGGATTCCGACAGCTTCCCTAACACCCGGATGCCCACGGCAAAGTTCACCGCAACCAAAACGCCGACGATCCACAATAACTTCTTCTTGCCCATAAGAACCTACCTCCGTTTTTTTCTGGCTCCTAAAGCCTGATTCTATTCCGGCATTCTTACTTGCAAAAGACGCTCGCCAACCGGTCCTGAATCTGGAGCCGTATAGTATCCTCAATGTTGTCTATTGTCTCTTCGTACGAATCACCCTGCGTGTAACAACCCCTGAAGGCTGGGGCAGAAGGCGAAGTGCCCTCCCTTCGTCCCTTTCAACGACAATTGGCAAGACGAGCTTTTGCATCGCATCATCCTTTCGGATTGGTCCTAACCCATGCATTCGCCTGGCAGCTATCGCGCCGACAAGCTCAGAGGCCAAGCGTTGCTCTCCGCTCCCTACTAACTATCGCACGCGTTTTGGATCCTGTCAACGCTTTAGGCTGACTGACGCGAATTCCCACAAAACTGTAGACGTTCATCACGGGCTTTCCGTTCCCTGTTTTTTCTTCTTCGGCAATGAATTCGCATCCCGTTCGCTGGAGGGGCGAGATCCATGCCGTTTCCTGAGCGGAATACAGCAGCGAACTGCAGACTGCCCCTAGTGGTTGAACAGCTAAGTGCTGCTATATTCTCTTCCACCTGTAGGGTCGTCCATTCTAATTGAAATAGCTCACGCCGTTTTTGGAAGCGTTGCCCGATTTGGTCGGGTGAAATGCTGTGGAACTTATGTGTCGTGCCCCTAGCGTCATTGCCGGGTACCCTGTGTCGGTCGTTCGGCAATACCGTTGTTGGGTATCGGACTGCCGACCCAATCGGCGTGCCGCAGGGGCACGATCGGGGAGCCAGAGTGAAGTGCGTACGCCCGTGTGAGGACCGCGCCGAACAGCACCAACAAGGATACATAGTAGACCCAGAGGAGAAAGACGACCAATGATCCCGCGGCCCCATACGCAGAACTGATCCCTCTGTATGCCAGATACTTGCCAACGATCAGCTTCCCGATCCCGAACAGAATGGCGGTGAGAAAACCGCCGATCCGCACGTCTCGCCAGGCGATTCGCAGGTCCGGCAGGAACTTGAAGATCGCTGCGAAGAGCAGCGTGAACAGCAGGAGCGGCACTATCACATTGGGCACAACCCAGATGTTGAACCGCCCCGGGAAAATCACCGTCAACGCGGTGGTCAGCGCCACCGAAGCCAGCAGCAACAAGCCGATCCCTGCCACCATCGCCAGAGACAGAAGCCGCTTCCGTAGAAGAAACCACGTGCCGTACCCCGGCTTTGCCCGGACGCCCCACACACGGTTCATCGAAGTCTGCAGGTGGGCAAAGACGGCGGTAGTCCACAAGAGCGACGTGACGCCGCCGATGACCGTCGAGATCACTCCGGCGGACTTGTTTTCCGACGTGTAAGCGATGAGCGATCGAACGGGCTGGCCGGCTTCCGGCCCGACAATCGCTTCGACCTGTTGGATCAATCCTGCCTGGGCGCCCTCGCCCAGAAAGCCAGTCACGGACACAAAAATCACCAGAAGCGGCGCCAGCGACAGAACCGAGTAAAACCCGAGCGCCGCCGCCCGCATGATGGCGTCTTTCTCGATGAACTCTTTTCCTGCCGTTTTAAGGATGGCAGTGATTGCCTTGAGTCGCATACAACTCTTCACTGAACGGAGGCTTGCGCGGCCCGAGGGCGAGCGTTTCCAGTGCTTGCCTCGCTGGTTATTTCTTCGGCTGGGCGTCTCCCGGCGACTTCTCCTGCTGCTTCTTGATGACCTCGAGGAGTGACTCGACGACGATTCCCTGCGGGGTGACATTCAGCCGGTCAAACAGCGCCCCGGGGTCGCTGAGCGTTTCCTTCGGCTTGGTGATCACATCTATTGGTATCTTGATCACATCAGTGGACTTCTTGATTACTGTACCGGGCATTTTCAAAAGAGAGTCCGGCCTCTTCAGCAGCTCAATCGGCAGCGTGATCACGTCTCCGGTGATCTGCACTCCCTGCTTCAGCAAACCTGTGCTAATCTTCTCGAGCACCTTCGTAGCGTCTATTTTGCCCAGAGAAGGCGACAGGCGTGTCCCGCTGATCGGGATTTCCATCCGGACGCGCTCCTTGGCCAGATGCTTCGCGTAGACATTCAGCGGCCCCGTTACCCCGAAGCCCTTCAGCAGAGCCGACCCAACCGGCACCGACACCCACATCTCCAGCGCATCATCAAACCCCACCGACCCGCGAAACCGCAGGTCGAAATCCTCGCCGAAGGTGATCGCGAAGTTGTCGTATGTGATCCTGCCGTCCTTGATGGCGAAGTCCGCTCCGCTGAATGACACTTTCGTGCTCGTCCGGACGAGGGCGCCGCTCAACTGCACCAGGTTCGACAGAATTCCATCGGGCTTGAGGCTCATGTTGCCAATGTCGAGGTGGCCGCTGCCGGAGCCGGCTTTGAGGATTTCATTGCCGAGGGGCAAATTCACGTCCGTCAGGGACAGCGATAGCTCGCCCTCGAGGCTGGCGACCTGGCCGAAAATGGGGTTGATCCGGCTCAGGAGCATCCGTCCCACCTCCGGCGTGATCCGCACTTTTTCAACAAGTTGCGTCTTCCCCGGCAGGCGGAACGTGGCCGTCTCCCCCGAGAGATCCACAATGCCGTTCAGGTTCAAAGAACCGCCGGAGGCTGGAATGGTGACCCCCTCGAGGATGAGTTGCCCTTCGGAGAACCTCGGCTGGAGGTTCGTCGGCTGCCCTAACTCGAAGCCGACGATCTGCCCGGACGCCCAGTCCACACGAATGTTGTTTGTGGCCACGCCGCGGTAAACAGGCTGCACCTTCGGCTGGTGAGCTGATCCAGTGATTCTCAGCTCACTCTCCGTTGTGCCGGAAAAGGCCAGTCCCGTCTGGTCCTTCAACTTCGGCGCCAGTTCCGTCAGCAGCACCATCAAGGAGTCCCAGGACCCCTGGTACTTGCCGGAGAGGTCTAAAATGCGATCGGTTTTAAACTTCTCGACCTTGCCGGAGAGGTCGAGCGATAGGGGCTGAGAGGCGAGGGAGAGCTTTTCGAGCGTGAGAAGCTCATTCTGCATGTCAACCACGGCGGCGTGATCCAACTGAACTCTCCCCTGACGAACGACCTTCTCACCCGACCCAACTCTCAGGTCGTCAACCGTCGCCGTGCCGGTGGCGGTGATGAGGTCCTTTTCCGTGGCTGCCCGCCCGCTCCAGGAAAAGGCTCCGGCGATTGCCGGCGGTTTTTCCCACTTCGCGAACGGTTGGAGAGAAGCAAACAGCGCGGACAGTTCCGTCGAGAGCACAAACGTTGCGTCCAGGCTCGGTTGATCTCCAAACCGGGCCTTCGTCTCCGTCGCGGAAAGCCGCAGCAATTCCTCGCCGTCCACTTTGATCTCCGCGGCGGCGAGAGTCTTGTCCTTGGCCGAGAATTTCAGGTCCGACCAGCTCAGGGCAATGCTCTTCTCGACCAGCGGGTCCTCGTTGAGAAGGGATTGCGTGATCGTGGCCTTGCCCGCTGAAACAATAGGGGCGTCTGGCGTTTCTCTTCCCACGGACGCTTCGAGCAGAAGGGAGCCGATGCGGAGCTTCTCCTGCTTTTCCGCTTTCCCTGCCAGCGTGGCAAGCGAGTTGGTGCTCGTCAGCTCAACCTGGCCGCTAACGCTTTTCTGTTCCGGATCATACTTACCGCGGGAACTCAGGACAAGTTGATCGGCTGAGAACTGCCGTTCCTCGGTTTTGACGGAAAGGTTAGATGCCTTTCCATTCGCACGGAATGAAATAAGCGAATCCACCGTGTGCACGTCGGCACTCAGCTCCAGCCGCCCCGCCATGTCGGGGAGCTGAGCGAGATCGGCATTGAGACGGAAGTCCATCTTTTTCGGGCTGCCCTCTGCGTGGAGCGTGGCGAAATCCGATTCAAGCTTCGCCGTCCTAATCTGGAGACCTTCGTTCTCCACCAGGGCGGCGTCGAAGACAGCCGTAATAGGCTTAAACTGGAAGGTCTTTTCCTCTTTGGTCGCTGGATCGGTTTGAATGGCCGATAGTTCCGTCAAGCGAAGCGAACCCTCGGCCCGAGGCTCGGCGCCGCCTTCGACGGCGATCCGGTCAACGAGGATTTTGCCGCTGGTTAGTCGCAGGTGCTCACGGAGGTTTAAAAGAGACGGGATTGCCTCGCCCAGCCTCGCCATATCCACTTCGCCGTTCGCTTGCACAGATAGATCGGGAAGTTCGACTGTTTTCCCTTGCAGCACCGCCGCCAGGACGTCATCCACGGCCATGGCAGCCCGTCGCTGCGATCTTAGATACGTGAGGTTGGTCGCCAGTTGAAGGCCTTCGCCACTGAAGCTAACGTCCCCGGAAATCTTCTTGACATTAAGGGAGCCAAGCTCCAGATCAATTTTGCCTTTTGAAGCGAGACTAATGGGGCGGACCTGTGTTTCGGCAGACTGCCGTATGGACAACTCTTGCACACCGGTGTTGAATTGGAGGGAGACTTTCCCGGGCTGGAGAGTCGCGTCGAGGTTCAGGTTCAACCGCCCAGTGGTTTGCGCCTTGCCAGTCGCCAGAGATACAACCTGAGCCAACTCCACCTCCTTTGGCGTGCGGACCTTCACCGTCCCCGACATGCCGGTGGAGGCGAGCTTGCCATCATGGACCAGGTCCCGCAGGTCCATGTCCAGGCTAAGCGCCCCACCTTCCGCCAGAGCAAACTGGACCTTCCCGCCGACCTCGTTGAGCGAATTGAGGTCAAATGTGCCTGCCAGGTCGCGGACGGTCAATTCCTGCCCGCCGAGCCGTACCACACGGACGCTGCCGTTGCGGAGGGAAATCTTGCCCTTCGGCTCAGGCGGACGCTCTTTTGGCTTCGGCTTTTCTGGCTTCGGCTTTGCCCTTTTTGGTTGGAGCGCTTCAAAAAGGGAGAAACTGCCATCCTTCTGTTCGTACAGCACGACTCGAGGCGATTCAATCGTCACCTGCCGGAAACGTTCTCTGGCCCTTATTGCTCGCCACACCCCTATTTCGACAGCAAGCCGGTTGATCTTCAGAACTTCCCCGCCGGACGCGTCCAGAAGCCGAAAGCCCTTCACCCGGATGGGCCCAGACCACGACAGCGACAGGTCACCAATCTCCGCTTTGCCTCGGATGCCTTTGTTGATCATGGAGACGATGAGCGAGGTACCTGCTTTTGTGGACAGAAGGGTGGGGGATAGACCAACAATGAGGAGAAGAAGGAGAATTACGACGATGAGGACCGCCTTCAGCCGCCTCCTCCTCCGACGAGGCTTTCGCAGGCGGCGCTTTGTCGCCCCGGGCTGTTGTTCGAGGTCTTGCTGCCTCTTGTCTATTTCGCTCGAGTCGTTCATGGGAATCCTCTATCATTGAACGAGAATTGATTGCTGGCTTGTTCCCAGATGGCCAGACAGTCGTCGGTTCAGCGGGACACTTCGATCCCCCCTTCCCTCCTTGATCTATCAACAACGCGAGAAACAATGTCCCGCTTAGTCGTTATCCGTACTCCTGACTAAAAACCTTCAATTTGCTCCATGTAGCCCTCGAAATTCCACCTCACCTCGTCAAGGCTATCTCCGCCGAGTTTCTCCCTGAACGCCGAGGCGATCTCCAGAGCCACAACCGCTTCTCCAATGACGCCCGCCGCGGGGACCACCGTTACGTCGGCGCGCTCTTTGGCCGCTTTCACTTCATTCTTCGAGACGAGGTCCACAGAGGCGAGCGGCTGTCCGAGCGTCGGGATGGGCTTCAACGCCGCCCTCAGGACAATGTTCTCCCCGTTGGAAATCCCGCCTTCAATTCCACCGGCGTGATTCGTCTTGCGGTAGAAGCTCAACCCCTCGCGACTGGCATCGTAGAAAATCTCATCGTGAATCTCCGAGCCATGCTTGCTTGCCGCGTCGAAGCCCATTCCAATTTCCACACCTTTCACCGCCTGAATGCTCATCAAGGCTCGGGCAAGCCTCCCGTCGAGCTTTTTGTCCCACTGGATGTGGCTTCCAAGCCCAGGCGGCACATTCGAGACGATTACCTCAAAAACACCGCCCAGCGTGTCTCCGTTTTCGCGAGCCTCGTCAATGGCGGCGATCATCTCCTTTTCCGCCTCGGAGTCGGCGCAGTTCAACTGCGAACCTTCGCTCCTCGTCTCAACCTCTTCCGGTGGCAGTCCCTTGGTCGGCGCCTCGATTCCTCCGAGGGCGACCGTATGACTGATCACTCGTATCCCGAATTCCCTCAAGAACAGTTCGGCGAAAGCCCCCGCCGCTACCCGTGCGGCGGTTTCCCTGGCACTCGACCTTTCTGAGATGTCCCGAGCATCGTGCGTGCCAAACTTCAGCGCTCCCGCGAGGTCGGCATGCCCCGGACGGGGCGCCGTCACCTCGGACAGTTTCTCTATGGAGAAATCCTTGTTTGCGATAATGAAGGAGACCGGGCTGCCGATCGTTTTTCCTTTCCGTAGCCCGGAGAGTATCTCCACCTTGTCTTCCTCGATGGACATCCTCTTACCGCGCCCGTAGCCCGCCTGCCGTCTCCTGAGCTGTCTGTTGATGTACCCTTCGTCCACGGGCACACCCGCGGGCAGCCCTTCCAAAATCCCAACTAAGCACTTCCCATGGGATTCACCGGCGGTCAAGTATCTCAACATGACTGATGCTCTCTCGTCTTGCGTTGGTCCACGCGGCTTCCTGTGTACGCCGAGCGGTTGGAGCTGGTGGCTTGTGGGTCTCCGTCGCATAAGGCGCAGAGATCGCGGAAGAGCAAACCGCCCCCCAGTCACCCTTGTCTATCACAATAACATAATTCCCGGCCCGCCACCATCGTTGCGTTCATCCGTACTGCAGCCAGTGAGAGACTCTCCTCTATTGGCACAGCGCGGTGCGAAAGTTGCTTTTTGTTTCGATGCTGAGATTTGGACCCAAACTGAGCGATTTCTGTCAGGCCAAGGGGTACCCTTGGGGTTAAGCTGTTGGAGTAGAATAAAATACATACGGCGGTCGTTGCCGCCGTGATTAACCCAAAGGGTGAGGTGATATGATACACTTATTTGGAGGCACTTCGAGTGTTTTTTGCTCAAGCACCGGTTTTTCACGCTTGTTCAAAGCATAGGACAGAGAAGAGCCGAAACCGATTGCACGCGATGCTAAGCATCTTTCGAGCCGTCCCTCTCAGCGTTGACGCCCGTTCTTCCCTCGACGCGCCCTTTCTCGGTTTGAGAATAGTCGCGCCGATTAATGGCGGAAACCAGCGATGCTCCGCCATCCGCAGGTTATCTACGAAATCGTTAATGTGGCCGGTCCGCTTGCCTCTCTTGCTCGGAAACTTGCACCGCACCCAAAGTGCTGCTCGGTCTGTGATTCACCGGATTCAGCCGTTGCTTGGAGTTGGTGAGCGTGTTATGGTTGCTTCGATTCGAGGGTGTGTTTTTGCCTCTCCGCTGCATTCGGTCTTATGACAAACATGCTGGCGGGCATCGCGATGCAGAAAAGTGTGATGTCGCCCGTGGCAAAAGAAAAGGACAGACACCATGAAAAGCTCGAAATCCAGTCGCCGCGAGTTCCTCAAGAAAAGCCTTTTAACCAGTGCAGTCGCCGTGATCTCCACATCGAGGTTGCCCTCACGCAGCTTTGCCCGCGCGATGGGCGCCAACAACAGGATCAACATCGGCTTGATCGGCTGCGGAGGCCGAATGCGGAGTCTGGTCCAGGCAGCCAAAAGCGCCAAGGCGAACGTGACGGTGACGGCGATTTGTGATGTGTGGGAGCAACAACGCAATTCTTGGACGACGCACATCAAGAGGGTGTTCGGCGCCAAACCGCAGGCGTACGTCAACTATCGTAAGCTGTTGGAAACGGAGGATATTGACGCGGTGATCATCGCCACACCGGCCCATCAGCATTGCGGCCAGGTAATTGATGCAGCCCAGGCGGGAAAGCATGTGTATGTCGAGAAGCCGATCGCCCCACTGATGGAAAGCCTGGAAGCTTTGAACAAGTGCTACGATACCGTCAAGAAAGCCGGCATGGTGATTCAACACGGCACCCAGGGCAGCAGCGCCGCGGGGACATTTGCGTTGAGACACTTTTTCGCCGAGGGCAAGCTCGGCAAGATCTTCCGCATCGAGTCAACCATCAGTCTCTACGAGCCGTATTGGAACCAATACACGGGGCCTCAGAAAGAGGAACAGACCGACTGGAAAGCGTTCCTTTACGACAAGCCGTATCGGCCGTTTGACCCCGACCAGCACGCCGCGTGGATGGGCTACCACGATTTCTCCAGCGGCCCGATCGGCGGCTGGATGTCGCACTTCAGCAACTTCGTCCACGCTGTGACCGGCTGTGAGTGTCCGGTCGCCGCGACGGCGTTTGGCGGCATCTACGCCCCAACGAGCGACCGGCGTCGCACCGCGCCCGACAACGTCACTATCATCCTGGAATACGCCGAAGGATTCTATACCCAGTTCGTCACCCACTTCGGCAGCTCATGGAACACGGACACGACCTTCTTCATGCTCGAAAAAGGCCTCGTGCAAACCCGATTCGGTCACAATCCGGGCAATCCGGTTTACTCAAGCAAAGGGGTCAATGACAGCATCCCCGAGAAAAGGCTCCTGGAGGAGGATCGGCCCGATCCCGGTCCGGCGCACATGGCCAACTGGCTTGGCTGCATCCGTAACGGAGGCCAACCGCATGCCGACATGGACGTGGGCTACAAACAGGGCGTCGCCGTTGTCATGGGCGACACCGCCTACCGCCTCGCCCGGAAGGTTGTCTTTGACAAGGAAAAACGCCAAATCGGGCCGGCCTGAGGCATGGCGTTTTGGCCTTCCGTTTGCAGTCCGCACGCATAGTGTCATCATGAAAGCGCGCGATTTGGGCCTTAGCCCGCCTTACCTTTCGTTTCTTATCAAGGCAAAAACCCCTCTCCCCGACGGGCATTGCTTCTGTGAAATCCAACCAGGATTCATGAATGAGGACGCAACCGCTCCGTCTAAATCAAGACTTTCGACATGGGAATTAACAACCCCCGGCCGGGCTCCGCCACCCAGAAGACCAAACTGCCTCTGGACCGAGCTATGACACGAGCTCCCCCCTGTGCGCCATCCGTTGGGCATCTTGTGCTTGTCATTCAGCCAAGAAGTCATACAAACTGGCAGGATGATCGTCCATCTGGACGATAGTAGGTTTTCTGCCTCTTCACGGAACAGTGCGGGGCAGTTTGTGAGAAAGCCCACACGTGACGCGGCCAGCGCTTTTTTTGGAGAGGGAGAGGTTATCTATGGGCAGGGGAATCCGCAGGGGAATCCGGGGCCGACGGCTCATGGTTCCACTCCTGCCGCGCGGCTGCCAAAGTTACAGTGAATGGGCCGGTTCCCGGTTGCGCCCTCAGCCCCGTTTTTCTGGCAATCCTTCTTTCTGTGCCAGGCGGGTGGACTTCAGGCGATTGCGTCAGGCTGGGACATTTCTGGGATGGCAGGGCGAGCATGCGGGCTGCTCAAGAATCCTCTCCTCCTCGGGTGACTCGCAAGTGCTGTCATGTGTTGCGCGCCATCTCCTACTGTCCAAAGGGCATCCGAGGAGGTCGGATTTTGACACGCGTGTCCCGACATGACAGAACCGCCCGGATAGTAGGAGCGAGAGAAGGACCTTTCATTGTCCACATTTTTAGAAAGCGGCGTAATGCTTCTCGACGGGGAGCAGGATGAAAGTTTTCCAATTCGCCCCAGTCCTTCATCACCGCTATCTGGCCTGCTCCGCGGCGGGGCGAGTGAAGGGTCTCTCCCAAAGGCGAATGTGAGAAAACCTGGAAGCTTGGTTGTTAACCGTGATGGAGAAAAAAAACTTGACAGGGTATAGCTGATGGTGCAAGTTTTATAATAGTAAAGTGGGCTGCGGTGTGACTTGCTCGCGGGAGGGGTTCCCACACTTCCCTTCCCTCAGAGTTGGCAGTCTTCGTTCTTTCTCATGGGTTCCTTTGAACGAAAACAAACAACGTAACTTCATAAGTACAAGAAAGGAGAGTTACCATGGCACGAACATACTCTTTTCTGTTACTGACCGTCTTTGTTCTTCTGTGTTTGGGATTGGCTGTTGGTGTCGCCAATGCGGACATCGAGACCGGCCTGGTGGCTCAATGGAGCTTTGATGAGACTGAGGGCGATATTGCTTACGACAGCTCCGGCAACGGCTACGACGGCCCCGTCGGTGGTACGGTGCTGTGGGTAGATGGGGTCGTAGGCGGTGCCCTCGATTTTGACGGCTCATCCACCTACGTTGACATTAATCCCGAAATTATCAGGGGGAGTTTCACGTACGCCCTGTGGATTTACGCTCGAAATATGCCGTATACGACCGATTACAGGGCAGTGATGCACAACACCGCGTGGAACGCCGGCTGCGCTCATGTCCATTTAAGGGCTAACACCAGTTTATTCAATCTCGACGTGAACACCGGAATAGGCATAAACAGCGTCACTGTTTTCGAGGCGGACCGATGGTACCACGTTGTGGTAACATACGACTTTGAGGGGGGGCTGGTAAACATCTATGTTGACGGCGCGTGGGAGGACGACAACACAGGCGGCGCCGCCGAACCATGGTTCGGTCCTATGACCATCGGAGCTTGGGGGGGTGGCACCTCGAGATTTTACGACGGGATGATGGATGAGATCCGCGTTTATGACCGGGCCTTGAGCGCCGAGGACGCCGAGGAGTTGTTCAATTGGACCGGCGGGGCGAACGCGGGCAAGGATTTCAGGGTGTACGGCGGCGACAGGGTGACTCTCACTGGGAGTGGCCCTTCCGACTGGACGAGCGCCACGTGGGCGCAGGTC
>Ga0209979_1001194_pt1 | contig 29650 bp, 25 predicted proteins | sample AnhtaG_FD_183114 | JGI IMG/M metagenome (GOLD analysis project Ga0209979, IMG submission 183114) | Deep subsurface microbial communities from Anholt, Denmark to uncover new lineages of life (NeLLi) - Anholt_01485 metaG (SPAdes) (version 2) | ecosystem: Environmental > Aquatic > Marine > Oceanic... | reverse complement strand
AAAAATAAGCTAAACGCTATTGAAAATGTAATAAATTGAAGAATTATGATTTTAACTTCTAAAGAGAGAATGCAGTTAATAATGAATCACAAAGAACCTGACAGGGTTCCTTATCAGGTTACTTTTGGTGCGCCTGGCATGGGCACAAGATTGGTGGTGAAAGTCCACTACGGGGGTTGATTGCACCAACCGTTAGCCAAAGGCAAAGGTGTCCATTATGAGGTGAAATCTGAAGGAAGCCTTAAGGCAAAATCCCGGTCTGAGGAACACAAACTGTATATAAGACCTATGTGGGTCGGGTGAGGTTACCTAATAAAACAAAGCCCTATGCTATCTGAGACCTATGGAGCAAATACAGCAGATATATGGGATGAAGGCGTGTGCTCTTACTCAGGCTTTTTACTTAATCAGTAGTGGTTCGCAAATCATATATGTTCGCAATGAGTACTCTGACTATGATTATAGTTTTGATGAATATATAAGAAAGTATCTGAAAGCCTAAAGCTTGACAGAAAATAAAATTATTAGTATCATAATAAAACTAACTGTTAGCGGTATCATAATTATAATACTTGAATAAAATGAAGTTATTCAAATGAGAGCGACAATTAGAGATGTTGCAAAAAAGGCAAATGTTTCTTTGATGACGGTTTCTCGGGTAGCTAATAAAAAAGGTAATATTTCAAAAGCAACTGCAACCAAAGTTTTAAAAGCGATTAAGAAATTAGATTATAGACCTAATATAACAGCAAGAAGCTTAGCTGCAAAAAAGAGTGACTTTATTGCAATAATTGTGCCTGATATTTCTAACCCATTTTTTTCTGAAATGGTAAAAGGTGCTGAGGACTTTGCAAGGGAGAATGGTTATAATATTTTTCTTGGTGATACCGAAGGGAAAGTAGAGTTGGAGAAGGAATATATTGATGCAGCTATCAATAGAATGGCTGACGGTATTATCCTTGTTGCTCCCCGTTTAGAAGATAATCTTATTTGTAAGATAAATGATAATATACCCTTAGTAATAGTAGATAGGTCTATAAATAAAAACGATGTTCTGCAGGTATATATTGATAATTTAAAAGGTGCTATGTCAGCCGTAGAGTATTTAATTAATCTTAATCACAAACATATAGCATTTTTATCTGGACCTAAAGATGTTCTGGATAGTTTACAGAGGGAAAAGGGATATATTATGGCATTGAAAAAACATAATATACCTATTAATCCTAAATTAATGTTAACCAGTGATTTCAAATTCGAAAGTGGCAGATATGCTTTTGAAAAATTTTTCAGTAATTATCCTAAACCAACAGCAATTTTTGCTTCCAATGATATAATGGCATTTGGACTGATTCAACGTGCACATGAAATGAATATAAAAGTTCCTAAAGATGTATCAATTGTTGGATTTGATGATATTTCATTGTCTTCTCTGGTTAATCCACCTCTTACTACAGTTCGCCATCCCATGTTAAAAATGGGAATCAAAGCAGTTGAACTACTTATAAATAAATTGGATAATCAGTTTGATACTAAAATTAACTTTAACTTAGAAAATACATTAATAGTTAGAAAGTCTACAAGAAAAATTAAATAAAAATGGTTTAAAAACTTTATCGTTCTTTGACAATTTAATAATATTGAACAGAGGTCATAGCAACGTTAGATAATTATAAGATTTTTCTTGATTTTTCAAAGAGCTATAAACTTTGAGTTGTAAACACAACTCTTAAATAGTTCAATTAATACCTAAGATTATATAATTGTATCATAAACATATGAATAAATAATTATCTTATGTGTTAATGATTTAATTAATTAAAGAAGAGACTAAAATTGAATATTCTGAGCTTGGCGATAAGGTAGGTGTATTGGGGGCAGCATCTTATGTTATTTCTAAATATTTTGGGTAGTTGAACAACGACGTTAAGGAGAATTTGTACAAGAACGAAAGTTTAATATAAAAAACAATATAAAAGGAGTAAATGAGGGGGTGGTTAAAAAATTTTAAAGAAATTATCAATTGTGTTTTATAAACAAAACCTTTGAAAGGAGGAGAAATGAAAAAAGCATGGTTATGGTTAGTGGTTCTAGTGATAGGCATATCGATGATAGCAGCTTTCTCGCTTAATGGTTGTAAAAAAGAAGTTGCACCTGCGGAAGAGGAAGTAGCTGAAGAAGTTGAAGAAGAAGCTCCTGCAGAAGAAGTAGTGGAAGGTGAGCAATTTATCACTATCCATTGGGCGCAATGGCAGCCAGCCGATGCTCTTGAAGAACTCTCTAAAGACTTTACTGCTGAAACAGGTATTGGTGTAATTGTTGAGCAGACTCCATGGGAAACATTTGTTCAAAAGTATAATACAGAGATGATTGCCCGTAGTGATGCCTGGGATATTATAGTTGGTGATAGCCAGGATATTGGCAATATGGCAGTAAATGGACATTATGTAGATTTAACCGACTGGATAATAGAGCATGAAGTTGATAAGAGCTTTACTCCTGCATCTTTAACTTATTATGCAGAGTATCCCAAAGGGGCTGGAAAATATTATGCAGTTCCATGCGAAGGTGATGCTTTAGGTTGGGCATATCGTAAAGATCTTTTTGAAGATCCTGATAATATGGCTGCTTTTAAGGCAGAATATGGATATGAGCTGGGGGTACCAAAGGACTGGGATATGTTAAAAGACATAGCTGAATTTTTCCATGACCCAGACAATGATTTCTACGGCGTTGCAATTTATGGGGATAATGGATACGATTCACTTGCTATGTTTGCTGAGCAGGTTATCTGGGTTTACGGCGGAGAACTTGGTGATTATGCAACAATGCAGGTTGATGGCTTGTTAAATAGCGATGGCGCTATTAAAGGACTAGAATATTACCGGGAACTCTTTCAATTTGTTCCGCCAGGGTTTGGGGATGCATTCTATGTTGCTACCAATGATGCGTTTACAGCTGGCATAGTTCCAATGGCTACTAATTATTTTGCATTTTTCCCGGCTCTTTCAAATCCTGCGACCAATCCATATGCTGATGTAACAGGTTATTTTGCTTGCCCGCCGCAGGTAGGTGTAGATGGTGTAGAAAGACAGTTCTCAGCTCTTGGCGGCCAGGGAGCTTCAATAGTAACTTATTCAAAGAAGCAGGATCTGTCATATCAGTGGCTGGAATGGTTTGTAAGAGAAGATGTACAGATGGAATGGGTTAAATTAGGTGGCTACACTTGTCATGCAGGAGTTCTAGAGTCTGAAGAATTTCTTAATGCGGCACCTTATAATCCTGCATTTAAAGTAACTATGGAAATCTTTAAAGACTGGTGGGCATGTCCAGAATATGACATCCTTCTGAGGACATTTAGTGAGGAGATTGCCAGGTATGTTATTGCAGGAGAAGGAACTGCTGAAAGCACTTTAAACAGTCTTACAGAAATATGGACAGGTATTTTCCAAGAAGCAGGATATTATGATTAATGTTGTCCTGTAATATTACCATATGAAAATGCTTCCCCCGGGTTCCTCCCGGGGGAAGAAGAAAAATAAGTAGTTTTAGAAGGAATAAATATGTTTAAAAGGTCAAGAGAAAATCAATTTAATGGCAATCAATTGTTACATCGCAGCATGCGGGATACTACGTTGGTGCGATTATTTATCTTACCAACAATTATTTTGTTAATAGCGATAAATATATTTCCTCTGTTTTGGTCTTTGTTTTTAAGTTTCTCTTCTTACTCAGCTAAGGCGGCAACTGAGTGGGGAAAGAATCCTGAAATGGTAGGAGGATTAAATTATTCTCGTATTTTAACCGATCCGAGGATATGGACAAAATTTATAACTACAGCCAAGTATGTAGTTATGTCTGTGGGTGGAGAAATGATTCTTGGTTTTGGACTTGCTCTTCTCCTCCAATTAAAATTTAAAGGCAAAGGTTTTGTAACCACTCTTCTCATATTACCGATGACCATGTCTCCTGTAATAGTCGGACTTATGTGGAGATTGTTTTACAACCCAAATTGGGGTATGTTTAATTATTTATTAGGTCTTGGCAAGATAGACTGGATTTCTGATCCAGCCAGGAATCTTTATTCTATTGTACTTGTAGATATATGGATGTGGACACCTTTTGTCATGCTTCTTTCAATTGCAGGACTTTCCGCTATTCCAAAATATTTATATGAAGCTGCAGAAATAGACAGGGCTTCCTGGTGGTTCAAATTTACACGTATAACTCTACCGATGGTATATCCTCTTCTTCTTGTAGCTTTAATATTTAGAACCATGGAAGCATTTAAAATATTTGATCTGCCGATGGGAATTACCGGAAGAGGAGCTATGGCACCACCGTTATTGTCCATGTATCTGTACAACACTGCATTTGTTACCTGGAAAACAAGTTATGGTGCCTCGCTTGGTTATATAATGCTAATAGTGATTATAGCCATTACAAGCCTTTTTATTAAATATCTTAATAAAGCAAAGACATAGCATATTTAACCCGAAAGGAAATTTATGGCAGGGATAGTTAAAAAGAAAAAAAATATTAGCAGGTTTTTTATAATATTTATATTAATTGCAATTACCTTTGTTTATCTTATACCACTTCTGTATGTAGTAAATACATCTTTTAGGCCATGGGTTGATATTAAGGAATACCCACCAAAAATTATGTTTAAACCGTCAATTAGCAGTTATATAAGGATATTTACATCCAGAGCTGTTTATTCTCCCGGGAAAGAACCCACAGAGGAAGAGGTTGCTAATATGAAATGGTATGAACGCATAGTTTATGAAGAGACTAATGAAAAGATAATCCGTATTGGTGATTTACCAAAGAGGTACCTAAATAGTATTATAATTGGTTCAATAAGTACCGTGCTGACAATAATTCTTGGAACGTGTGCAGCATATGGGTTTTCCAGATTTAAAGTAAGGGGCAAGGATGACCTTTTGTTTTTTATACTTTCTACTAGAATGCTCCCGCCTGTAGTTGTGGTCATACCAGTTTTTCTTATGTTCAGGTTTCTCAGGCTAAATGATACTCATTTAGGACTTATACTTTTATACACTGCTTTTAATGTATCATTTGCTGTCTGGGTGCTTAAAGGATTTATTGATGAGATTCCTATTGAATATGAGGAAGCAGCAATGGTTGACGGCTATAGCCGTTTACAGGTATTTAGAAAAATAGTTATTCCCCAGGCTTCAACAGGTATTGCTGCAACAGCGGTGTTTTGTTTTGTTTTTGCCTGGAATGAATATGCATTTGCCTTTCTTCTTTCAAGGACAGTTGCGCAAACTGTACCTGCGTGGCTACCTTACCAGATGGGCGTGCTCGGGTATGATTGGGGAGCTGCTGCTGCAGGAACAGCTGTTTTTCTGCTACCAGCAATGATATTTACCATTATTTTGAGAAAACACCTGGTGAGAGGTATAACTTTTGGGGCAATAAGAAAATAGGAGAAAGACATGATTTCATTTTTTGTTGGCATAGGTTTCTATATTTTAATTGGGCTAACCTTTTGGAAATTTAGAATATTAAAAAGAAAATATCTAGAGCCGATATTTATGTGGATTATGCTCTTTGGGATAGTAGCTCTTTGTCAACCATGGATTTTTTTCTTATATCATTTTGGATTTGCAATTCTCTTGACTGGTACTCTGGGGTATATTTTCTCAATACATTTGAAATGATTTGAATTTAACATAATAAAATATAAGTTTTAATAATTATATATAAATTGTTTAAACAGCTTAAAACCACACAAATTAATTACCATTAAAATATTGAAAGAGGAGGTGTAATATGAAGTTAGGCGTAATGGCAAATTGCTTTGGCGATAAATCATGGGAAGACGCATGTAAAGCTGCAAGCGAAGCTGGTCTTAAGGCAATTGAACCTGGTTGTGGAGGTTTTGTTGGAAAAGCCCATTGCAATCCTGCTGAACTGTTAAAAGATAAAGATGCAATAAAAAAATTCAAGGAAGCAGCCGAAAAGAATGGATTGGAAATAAGTGCCCTGTCCTGTCATGGAAATGCAATTCATCCTCAAAAAAGCATTTCAGATGAGCATACTGCTGATCTGGTAGCAGCAATTGAACTTGCTTCAAAAATTGGCGTAAAAGTAATAAATGATTTTGCAGGATGTCCTGGTGCAGGCGAAGATGCTAAATATCCAAACTGGATAACCTGTCCGTGGCCTACATATTTTGGTGATAGTGTTAAATGGCAGTGGGGAAAAAAGGTAGTTCCATTCTGGAAGGAAATGGCAAAGTTAGCAAAGAATGCAGGGGTTAAATTTGGTTTTGAAATGCATCCCGGTGATGTAGTTTACAATACTGAAGCTCTACTAAATTTGAGAGAAGAAGTTGGAGCTGAAGAAATTTCCTGTAACTTTGACCCAAGCCATTTATTCTGGCAGGGTATGGACCCGATTGTGTGCATAAAAAAATTAGGCGATGCCATAGTTCATGTTCATGCAAAAGACAGTAAAGTTGACAGGTCAGTTGTTGATTTCAGAGGAGTAAATGACTGGAAACATTATGGAGAGCTAAATAAAAGAGCCTGGACGTTTAGAACTGTAGGGTATGGTCATGGGGTAGAATTCTGGAATGATTTCGTATCTGCTCTTAGACTGGTTGGATATGATGGAGTTATAAGTATTGAGCATGAAGATCCTTTAATGTCAGCAGACGAAGGACTAAGTAAAGCTATAGAATTTTTAAATAAAGTTCTCCTTTATGAAGAAGTTGGCGAGATGTGGTGGGCATAGATTAAAGCCTGCTCCAAGTCTAAGTTTTATTTGATTTAAATTTGATAAGTTAAGCAATTAAATATGGTTTATAAAATTTTAAAATTAATAAGTTTTAAGGCAGGTGAGGTAATTTATGGCAGAGAAAAAAAGGGTTGGATTTGTTGCTATGGCTTCAGATAAGAAAGTAGTTGGCGAAATTCCAGAGATAGGTATCGGGATGATAGGCCATGCTTTTATGGGAAAGGCACATTCAAATGGCTGGAAACAAATGCCTTATATTTTCTGGCCACCAGCTGCAATTCCAAAGCTTGTTAAAATTTGTGGTATCCCCGAAGCGGAAGTAGCAGAAGCTGCAAGAAGATTTGGATATATGGAACATACAACCAACTGGAAAGATGTAATTAATGATGACAGAATTAAAATAGTTAGCATCGGAACTCCTAACAGCCTTCATGCAGAGCCATCAATTGAAGCAGCAAAAGCAGGAAAACATATTATCTGTGAAAAACCGCTTGCAAGAAATGCGGCAGAAGCTAAAGAGATGAGAGATGCTGTAAGAAAATACAAAGTTAAAAATGTTTGTGATTTTAGCTATCGTATGGTTCCAGCGATTGTTTTAGCTAAAAATTTAATTGAAAACGGGAAGCTTGGAAAAATATTTCATTTTAGAGCAAAATATCTTCAGGAATGGATAATGGATCCTGATTTCCCTATGGTTTGGAGACTTAAAAAGGCACAAAGCGGCAGTGGAGCAATAGGAGATTTGGGAGCTCATGCAATTGATCTCGGAAGATTTTTGTGCGGAGAATTTAAATCTGTTATGGCATTAGTCAGAACATTTATTAATGAGCGATATGATGAATCAACAAGGAAAAAAGAAAAAGTAGATGTTGATGATGCTTTTGCTTCGGTTGTTGAATTCGAAAACGGAGCTATTGGAACTATAGAAGCTTCAAGATTTGCTGCTGGCAGAAAAAATTGTAATATCGTTGAAATTAATGGTGAAAAAGGAAGCATCTGGTGGGATCTTGAGAATATGAATAATCTTCATGTTTACTGGGCAGATGAAGAACCTGCTGATACAAGAGGATTCCACTGTATAAATGTTACTGAGTCATATCATCCTTATTATGACAAGTGGTGGCCCCATGGCCATATAATTGGATGGGAGAATACATTCGTACATACTGCATATAATATGGTGAATGCAGTTGTAAATGATGCCAAATTAGAACCTATGGTGGCAACTTTTGAAGATGGCTACAGGACGGCTGTAATCTGTGATGCAATACTGCAATCTGCGAAATCTGGGAAAAAAGAGACGATATCCTACTAGAATATTTAGGTTTTAAAGTAAATTGTTATATAGATTACTGGAGGATGTAAATGAAATTTGGCATAAATACATTGCTATATGCTGCTACATTTACTGATGAAAATACTAAAATATTTAAAAAATTTAAAGAAATAGGATTTGATGGTGTAGAGATAGCCTTAGAGAAAAAAGGCGATTTAAATTATAAAAGAACTCTTAATGAGCTAAAAGAAAATAGTCTAAGGTGCAGCTCTATTTGTGGTCTATTTGGTCCTGACAGGGACATAAGAGGCCCAAATAGGGAATATATTACTGGTGGAATGTCTTACATTAAAGATTGTATTGATGCATGTACTAATCTGGAATGTAACCTTTTTGTTGGTCCAATTTATTCATCTGTAGGGCGTGCAAATCTGGAGACCGGGGAAGCAAAAAAGGAGCAATGGAAGACAGTAGTAAAGAATTTAAAAGAAGTATGCAAATATGCTGAAGATAAGGGAGTTTTTATAGCTTTAGAACCACTGAATAGATTTGAAACTGATTTTATTAATACATGTACACAGGCAATGAACCTTATTAAGGATGTTGGTAGCAATATGCTTAAAATTCATCTGGATACTTTTCATATGAATATTGAGGAAAAAAGCTCAAAACAAGCGATTTTAGATGCTGGTGATCTTTTACATCACTTTCATGCAAGTGAAAATGATAGAGGAGCTCCTGGAACAGGTCAGGTACATTGGAGTGAAATAGCAGGTGCATTAAAAGATATCGGATATAACAGGTATATTGTGATTGAGTCATTTACTCCAGAGGTAAAGGTTATAGCGAAGGCGGCATCTATCTGGCGGCAAACTGAAAAGGATGGTTATGTTCTTGCTGAGAAAGGTTTAAAATTTTTAAAAGAAATATTTGAATAAAATTTATATATGGAGATATTAGTTAAACTATGTAATTAGGATTAAAAAATAGAATGGAGATTTTTTAGATGGCAGAAATAGTTTTAAAAAACATTGTAAAGAGGTTTGGTAATCTTGTAGCAGTTAATGATTTAAGCCTAAATATTAGTGACAAAGAGTTTTTGGTTCTTTTAGGTCCTTCTGGGTGTGGGAAGACAACCACCCTTAGATGCATTTCTGGTCTGGAAACGCCAGATGAAGGAAAAATTTTAATTGACGGAGAAGATGTTACTATTAAAAGGGCATCTCAAAGAGATATAGCATTTGTTTTCCAACTCTATGCTCTTTATCCTCATATGACTGCTTATGGTAACATAGCCTTTCCTTTAATGACACAAAGATTTAATAAGAAGAAGATAGAGGAGGAAGTAAATAAAGCTGCAGAAATTCTCCAGATAAAACACATATTAAATAAAAGACCTAAAGAACTTTCAGGTGGAGATATGCAGAGAGTTGCCCTGGGAAGAGCAATTGTTCGAAGGCCAAAAGCATTTTTACTCGATGAACCAATAGGAACTCTGGATGCAAAATTTAGAGAGGAAATGCGAGCCGAACTTAAAGGACTTCATGTTGATATTGGTGCTACAACAGTTTACGTAACTCATGATCAGGTCGAAGCAATGTCTATGGGTGATCGTATTGCTGTTATGGATCTGGGAGTTTTGCAGCAGGTTGGAACACCCCATGAAATATATAGCAAACCAAAAAATTTATTTGTAGCAAACTTTATTGGAAGTCCTGGAATGAACTTTATAAATTGCAAACCAGAAAGAGATTCCAGCGGTAAGATTGTAATGAGATTGTTATCAGTTGATACGTGTATTTCAATACCTGATGAAATACAAAAAATAATTTTAGATAAAAATGAAGAAAAAAAAGAACTGGTTATAGGAGTTAGGCCAGAAGATGTGATGCTAAGTCTGAGAAAAGAGGAGAATTATATTAAAGAAAAAGTTTTCGTTATTGAAAAAACAGGTTCTTATAATATTATAGATATAAAGTTAGGTAATGATATTGTTAGAGTACGTACATTGCCAACTATAGTTCCAAATATTGGAGAAATTGTATATATTGGTCTTGATATGAAAAGAATAAGTATCTTTAATAAAAAAGATGGAAATTCAATAATGTAATAAGTAATAAGTTGGGAGAATACATAAATGGCAGATGTAAAATTAATTTCACTTACAAAGACTTTTGGCGATATAACTGCAGTAGATAATATGAATTTAAAAATTAAAGATAAAGAGTTCTTTATTCTACTTGGTCCCACAGGAGCTGGAAAAACCACTACATTAAGATTGGTAGCTGGATTAGAGAAACCAGACAATGGAGAAGTCTGTTTGGATAATGTTAAAGTAAATGATTTCAGTCCTGCATTAAGAGATGTTGCATTTGTATTTCAATATTATACTCTTTATCCTAATTATACTGTGAAGCAAAATTTAGAATTCCCATTGAGGTCCAATCTTAGAAAACTATCTACACCAGAAATTAATAAAAAGGTTTCTGAAGTTGCTGAAGTTCTACATATTGAACATTTACTTGATAGAGAAACTGTAAATTTGAGTGGTGGTGAGATGCAGCGTGTAGCGTTAGGTAGAGCAATAGTCAGGACACCAAAGGTATTTTTAATGGACGAACCCTTGTCAAATCTGGATGCAAAACTGAGAGAGGAAATGAGGGCAGAACTTGCAAGACTCCATTTTGATCTGGGTTTTACTTTTTTCTATGTAACCCATGATCAAATAGAAGCAATGACAATGGGTGATAGAATAGCAGTACTAAATGAGGGCAAGATACTCCAAATCGGTATACCTGATGAAATATATAATTCACCAAAAAATGTTTTTGTTGCTAAGTTTGTTGGAAGTCCTGTAATTAATTTACTTAATGCAGCTATAGATGGAAATACTTTAATCATTGGTAAAAAAGCGATGGTTTGTAGTATTTTTGAGAAACAATGCAGCTTGCTTAAAAGCTATAATAAGAGAAATCTTATTTTAGGAATAAGACCGGAAGATGTTGAAATATCAAGAGAAAAACAAGAAGTTAATTCCTTTAAATGTACTGTGTATTTTAAACAGAGTATGGGTGTAGAAGATATTTTAAATTTAAAAGTTGACAATATTGTTTTTAGAGCAGTTACTCCTGTAAAAATTATGGCTAAAATTGGTGAAACAGTTTACGCAAATGTTAATATGAACAGGTCACATTTATTCGATCCTGAAACAGAAAATCGGATAGGGGAAGAAGAGAAAATATTAAATAATTAGTTCCTGGTGGCTAACTTAAGATTTTATTATATTTTAAAGCATTTATAGCTGTTTTTGTTAAAGTATTAAAAGTCTAGACTTATTTTTTTCTTTTAGTTAATAGTATAACAAACAGTATGCTGAGAACTGATTGGTTTTATTGATAAAACACATTGAGAGTTAATTTAATGGAACTATTATAATGATAAAAAAAAGAACTATAGTAGAAAAAGCACTGGAAAAAGGAAATGGTATTTTAAATCTTAAACCTGCATGGGTTGCTCGTGATTTCCTTCCTCCTGGCAGACGATTAGGGTTAAAAGAAGAAGAATATGATGTAGGAGAGCGTGGCTGGATATCAGAAAGGTGGCTGGCATCTACCACTAAAGCTGATAATGCAGTTGGTCCCCAGGATGAAGGTCTTAGTTATTTAGGTATAGAAGACAGTGAGAAAATAACACTAAAAGAAGCAGTAGAAGTTGCAGGAGGTCTGATAATGGGAAGGGGGTATGCAAAAACCCACAGAGGATTAGGGAGGCTTGCAAAGATATATGATTTTGATGCCAGAATACCTTACCATATTCACCAGATGGAAAAGGATGCAGCACTGGTTGGAAGAAATTCCAAAGAAGAAGCTTATTATTTTCCAGAAAATGTTAATACCGGACCTCACCCGGAAACTTTTTTGGGTGTACATCCTTATATAGCAGAACAAAAAAAATATGATATCCTGCTTCCATATTTAGAGGATTGGGATAGTGATTTGATATTAAAACACTCCCGGGCATATCTTAATGTTACTGGAGAAGGGTTTCACCTTCCTGCAGGAGTATTGCATGCACCGGGAACAGCAGTCACAATTGAGCTTCAGGAAGATTCTGATGTTTTTGCAATGCTGCAGGCACTGGTAGCTGGAAAGATAATTTCTAAAGATCTACTGTTTAAAGATGTCCGAAAGAAAGATAGAGAGAAATATGGTGAAAAGATAATTCTAAATCAAATAAATTGGGAGATCAGTGGAGACCCCTTTTTTTATGAAAATCACCATCTCGAGCCAGTACTGATTGAAGAAACTGAACAGAAAGGCGGACAGGAGTACTGGATATATTATAATACTATAAAGTTTAGTGGGAAAAAACTGGCAGTTAAACCAGGAGAAAAGTTTATTGGTAAAGAAAATGGGGTTTACAGCCTGCTTGTATGGAGTGGTAAGGGTAGATATGATGGTCATGAAATAGAAGCTGGTAATTTTGAATGTGATGAACTTTTAGTTTCGTTTGACAGAGCTATAAAAAAACTTACTGTAGAAAATATTGGAACAGAGGAACTGCAAATAATAAAATTTTTCGGCCCAGATATAAATACCAATATTCCAAATAATCAAACAATATAAAGGTTAGCAAATTATTTTTTTATATGATATTTAATATATTTTTTGAGTTTTAGTTTGAGGATTTTTTCTTTTAACATACTTAATTTATGAATAATTAATTTTTTAATAAAAATTAATAAAGGATTTTTAAACTAAATGAATGGAGGCTTGCTATGGGAAAGAAAACATCGATTGGTGGATGGGCATATATATGGGGAGGTTATAAAGAAGGTCCTATTTCATTAGAAACCGTTGTCAAAAAACTCTCTGATTTAGGGTTTGATGGTATTGAGATGGCAGCATTCCCTCCACACTTGGAACCTAATACGAAGGAAAAACGTGGTGAAATCAAAAGAATGCTGGATGATTACGGGTTAGAGGTATCTGGTTTAGCGGCACCATTTCCATCACCAGCAACATCAAAAAATGATGATTATATAGATGCAGTTAAATCTAATCTCGAAATATGCAACGATCTTGATATTCCTAAACTGAGAGTTGATACTGCTGATCCTCCAACTGGTATCCCTGGAGGTATGGATTATGAGACATGCTTTTCTAAAATAGCTGAAGTTTGGAATAGTGCTGCTGATATATGTATGAAAGACGATGTAAAACTGATATGGGAATTTGAACCTGGTTTTCTGTTCAACAAACCAGGTGAAGTGGTTCGAATGGTTTATAAAGTGGATCATCCTAATTTCTCAATACTGTTTGATTCCTGTCACGGCTATATGTGTGCAGTAGTAGGTGCAAGGCAGCTGGGAGAAAAAGAAACTTTGCCTGGTGGTGTGGTTCAATTTGCGCATATGTTGACAGGAAAGATTGGTCATATACATTTAATAGATTCAGATGGAACTTTACATGATGGTGAAACCAGCACCCACGCTCCACTTGGTACAGGGCTGCTGGATTTTGATAAAATTATTCCTGCAATATTGGAGGCTGGATACACGGATGAATGGTGGACAATTGATTTGTGTTTCTGGCCGAAAGCTTTAGATGTGACAGAAGACAATAAAAAGTATCTTGATAAATTAATTAAGAAATTTGGATAACTTAAAAAAATAAATATTATTAATTTAAATTTTATCTAAATTAATAATATATTTTTAATGTTTTAATTAGGAAAAGGAGAAAAAATGGCAGATAAGATGAAGGCTCAGGTTTTTTATGAGGCTGAAAAAATGAAGCTTGAAGAAATCTTAATTCCTGAGGTTACTGATATAGATGTTTTAGTAAAGGTAAAAAATGTTGGAATATGTGGTTCAGACATATCTTACTACTATGGTTTAAGCCCTCTTGGCACATCTACAGGAAAAGGTCCACTGGTTTTAGGACATGAATTTACCGGAGAAGTTGCAAAAGTTGGAAAAGTACCAGCAAAAATGGGACTTTTTAAAGAAGGAGATAGAGTTGTGGTTAATCCAGTCCAGCATTGCAATGCGTGTTATGCATGTGCTTGTGGCCAAACTCATCTGTGTGAAAATATAAGTGTTCCAGGAGTTACAGTAAATGGTGGTTTTGCTGAGTACTGCGTATCAAAATATACAGGTCTTTTTAAATTACCTGATGACATGAGTTTTGCTGTAGGAGCTTTTACAGAACCATTTGCATGTGCGGTAAATGGTATGAAAAAATTAGAAATTGAGCCAGGTCAATTCGTAGCTGTATTTGGTCCTGGTGCAATGGGACAAATGATGGTGCAATTAGCAAAGTCCATTGGCGCAGGGAAAGTTGTATTAATTGGAACAAGGGATTACCGTCTGGAGATGGGCAAAGAAAATGGGGCTGATTATATATTTAATACCAAAGATAAAAATTCCAAGTACTATGTGGCTGATTTAAAAAAAGCTATATCAGATTTAACAGATGGTAAATTAGCTGATAGAGCAATAGTTCCAACAAGTTCAAACGATGCTTTTGAGCAGGCTATTGACGTAACTGGAAACTGTGCAATTTTAGTTCATTTTGGTTTACCTAATGAAGATGATATTATACATGTTCCTGCACTTAGCTTTCACACCATGGATAAACAAGTAAGAGCAGCCTGGCTTGCACCACTGTCATGGCCTACTGCAATTCGATGTATGGCAGAAGGACTTGTAAACGTAGAAGCATTGTTAACTCATAAATATCCTTTAGAGGATACAGAAAAGGCAATAATAAATCTAAAAAATAGGGTTGATAATCCGATGAAAGTCCAGATTGTCTTATAATAAGTTATTACTCCTGAAATTTGGAAATTAGATATAGTAATTAAAGCAAAATAAATACCATTAAGTTTGACTAATATAAATATAAGGTTATTTGATGGAAGGACTAATATGGATGAAATTATTGATACAAGATATCAGAAAATAAGAAGGAATAAGGAAGAGCTTGTAAAGCATATGAATACTTTTAACCTTGAAATAAAGCCTTCGGTTGGAATATGGTATTTTACTCCGGTAGGTGGAAGATTTCATGACTCATTTGTTCCATTTAAGTCTATAGCTAAAAAAATAGAAATGGCTGCTGGGATGGCTAAATATGGTGTAAAAGCAATAGAGGCTCATTATCCTGTTGAAGTAAATGAAGAAAATTACTGCCTATACCAGCGGTTAGAAAAAGAAGCAGGGATAAAGCTTCTCAGCTGCTACCCTGCAATTTTTTTTCCAAGAGAATATGAATTTGGTTCACTGTCAAACCCTTATAAGAAATATAGGGATAAGGCAATAGAAACTCTTGTAGGATGCTTAAAGTTTGCAAAAGATAAGAGTCTGCACCATGCAGGTATATGGCCAGGTAGTGATGGTTACCTGTATTCACTGGGTACTATTTTTTATGAGATGTGGGATAGTTTTGAAGATGCATTAGCTGAAGCTATGGATGAAGTTCCCGGGGTAGTAGTTGCAATAGAGCCAAAGCCATATGAACCTGCACCTAATAATATTTACAGGACAACAGTAGATGGATTGCTTGCATGCCAGGATATAGAAGCAAGACTTAAATCAAAAGTCAATAAGGATATACTGGCTAAAGGACGTGTTCTGCTTGGAATGCAGCCAGAGATAGGACATATTAGAATGGGGTATGAAGATACACCATATGCATTTTGTAGAGCTATGAGGCAGGCTAGGCTGTTTCATACTCATTGGAATAGTCAACCTATGGGAAATTATGATCAGGATTTAAATGTAGGAGTTGTTGAATGGCAGCAGGCTGAAGCAGCACTGTATGCTTTAAAGATGCATGGTTACAGGGAATATTTTGGAATTGATATAAATCCTGAAAGAATGCCGGCTGAAAGAGCCGTTGAACTGAACTGTCTTGCCTTAAATATCATGAACGATAGAATTAACATCCTTCCTCACGAAGAAATAATAGAGTCATATTTTGATCCTGAAAATCACAGGGGAGATATTGAACTAATACTGACAAAAACTATGAAATAATATAAGTTTTAGTTATTTTGATAAGCTTGATTGGAGGTAACTGGTGTCTGATAACAAAATAAAGATTGCAGTGATTGGCCTTGGTTTTGGTGCAGACTTTATTCCAATTTATCAAAATCATCCTGATTGTGAACTGTATGCAATATGTCGAAGAGATGAGAAAAAATTGAATGAATGTGGGGATAAATATGGTGTTGATCGGAGGTTTACTAATTATAAAGATATTTTAGCAATAGATGAAGTTGATGCTATTCACGTTGTAACACCAGTTCCCAGTCATGCTGAATTAACTATCAATTCACTTAATGCTGGTAAACATGTTGCCTGTACTGTTCCAATGGCTACCACAATTGAAGACTGCATGGAAATAGTTAAAACAAGAAGAAAAGCAGGCAAAGTTTATATGATGATGGAAACCTCTGTTTATGCTAAAGAATTTCTTTATGTCAAAAATCTTGTTGATAAAGGTAAACTGGGAAAAATTCAATTCCTGCGAGGCTCACACCAGCAGGATATGGAAGAGTGGGGTGGACCCTGGCCTGGCTTTCCTCCCATGCATTATGCTACACATGCTGTTAGTCCTTGTGCAGCTCTTGCTAAGGCTGATATAGAATCCGTATTTTGTTTTGGCTCAGGGAAAATACGTGAAGAATATGTAAAAAAATATAACTCTCCTTTTGCAATTGAAACAACTCTTATAAAATTTAAAGATTCTGATTTAGCAGCCGAGGTCACCAGGTCTCTCTATGATACTGTCCGCCAGTATATTGAAAGTTTTGATGTGTACGGAGACAGGCTTTCATTTGAATGGAATAAGTTAAGTGATGAAGACCCTATATTATTTACCGGAAAAGAAGATGCTAAAAGAGTAAAAATACCTGACACAGGCAATATGCTGCCAGAAGAAATTGCTAAATTTACAAGAGCTGAAGATGTATTAGACCAGGAAGAAAAAGAACATCTTTCTTTTATACAGGGGTCAGGACACGGTGGCTCTCATCCACACATGGTTCATGAATTTATAAGAGCAATTGTTGAAGAAAGAGATTCGGCAATAGATGCTGAAACTGCAGCAAACTGGACATGTACTGGTATATGTGCACACCAGTCAGCTATGCAGGGAGGGAAGAGAATATATTTACCAGATTTCCATAATATTTAATGACAAGTGTAACCTCTATTTATAGTAGTATGATTTTTTTAAAAAGGTTTCTAAAGAAGCTTTAATAAAGATTTGAATAAATACTGTTTGAAGAAAGATAGTATGGAAAAATAATTAAAATATAAATTTAAAAGTAAAAATACCTATAATAATTTTTAAAAAAATATTAAGTACAAAAACTGAATTTTTAGTAATGATTGTCAAGCTGTCCCAGATGACTTATAGCACAAGCTGTTTGGGATAGTAATGTTTTGCAGGGTTAATTTGAAGGGCTAATTTAAAGTGAGTTTACTTGGGATAGACATAGGAACAACAGGGTGCAAAGTAGCTGTATTTGACAGATATGGAGAAGTACTGTCATCAGAGTATCGGGAGCATCCATTAATTCATCCAAAAGAAGGTTGGGTAGAAATAGACCCTGACCTTATCTGGAGTAATATAAAAAATCTTATAAAAAAAGCAAATCAGAAGACAAAAAAGGATAAAGTTAAGGCATTCAGCATTTCCTGTCAGGGTGAGGCAACAGTTCCAGTAAGCAGAGACGGAGACGCCCTGTACAATGCAATAGTTACTTTCGACAGTCGAACAAAAGAGCAACATGAGTTCTGGAAGAGGACAATGGGGAAAAAAGAGATATTTAAAATTACTGGAATGCCTCTTCATCCAATGTATTCTATAAATAAAATAATGTGGATAAAACAGAACCTAAAGGACATATACAAAAAAACGTACAAATTTTTATGTTTTGAAGATTATATATTTTTAAAGTTTGGTCTTACTCCAACCATAGATTATTCCCTGGCAGCAAGAACAATGGCATTTGATATAACACGTAAAAAGTGGTCTGAAAAAATACTAAAAGAAGCAAAGGTAAATATAGATTTACTTCCAGAAGTTAAGCCATCAGCAGAAATTGTTGGAGAAATAAATACTGCTATTTCAGATAAGCTTGGACTGGGAAAAGGTGTATTTGGAGTAACAGGGGGCCACGATCAGGCGTGTGGAGCATTTGGAGCTGGTATCACTGAAGAGGGTACTGCAATGAATGCAACCGGCACTTCAGATGTGATAACCCCAATTTTTAACAAAATTTATCTTACCAGTAGTATGCTAAATAACAACTATCCCTGCTATTCATATGTAATTGGAGATAAATATATGACCATAACATTTAATCTAACAGGTGGTCTTCTTCTTAGATGGTATCGGGATAATTTTTGTTATGAAGAAAAAGTGGCTGCTGAAAGAGAAGGCAGAAATATTTATAATGTAATAACTGGTAGAATGCATCCTGCAGCAGTAAATATTTTTATACTCCCTCACTTTGTGGGGAGCGGGACTCCATTTCTTGATTCAAATTCAAAAGGTGCAGTTTTAGGACTTGATCTGGAAACAAATAAAGCAAAAATAGCCAGGGCAATACTGGAAAGTAATACCTATGATTTAAAGCTAAACTTAGAAAAATTAGAAGAATCAGGAATTACTGTAAATAAAATAATTGCAATAGGTGGTGGTGCAAAATCATCTAAATGGCTAAAGATTAAATCAGATATATTAAATAAAAGGATAGTAACTTTAAAAAATCCAGAGGCTGCAACTCTAGGTGCTGCACTACTTGCTGGAGTGGCAATTGGAGAATACAAATCTTACAAAGATGCAGTAGAAAATGCTGTAAAAGAGGATAGAGCATTTAGTCCAGATGAGGACAGCAACAGGCAATATAATAGAAGGTATATGGTATACAAGGATATATATAGTACAAATAGAGAACTACTGCACAGGATTAGTAAATTAGATTAGTAAGATATTATTTATATTTAAATTATTAAAATTATTTAAGGAGTAACGAAATGCAGAAATTGCCATGGAAAATTTCAGCAGGATTATGGTTCATTGAAAGCAGGGGAGGTGATAGATTTACCTCGCAATTTAAGGAAGGAATACCAGTGGAGGATAGAATAAAGCTACTTGGAAATTCTCAGTTAGTTGATGGGATAGAGCTGCACCTGCCTTATGAAGTAACTGAAGATACCTTCAGTAAAATAAGGGATATAGCTAAAGACTTTAATCTAAAAATTCTTTCAGTAGCGCCAGGTCTTTTTAATGAAATGGAGTTTAAGAACGGCTCACTTAGTTCTCCTAACAGGAAAATAAGAAAAAAAGCAGTAAAAAGAATAATAACAGCAATGGAGATGAATGAAGAATTAAAAAAGAATGATGAAGGTGGGCAGTTTGCTATATTCTGGGCAGCTGCAGACGGGACAACTTATCCCTTTGATTCCAATCATATTGAAAAAAGGAAATTAATCAGGGAAGGACTGTTGGAGTGCCTGGAGTCAACAAAAGGAAATATAGTAATAGAACATAAGCCGTCTGACCCGGCTGCAAAGACCTATTTTGGAACAACAGGTGAAGCAATTCTTTTAGTAAGAGATTTGAGAGAGGAATTAGGTGACAGTACAAGAATTGGTATAAATCCTGAGATGGCTCATCTGCTTATGGCAGACGCTTCTTTAGGTTATGACACAAGTTACTTACTGGAGGAAAAAATGCTTTTTCATACTCACTGGAATACCTGTAGAAGAAGAGGTGCAGACACTGATATGATGGTAGGAACTGATAATTTTTATGAGACTGTGGAGGTATTTTACTGGTTGAAAAGATTTAATTATGATAGATGGTGTGGGTTGGATCTCATGCCGAAAAATGAAGATAGTATAGAAGCTTGCAGGGTTTCAATAAATGCAATGACAATAATGTATAATAAAATGCTTGAGTTGTATGATAAAATAACTGACTTTATAGATTCTGAGAGAGAAGATGTAACGGAGATATTTAAGCTTATATTTAAGATTTAGTAAAATAAAAAAAATTAAAGCATGACAATTGCCGAAATTTATTTTTTGTTTAATAGAGGTGTATTTATATAGGTATGTGGCTGGTAATTTTTAGATTTTATTAAGCTGAATAAATTCAAATCAATTAGAAGGGTTAATAAAGCAGGAGGATAAAAATATGGACTATCTACTTGGCCTTGACATAGGGACAACTTCAACAAGAGCAATAATAATTGATGAGGATGGAAAGCTGGTAGCATCAAGTATAAAAGACTATCCTCTTATTACCCCAAAACCAGGCTGGGCAGAACAAAATCCAGAAGATTGGTGGAATGCAGCTGTCTACACTATAAAGGATGCACTTAAAAGCTCCAATATTTCCCCAAAAGATATTTCTTGTGTAGGTCTCTCAGGTCAGATGCATGGTAGTGTCTTTTTAGACAAGGAAGGAAAGGTAATAAGACCTGCAATACTATGGTGTGATCAAAGAACAAAGAAGCAGTGTGACGAGATTTACAAAATATTTGGTTATGATGATTTTATAAAATTGTCATATAACAAAGCTCTTCCAGGATTTACTGCTCCTAAGATACTATGGTTAAGGGAAGTAGAGCCAGAAAATTACAAAAAGGTATCCCAGATACTTCTTCCCAAAGATTATATAAGATACAAATTGTCAGGGAAATATGTAACTGAGGTATCGGATGCATCAGGTACAATTCTTATGGATATTACTTCTAGAAATTGGTCAGATGAAATACTGGATGGACTAAAAATTAGTAAAGACTTACTTCCTCAGGTTTATGAATCTGCAGAGGTAACATCATATGTAAACTACTCTGCCTCATCTGTTACAGGGCTACTCGAAGGTACACCTATTGTAGGAGGGGCAAGTGATAATGCAGCAGGAGCAGTAGGTTCAGGTATTGTAAAAGAAAGACTCCTGTCAGATTCTATTGGAACTAGTGGAGTTGTATTTGCATGCACAAGCAAGCCACTGTATGACAGGTTGGGAAGAGTTCACTCATTCTGTCATGCCCTGCCACATATGTGGCATCTAACAGGTGTTACACTTTCTGCAGCAGGATCTCTAAAATGGTACTACGGCAGATTTGGTCCAAGTAAAAATATTGTAGATGATTATCCAGACATAAAGGGTTATGAGCTACTGAACAAGCAGGCAGAAAAGGTAGTTCCAGGTTCAGATGGACTTATATTTTTGCCGTATCTATCAGGTGAGAGAACACCACATGGTGATCCTTATGCAAGAGGTGTATTTTTTGGTCTGTCTTATATACATGGACAGGACCATTTTGTTAGATCAATTATGGAGGGAGTAGCATTTAGCCAGCTTGATTGCATATTACTTATGAGAGAGGTAGGCGTAACATCAGACAAAGTAGTGCTGTTTGGAGGAGGTGCAAAAAGTAAGGTATGGAGGCAGATAATATCAGATGTACTAAATACAAAGATTGCAACATTAAATATTGAAGAAGGGCCAGCATACGGGGCAGCACTTCTTGCTGGAGTTGGTGCTGGTATATATAAGTCAGTTGAGGAAGCAACCAGTAGAACAATAAGACAGTTAAGCCAAATTAACCCTACAAGTGAAAATGTAAAAAAATACAGGAAGATATATAAAATATACAAGTCCCTTTATAGAGATTTAAAGGATGATTATAAAAAATTATGTACTCTATAATATTTGTAGAAACAACGACTTCTTCATCCTTTTAGTACTAATAACTTGAAGTTTGCCTAATTTGCTACCTCAAACTGTAAAATTCTGATAAAATCAGGTAATTATGAATAATTTTAATGGGGGTATTCACTTTACTGGTGTAGACACTATATGTAGTGTCTACTCAATCTTACACCCCTTACATTCTTTTTCAATTGATCAAAAGTTACTAGTTCAATTCTTACCGCATTCTGTAATAAACGATAGAACAATTTACCACGATGTGTTGAAGTCCTTCTATTAAATCGAAAAGTAAATTCGTCAAGATAATAATCAAGATGCTCTTGGCTTACTGCACCCTGGTGAGTTCCCAGCAACCATCGCTTTAAGAGTGATGCAACTCTGTGACAGTTTGGCAATAAATCTTCTCCTACTTCTTCAGACTGGCGAACTATTTCATGAATATATCCAAGACTGTCCAAACCATTATATCCTCTCCATTTATCTGTTCTAATCAAACTGCCTTTGTTAATAGTTTTAATTATCGCATCATGAAGACTTTGAGAAGAAGCATCTTTTATGTGATTAAGTCTTATTCTTCCAATATTAGAATCATTTACTTCTACTGCAACTACAACAAGAGATTTGCCTATGGCGCCACGGCCTCTTTTACCAGACTTATCACCACCTATGTAGGTTTCATCAACTTCTACAATTCCAGAAAGGTTATCTCTTTTTGGGGTTACCATTGCTCTTCTTAGTTTTTGGAGCCATACCCAAGCAGTCTTGTAACTACCCAGTCCCATTATCTTTTGAATGGTTACTGCGCTTGCACCATTTTTTTGTCCTGTTAGCCACCATATAGCTCTAAACCAAAGGATAAGAGGTTTATGAGTTCTATGAAAAATTGTACCAGCTATTACAGATACTTTATTATTACATTTAGCACATTGATATAAAGCACTCTTAAGCGGCCAGGCTTTTTCATAGTTACATCTGGGACATCTGAAACCATCTGGCCATCTTAAATTGAAAAGATATTGGCGACATGCTTCTTCTGTGTTAAAATTTTTCTCAAATTCCATAATAGTTTTGGGGTAATTTTTCATTATTTAATAATCTACATATAGTGTGTACCGAAGTCAAGTGAATACCCCCATTAATTTAAATATTAATTTAGATCCTGAAATATTAGAAAATCTTGATAAGAATAAAGAAACTTATGTAAATATATATAATAATTCATTTGAGAAGTTAGCAAAAATAGAAATAGGAAATATATCAAAAAGAACAAAATCTGAAGTTATAGACAGGACGAAATTAAAATTAAATTTTTTTGAAAATAAAGTTTTTTTGGAGATAAAAAATAAAAAAATATATTATTTGGAAGAAAGTCAGAAAAATGGTAAAAAGTATTTAGATATATTTTCTTCTGTCCTGATTCTTCATTATTTACTAAATGCTGATGGAACTCCTCTTGCGAATAGGTGGATATCGTTTAGAGAGCTGCCGGATGGGCTTTTTTACTGGCGAACAATTCCTAAGATATTAGAACCTCTTGTTAGAAAATATGAAAGCAGTGGAGATAAATTTTTAACAAAGATAATGGAGATTGATGGTAAAATTAATAAAGGTTTTGAGCATGGTTCGGTAGTTTATCCTTTTAAAATGTTTCCTGTTCTTATGATTTTATATGAAAAGGACGAAGAGTTTGAGGCAAGTTTGAGAGTGCTTTTTGACAGCAGTGCTTCCCACTATCTAAAAACTGATGTAATTAAATTAGTTGTAGCATGTATAGTCAAAAAGCTATGTGCCTAAGTAAAAATAATTTTATTCAAATACTTAGCAGTAGTCTTTTAGCAAGATCACTTTTAATTTTCCGTTGCCAAATTTAATATAATTTTCATAAAGTTTTTTATCATCTGTAATAAATATTCCACTGAAGTGTTCAGCTGTTGCTATGAAAGTGCAATCATAAACACTTTCTCAAACCTCGAGTGCAGTTTTTAGGGCAGATTTTAGAATTTTTTTATTGACTTGCTGAAGTCTTTATTTTAGTATATTCATATGATATTTTTATAAACATTTGATTATAAAATATTGTAAATAATTTTTTATAGTCATATGTAATATATAATTACTAATGAAGTTAAAATAACAAATTTTTTAATTTGTATCAGATTAGCATATATAAAGAGTAGACCTAAAAAATAATAATAATGGATATTATCTCTCTGGGAGAAGCTTTAATTGATTTTTTTTCTGTAAAATCAGGTATTAGCTTGAGTGAAGTCAGAGAATTCAGGAGAGTAGTTGGCGGGGCACCAGCTAATGTAGCGGTGGGGGCTGCCAGGATAGGGCTGAAAGTTGCCTTTGTTGGTAGAGTAGGAGATGATGAATTCGGGCATTTTTTGAAAAATACATTGGAGGAAAATGAAGTTGATGTCAGCCAGATGCAGTTTGACAGCAAGGTAAGAACAGGCCTTGCCTTTGTTGCTCTTCCTACTCCAAATACTAGGGAGTTTCTTTTTTACAGAAATCCAAGTGCTGATATGATGCTTGATTCAAAAGAATTTGATAAAACCTTTATAAAAGATACGAAAGTTTTTCATTTTGGTTCCATAACATTAATAAGCGAACCTGGTAGATCATCTACATACGATGCAATTAATTTAGCTAAATCAAATGGGGCAGTAATATCATATGACCCAAATTTGAGACTTAACCTTTGGCCTTGTGCAGAGGAAGCAAAAAATAAAATAATGAAGGCAATACCATTGGCAGATGTTATAAAAGTAAATGATGAAGAGCTATTTTTTATAACTGGAGAGAAAGATATTAAAAAAGGAATACAAAAGCTAATTTCCAATGGTCCCAAATTATGTATTGTAACCATGGGTGCTAAAGGTTGTATTTATTCTACAGGTAAATATACAGGGCTATTGCCTGCATTTAAAGTTAAGACTGTGGATGCTACAGGGTGTGGTGATAGTTTTGTTGCTGGGCTGCTGGAAGGTCTGGTAGAAAACGGGCTTGACTGTCTATTTGAAAATCAGGGAAAAATTATTTCTGTACTTAAATTTGCAAGTGCAGCTGCAGCCATTACTTCTATCAGGAAAGGTGTTATCCCAGCTCTTCCTACCAGAGCCGAAATAGAAGAGTTTATTTCAAAACTATAGATTTTAAAAAAAATCCATAGGGATTATATAGATATGATAAATACGCAAATATTTGTAATGATTGGAATTAATATAAGAAATTTATTATTTTAAGACATTCTATAAAAAGAATTAGGCAAAGAAGGAGTAAAATTTGAATAACGATCTTTTGAAAGCTAAGATTTGTAAATTATACTATCAAAGGGGTTTGTCTAAAATAGATATTGGTAAAAAGCTACGAATTTCTAGATTTAAAGTTGCCGACCTCTTAGCACAGGCTTTAAAGGAAGGTATAGTCGAGATAACTATAAATGAGCCCAGTCATACTTTTTTGGATTTAGAAAATTCTTTAGAAGAAAAATTTAAAATTTATCGAGTAGCAGTAGTGGAAACCTCTTTTAGTTATGAAGAGACAAAGAAGAATATTGGAAGAGCTGCAGCTAATTGCCTGTTAGATATGGCCTACGATGGAGATGTAATAGGCGTTGCCTGGGGAACTACTATTTATGAAATGGTTAATGCTTTACCTTCTTCTGTGGAAAGGAATGATATTTCAGTAGTTCAGGTCACTGGAGGATTAAACCAGGTTTCTATGGATTTTAATGCTATCGAGCTTACTCGTAGAGTGGCTAAAGCATTTGGTGCTAAAAGTTACCAACTTTATGCTCCAGCAATAGTTGATAGTATTGAGACAAAAAATGTTTTAATGTCAGAAAGTAATATCAAAAAGACAATAGAGATGTTTAGTAAAATTAATATAGCTATAGTTGGAGTTGGAAATGTAGTTCCTGAGCCTTCTACAATGCTGTATAGAGATGGATTCATAAAAAAAGAAGATTTTGAGAATATATCAAAATGTGGTGCGGTGGGGGATATTAACTCATATTTTTACGATAAATATGGAAACAGGTGTAAAACAGAATTAGAGAGAAGAACAATTGGAATAGATTTAGATCATCTAAGAATGGTTAGATATGTAATGGCTGTTTGTGGTGGTAAATTTAAAGCTGATGCTATTTATGGTGCTCTGAAAGGAAAAATTATAAATATAATTGTTACTGACAATGAGACTGCAGAAACAATACTTAAGAAACAATGAAAATATTATTCTGATGGATTAGCTTGTAGGTTTTTCTTATTTTGGTATCTGTACTTAAAATCTTATTAATAGTACTCAGCTAACTTTAAAAAAAACAAAATTTTCTTGACTTAATATAAATTTTCGTTTAAATTATCATTTGTATATTAAATTATCTTATGAATTGAATATCATTTATTTTTAATAATAAATATCATATGTTAATGTAATTTTCTAATGATTATATATTATGTACAAGGATTCAATTAAAATTTTAGAGATAAAAGCAAATATAGCTCGACAAAAGATAATTGAGGTAACGACTGAGATAGAAGGTGGACATCTTGCAGGTTCACTTTCTTGCATAGATATTTTAATAGCTATTTATTTTAAAGTATTAAAACATAAGCCTGATAATCAAAATTGGGAAAATAGAGATAGATTTATTTTAAGTAAGGGTCATGGGGCACCTGCTCTTTATACAGTACTGGCTATGAACAAGTATTTTCCAGAAGAAGAACTTTTTACTTTAAGAAAAATAAACTCCAGGCTTCAGGGCCATCCAGATTGTAAAAAATTACCAGGCATAGAAATTTCTACTGGTTCACTTGGACAAGGGTTATCTGCAGCAGTTGGGATGGCATTGGGTTACAAGTATGACGGTAAGAATTCACAAATTTATTGCCTCCTTGGTGATGGGGAATGTGATGAAGGACAGGTATGGGAGGCTGCTATGTTTGCTTCAAGTTACAATCTTAAGAATATAACAATCATTATAGATAGAAATGGTTATCAGATAGATGGCAGGACAGAAGATGTAATGAAGCTGGAGCCTTTAGATTTAAAATGGAAAAGTTTTGAATGGGAAGTAGAAGAAATAGATGGGCATGATATGAGAAAAATAGTAGATGTTTTGGATAAAAGCAGAGGAAGAAGAATTGTAATAATTGCTCATACCATAAAGGGAAAGGGAGTATCATTTTTAGAAAATAATAATGCTTACCATGCTAAACCATGTAGCAGAAAGGATTGCAAAAGAGCAATAGTTGAGCTTTCTAAGAAATATGAGCTTATATAGAGATGAGACACTATCATGTATTTATATTTACAAGAAATTTAGTCACACTGGTGTTGTTAATAGGGTATGCTTATTTGATTATGTTTAAGCAAGAGGTAGGAAAGTAAGCCTTTAAGAATATCTGTTGAAAGCAACAAGGATAATAGAAGGATTTAATTTAATAACAGATAAAATTGATAAGTAAAAGAAGATGGGTTACAGATGGAAATTTTAAATGAACTTAAAAAATCAACAAGGCAGGCGTATGGTGAAGTCCTACTCGAGCTTGGTAAAGAGAAGGATAATCTATTTGTAATGGATGCCGATCTTTCTGTATCTACAAAAACTTGTTATTTTGCTAAAAGTTTTCCAAAAAGATTTTATAATGCTGGTGTTGCAGAGCAAAATATGATTGGCATCGCTTCTGGTCTGTCAAAGACAGGAAAGACTGTTATTGTTTCTACTCTTGCTGTTTTTGCTCCAGGAAGAGTATTTGATCAGGTAAGAAATACTCTTGTTCATTCTAATTGTGATGTAAAAATAGTTGCTACGCATGGGGGAATTTCTGTAGGAAAAGATGGTTCTTCGCATCAATCGATAGAGGATATAGCTCTTGCAAGAGTAATTCCCGGAATGAGGGTAATTGTTCCCTGTGATGCAGTAGAGACTAAAAAAGTAATTAAAAAAGTAGTTGATACTAAAGGTCCTTTTTATGTGCGGCTTGGAAGAGCTGATGTTCCTGTTATAACTTCAGAGGAAACTGAGTTTGAAATTGGAAAAGGATATGTTTTAAAAGAAGGAAAAGATGTAACCCTTATTGGCTGTGGGATGACTGTTTTTGAGATACTGAGAGCAGCAGATATTTTAGCAAGTGAAAATATAGATGCAGAAGTTATCAATATGTCTTCTATAAAACCTATAGATGGAGATCTTATTATAGAAAGTGCTAATAAGACGAAAAAAATATTTACATGTGAAGAACACAGTATAATTGGTGGTCTTGGCAGTGCAGTTCTTGAAACTTTGGAAGAGAAAATAGATGTGTTTGTAAAAAGAATTGGTATTCAGGATTGCTTTGGGGAATCTGGTCTTCCAGAAGAGCTTTTTGAAAAATATGGTTTGTCGGCAACTAAGATAACTGAGAAGGTAAAAAAGTACATAGATTGAGTGTAAAGCTATTGTTAACAGCTAATTGATAATATTGATAAGCTTGGAAGGATATTTAAATATATTAAAAATATAGTATAAAAATTTTTAAAAGATTAAATGGGTTCAGTAAATTAATGAAGTGATTGATAGTTTTTAATTAAGAGAAATATAAAAGCAGAATAGAAAAATAGTATTATGGAGAAGATTGGTAAAAATATTTTTAATGTAGCTATAGCTGGTAGTCTTGAAACAGATACTGGCCAAAAAACATCAACTCTAGTTGAACAGATAGAATCATTAAAAGATATAAATATTATGGCTGTTTATAGCAAGGATATAAAAGAGGCTGAGCTTATTTTAAAAAAAGCTAATTTAAAAGGGAAATTTAAATATATCAATAATAAAAACGGTTTAAAAAAATCTAAATCTGAAAATATTATTACTGACAATTTGGAGATATTTTTAGGTATAGAAAATATTGATGTTGTTATGATTACAGAATTGGATACTAAAATAGCTGTTGATGTAATCTATAAGAGCTTAAAGAGCAGGATAAGCGTAATTAATATGAATGCAGTATCTGAAGTAACTTTAGGGCTTTTCTTTAAAAATTTAGCTGATTCAAACAATATTATTTATAGTGTAGGTGCAGGCGATGAACCAGCAGTAACACTGGATCTTATTAATTTCTGCTATAAATTAGGTCTCGATATAATTTGTGCTGGCAAGGGCAAAAATAATCCATTAAATATATATTGTACACCTGATGATTTTATTGAAAAAGGAAGACAAATAAAAGCAAGTCCCAGAAGCATTGCATCTTTTGTGGATGGGACAAAAACAATGCTGGAAATGGCTATTTTATCAAACGCAACTGGAATACCTATAGATAAGGATGGAATGCACGGTCCGAAAGTAAATGTAGCTGATCTGATAAAGACTTTTAATCTGAAAGAAAATGGTGGAATCTTATATAATATTCCTGTTATAGATTATGTTATTGGAGATATAGCCCCGGGTGTGTTTGTGGTGTTTACCTCTAAACAAGAATCGATAATAAATGAACTTAAGTACCTCAAGATGGGTGATGGTCCTAATTTTGTTCTTTATAAACCTTACCATCTTGGTAATATAGAAGCACCTCTTTCAATATATGATGTAATGTTAGAAAAGAGGCCAACCCTAACAGTAAAAGATAAAATAATATCTTCAGTTGTCGCAAAAGCAAAGAAAGATTTAAAACCAGAGGACATTATTGGCAAAGCAGGGGGTTATGATTTTTCAGGGCTTGCAATTGATTATAAAGAAATGCTAAATAAAAATTATGTTCCCATAGGATTAGTTGAAAAAAGTAAAGTTAAAAGAAGTATAGAGAAAGATAAAATAATATCTTTTGAAGATATAGAGTGCATTACAGATAGTATTATTAATCTCTGGAAT
>Ga0209979_1001193_pt1 | contig 29655 bp, 25 predicted proteins | sample AnhtaG_FD_183114 | JGI IMG/M metagenome (GOLD analysis project Ga0209979, IMG submission 183114) | Deep subsurface microbial communities from Anholt, Denmark to uncover new lineages of life (NeLLi) - Anholt_01485 metaG (SPAdes) (version 2) | ecosystem: Environmental > Aquatic > Marine > Oceanic... | reverse complement strand
ACAATCCGTCAACTTCTTGTTTTTTATGCGTGTTTTTTGTTTTAAGCGATTGTATCATCTGTAATTACAATAGGTTATGGAACATTATGTTTAGACGAACTTTTGGTTGCGGCTACGCTGCGCCAGGAAATCTGTGGTTAAAAATGCAAAAAGTAATAAAATATGTAGTTTTTAAGACCAAATGGGGCTATTTCGGCCTTGCCGGCAACGAATACGGATTGTACCGAACCCAACTGCCCGGGCCGAAATCCGAAAAAATCAAATCACTGCTTCTAAAAAACTTGCCGCTTCCGAACCAAGCATCGAGCATCAAGCATCGAGCATCAGGTATCGAGTATCAAGCATCGAGCATCGAGTTCGACAAAACCTTTTTTAAGACTCTTCAGGAACAAATAGCCGCTTACTTTGAGGGTGCCCACGTGAATTTTAGCCGGGATATCCCTCTGGTCCTCGATGGATTGAGTCCGTTTGGCATCTCGGTTTTGACCGCCTGCAGGAATATAGAATTCGGCCAAACGATGACTTATGGCCAATTAGCGAAAAAATCAGGCCGACCCAACGCCTCAAGAGCCGTCGGCAGTGCACTTGCCAAAAACCCACTGCCGTTGATTATACCCTGCCACCGTGTAATCCGCAGCGACGGCAAACTCGGCGGCTTCTCCGCTCCCGGAGGAACAAACCTAAAAAAGAGATTGTTGTTAAACGAAAAACACACAATCCAACAATCCAAACATAGTTTTTAACGCAGTTTTTGTTGACTTGGTGGTTTGGTTTATTTATACTGTATATTAGGATTTAACAGTCTCATTGTGAAGCGCAAAAAAATATTTACTTCGTGCAAGTTGCTTTGAAAAAACAACTTATATTCATAGTAAAAATCCTTGTTTGCACGAGCTTTCTTATGACGATATATTTAAGATGTAACAAATTGCACATTTTTAGAGGATTACCGTATAAAAAGCCTGATGAAAAAAATATAAAAGGAAAGGGCATATACTATGGAAAAGTGGCTTGATTGCACAATATCTCCAGGCCAATTTACCGGAGAGTTTGCCGTTCAAGGTGAAATGTTCGATTCAACCGAATTTTCTTTGTTTGCACCGAAAGAAGATTTGAAATTCAGTGGCGAACCTTCCTGGGATAAACCTGTGAAGGGAAGTATTCGAGTTACAGTCGGCGAACAGAAAGATAACTTGTTGTTAGTCAGTCTTCCTCGTCCTGCTTTCGAGAATGGCCGGGTAATAACTGTTAAAAAGGAGCAAATTAAGTAAATTCACAATGCTTCTATCGAATCTTGAAATTCATAAAGCGTTGGACGAGGGAAGACTTGTTATCGACCCTGAACCTCAGCCCAGGTTTAGAGAAATAGGAGTCAAATACTGTCCCTATGATTCACACACGGTTGATTTGAAACTTGGGGATGAGATAAAAATTCCGAAACTTGAATCAGCCACTATTGATTTCACAGCACCTGGAAAGATAGCAAATCTCATAGCTCGAAACTCCGACCGACATACTCTTGAAGAAAATCGCCCTTACACTTTGAAGCCAGGTAAATTTCTACTTGCTCAAACCTTAGAAAAAATTACATTGCCTATTGTATCGGGTTCTATGAATTTAGCAGCCAGAATTGAAGGAAAGAGCAGCAGGGCTCGGTGCGGCCTGCTGGTTCATTTTACTGCGCCGACAGTGCATCCAGGATGGTCAGGGCCACTTACGCTCGAAATTATCAATTTAGGCGAGGCAAAACTCAATCTCCATTTCGGAATGCCGATAGCCCAATTGATTATTGAGCAGGTTGCTGGAGAAATATTCTAAAATCCAAGTCAGTTCCAAAACCAGTCAACTCCTGAGGGGAAAGCATAGTGTTTTCTCTTAAGGAAGGGCCTGAAAGCCTCGTTCCGAGTCTACAATAGGGGATTTACTCAAAATATACAACACCGCTACTTCGCTCTGCGAAGCAAAACAGCGTGGACTTTACTTTACTCGATCATCTACCTCTTATGACCCCTTTAAAAATTTTGCAAAAATTTATTATTTTCGTTGACAATATAACGATTATCGTGTATAATTCCACGAAATATAAATAAAATCTTAACAATTATGAAAGGAGAAAAGCATGAACGAATTCATTGAAAAAAACAGGCGTTTGCTGCATTTCTATTGTGTCGCAGCCCGAACTATCGGATGGTCGCTTCTAATTGTCGCAGTGGTCGTGGTTTTTGTAAAGCTATTTTCAGGCTTCCCAAAGTACGCATCGTATATGTGGTTTCATCTGTGCAGACAAGTGACCATGAGTTTTGTCCTTCTCGGCATTGTACTCCTAGGCCTTTCACAGTTTGTCAGATATCTATACGAGAATGACTACCAACCCGGCTGGTTACTTCGTCATGGAAATAAGGTTCTCTATTTATATGCTGTAGCTTTGATCATCAGCCCTGTTTTGCAATATTATTTTCAAATGACACTAATTAAAAATGCCAACATGATTTTCTTGCTTGAGTATTTTTTATCAGTAGTACTACCTGCTGTCGCGAAGGGCTTGATTTTTGTCGGCATGGGGCACATTCTACAGCGTATAGTACCTATCCTAGAAGAGTCGAAAACGCTGGTCTAAAAGGAGGTTGGCAAATGATTAACATTCGACTGGATTATGTTCTTTTGGATAAGCGGATGAAGCTGAAAGATTTGGCAGAAGCGACAGGGCTGGCGGTAAACAACCTTTCCATTCTTAAAACCAACAAGGCCCGCGCAATTCGCTTTTCCACTTTGAACGGCTTATGCAAAGTGTTGAACTGCACTCCCGGAGATTTGATTGAGTACGTCCCGGATGAGAATGAAAATTCTTAATTTTATTCCAGATGCACTACGCCGGTTCGTCTGTCCGCCTCAAGGCTGGCCTTCTTTATAATGTCGTAGAGCTCGCGGGATCTGTGCACCTTTTCAAACTCAAACTCCGGGTCCGTCTTGTCGGTTGTTATCAGCCCCACAGTACCTATCCCGAAAATACAATCGAATACGCTCCTGCGCATCTTCAGGTCAATCACCCTGAACATATCCAGATTGTCAACCCGTCTGTCGAGGATACCCCGGCTCCATTCAATTCTATCAGGCGAAACTTCGTAGCGGGTCATTTTGAGCCTGACTATTTTCATCACAAGAACAAGCACAACAATTAAGCCAAGCCCAAAGCCGGTGATAACTCTGTACGCGCCAACTGTCAAGCTCTGGCTTTCGGTAAGTCCCAAACCCAACAGATCATTAATCAGGTTCTCGAGGGGCAGCCTTACCAAAAGGCCCGCCAGTACAATAAAGAACAAACCCTTGACCATCGCCGGCGCCATCCCCAACAGAGACGGCCTGGCTACAAACAGGACGTTATCGTTTGTTTCTTCGTCCTCGGATGACGGCGAATCCGACTCTGGATCCGTGTTTAGGGCCCTGGCCTTGTCGCTGTTAAGAAATTCCCCGCAGAATCGGCATTTGATTGCGCGGGCCTGTATGGTCTCAGCACAAAACAGGCATTGCTTTGTCTGGAAATCAGTAAACACCATTAACTATATATATCGGAAATACACCAGAATTTGAGCAGTAGATTCCTCGCCTATCACTTTCGAAGACTCGAACTGAGAGATTTCTTGGTTTCGTTTGAACACACAAGCCAAGAACAGAGGTTTACGCCTAGATTTCCACAAAAACAGTTTCTCCCAAATCATTCTAAAATCTTATCGGCAACGGAGTTACAAGAAAATCCAGTTTTTTGTCAGCCAAACAGAGAAATATTTCGCAAAAAAAAATGTAAAATATACTTGACAAAATGTAAAGCATACTTTACATTTGCAAACATAGAATAATCAAAGAATTTAAGGGGTGAAAACCTGAGATTCTCTGCAAATCAACCGCGAAGTATTAAGATAGAATGCGGGAAAGTGAGAAAAGACAGAGATAAAGTATCCGGATATGAAAACAAGGAAATTAACCAGATTCGCTTGAAAGGAGACATTCTCAATGCTTAAGCTTTCTGAAAATCGATTCATACGGTTTCCCTATAAGATAGCAAAAATACTCGTGAAAATAGCTTTTGTTTTCGCAGCAATATTTGGGATTCTTACATTCTCACTTTGTGTAATAATGGGACATCGCTTTATTTCCTTCGATGCAGACCCAGCAACGGCAGCGCTTGTTCGTTCCGCCGCAGCCGAGGGCAAAATCGCTTACAAATTAACCACCCCGGAAGAATTTAAGGCTCTGTTTGGGACTCCTGTTATGGAAACCACAGTGGACCATAGTGCCGGGATACATAAAATTTTTCTCGACTATCGTGGATTTTATGCTGTCTTTCAGAGGGCCGTTCTTGAGATGACAGAAAATTCCGTACCATTGACGCTCCGCGAAGTAATGTTGAGCGACAAAAGCATTGGTGTCAGTATGTTCCGCATCCCGCTTGGTGGTAGAAGAGTTGATATTGGAATTTTTCGTCCTCTTGTCCTGAGAAATGAGAATGATCTTGCAAGGATGGACCCCTTCGAAGGCCTTGTGGGCTCCATAAAAAATGTGTCACTGGCCAACCTCGATTTGAAAGACCATGCAAAATTGCTTGATAAGATGCGTTTTGACAGTCGAACCGAATGGCCTGAACCAAACAAAATGCCTGAAGGTTTTGATCCTGCTCGCTTGCTCGAAGAAGGGAAAAATCCAGGGCTTGGCATTCGTAGTTTGCATGAACAGGGAATTGATGGCCGAGGTGTAGGCATCGCCATCATTGACCAGCCTTTGCTGAAAAATCATCAGGAATATGCTGATCGATTGATAGTATGCAAAGCCATGGATTTGCCGGCACGTTTTGCTTCACCACAGATGCACGGACCAGCCGTGGCAAGCATTGCTCTCGGAAAGACATGTGGTGTAGCACCAAAATCTGTACTCTACTACTTTGCCACCTCTCCTGGATTTGAACAATGGTATAAGGTGATTAATAAAATTATCCAACTGAATGAGACCACAGAAGTCTCGGAAAAAATACGAGTTGTAAGCATTTCGGCCGGTCGATTTTCTAAACAACCAAACTTCTCTCGTTGGAATGAGGCCTTAAAAAGAGCCGAACAAAACGGAATTCTGATTGTAACTTGCGATAGATCTGTTCTTAACTATGGCACTCTTACCCGTCTTTGGGATAAAAATCCTGATGACCCACACAGTTACCGGCGGGGAATGTTTGGTGATACTGGAACTGTTCTTTGGGTACCAACAGGAAATCGAACAACTGCTTGTTGGAAGGGAGCAGACCTCTATACTTACGAGCGAGAAGGTGGAATGAGCTGGGGTGCACCTTACTTGGCGGGTCTCGCCGCTTTGGCTTACCAGGTTGATCCCAAAATTGAACCAAAAACAATTATCGAGTTGTTGCTCCGGACTGCTGTACATACAGAGGTAGGTCCCATTGTTAATCCTAAAGGATTTATTAAATCTGTTGGAGAAATTCGCAATCAAATGGATAGTACTTATATGAAGTGAATTTAAAAAAGGAAACGTCATGAATAGAACACAAAAAGGCGCATGGTTTACTTTTGGCGTTGCGATTCTGCTTCTTACTTTCGGCCTCATCATATTCACGCAGATGTTCGCGGCCGGGGCAACGTCAATAAAGTTAGTCAGGATTTGGTTGTTAGTAATTTTGTTTTTTATGGGTATCTCGGCGGTTTTGCTTCGCATCAAACAAAGCCGGGCCGAGGTGGATTTCGATGAGCGAGACAATTCCATCAAGAAAAACGCCGTGTTGGTATCGTTTGTTTCGCTCTGGATCTTATTGTTCGCTGCCAGCATAATTCCATCGTTCGTTGCCGGAGATGCAGGCTCAATTCCGGTTTGCCTGCTGCCAATTATCAATCTCGGCGTATTTCTTATTGTTATGCTGGTTTACTCTGCGGCGATTCTGGTGCAATATGGCTGGGGGATAAAGGAGAAATCTCATGAATAAAACACAAAAAATCGCATGGTTTAATTTAATGGGGACATTGCTATGTTTCGCTTTAGGTATCTACATAGTTGTCGAAGTTTTCATTTTGCGAAGACTACCCGAAGGCTTTGGCCGATTTTGGGGATTACCGGCCTTTTGGCTGGTTACAGGTGTAGCGATTATTTTTCTCCGAAAAAAGCAAAGCCCGGCTGAGGTCGATTCAGACGAACGTGATAACTTCATAAAAAGAAGAGCTGTATTAGTCTCCTTTGTTTCGGTTTGGATTTTGTTATTCACCTCAAGTATGATTCCACGGTTTATTGTTGGACAGGATGGCTCGATTCCGGTTTGGATACTGCCAATTATCAATCTCGGCGTATTCATTATTGTTATGCTGGTTTACTCTACGGCGATTCTGGTTCAGTACAGCCGCACAGGTAAAGGAGAAAAATCATGAATAGAGTATTAAAATATGCGTGGTATCAGTTGATAGTGATTATCGCGGCAACAATTTTTGCTGCTGTTACTTTGTTCATAGCAGCAAAATATTGGAAGGGTAAAGAGTTTAGCGCTGTTATCCCTTTTTGCTTGTTTGCATTTGTTCATTTTTACAGGTTGATCTTTCCGCTTAAGCCAGGTGAAATCGCATTTGATGAACGCGATGTTAATATTAAGAATCGGGCAACCAGGATTTCTTTCACTATCTTCTGGTATGTGTTTGCTCTAAGCTGCCTTATCCCGATTTTGGTCATTGGCAACGGAAGTATTCACGTGATGTACCTTGGCGGAGTGCTTTTAGGTGCAGCGATTTTAACAAGGATAACGTGGTCGATAGCTGTTATTGTTCAGTACGGCCGGAGTAGCAAAGGAGGAAAGTCATGAATAAATCACAGGGAGAATCATGGATTTGGTTTTTTTTAGGATTACTTTGTTTTCTCGTCCCAGGTGGAGTCGCCGTATTTATTGCTTATGACAGGGGAATATCCTTCGCGCCAGTGTTTATGTTCACAGGCATTGTCATCTGGGGCGGCTTATTTTGGCTATTTCCTTTTATTTGTGGCAAGCTCCGTAAAGGAAAAAAGAAGGTTAGTTTTGATGAGCGGGACCAATTAATCCACAAAAAAGCGGTTATGGTCGCGTATGTCGTGCTTTGGTTATATTTCGTTGCTGCATGCGTAATTGCCTGGTGCATCGTTGGTCCACATGGCTCTATCTCCGTTAACGTGATGCCCCTGACACTTTTGGGGGGTCTTGTCATTTTCACGTTTGTGCAGGGTCTGGCTTCCCTGATTCAGTACAGCCGGATTGATAAAGGAGAAAAAGCATGAATAAGGCACAGAGAGCAGCATGGATTGCGTTACTTTTAGTAGTACCAGCCTGGGCAATTTGTGGCCAGTTACCCGTATTACTTATTTATCTTGAAGGACCATCCTTTCTGCATTTGTTCTCATTCGCATGCGCAACTATCATAGGAGGCCTGTCGTGGCTGTTACTTTTACTCTTTAACAGAAAGCGAAAAAGAAAGACAAAAATAGAATTCGATGAACGAGACAAGTTAATTTTAATAAGGTCAATTTTGGCCGGATATGTTGTGCTCTGGTTATATTTTATAGCCGCATGTATCTACACCTGGTTAACCGCCTCTCCGGACCGTTCCATCTCGGTTAATGTGATGCCAATAGTAATTGTTGAGGGAATTGCGGTTTTTATTTTTGTGCAAAGCGTAACTACTTTGATTCAGTACGAGCGGGGGGGCAAAGATGGCGAAAAGTAACTTAACCAACAACATCCGCAAGCTGCGCTTTGAGAATGGTCAAATGACCCAGCAGCAGTTGGCTGACAAAGCAGGTGTAACCCGCCAGACAATCATTGCTATCGAGGCCGGCAAGTATGCACCTTCACTGCCCTTGGCCTTCAAAATAGCCCGAACTTTCGGCGTGTCCATAGAAACTGTATTTCAATATGAGAATGAGAATTTAAGTACGCCGAGCCAAAGCAACTCACCAGATCATGATAAGTAGCTTCCAACCTATCACGATATGAAGCTATTCGAAATCTTGCAGCAGTTCCAGCAGTTTGCGGTCGAGCTTATGGCCGTGGAAGTCCTCGTACTCGACATCTTTTCGGCCGGAGTCGAGAATGCCGAATGACCCTCGGAAGTTCCAAAGAGCTAAGCCGATGCCGTGGCCGGTAAGTATCTCTAAGACATCCCGCAGCCAGGCCAAAACCACCTTATGCGGCGTCTTGTTATAAGCGCCGCCTTCACCACAGTGCACGCCAACACCTCTTTTAGCAAGGTCGGCCCATTTCTTGTAGTGCTGTTCCAGACGTTTGCGGTCCCAGCCGTGCCCAGGCCAGGCAGGTTCGGGATATCTATCACTGTTTACCCACGAGGCCTTGTGATGGCTAATAAACATAGGTTGATATGCCCGGGTACTCTGGGCGATACCGAGGTCGGCCAACTCCGGCGCCGGCTCGTTGCCCCAGCTCATACCATCAGCTACGACAATACGGTTGGGATTGATTTCACGGATGGCCGCCACCGCAGTCCGGATTACCCGCTCATGGTCGGCTCGACTCATAAGCTGCCCAATAGAAGGGGGCTCATTGATTAAATCAAAGCTGAGCTTATCTTTCGATATACTGCGATAGCGCTTGGCAAGCATCTGCCAGTGGAAACAGAATGCCTCGAGCGGCTTCTTGTCCTTCCAGAGATTGAACGGCTCGGTGAATTCCCTGTTCACCGAATATCCCGGCCCGCGGTGGAAATTCAGACTGACGTGCAGACCGTACTTGCCGGCAAGCTGCACAGCCCGGTCGAGTTTATCAAGCATTGGCTCATGGATTTTATAGTCGTCCCCATCTTTTATCCACAGCCGATAGCACATTGGAAAACGAACGAAGTCAAAGCCCCAGTCGCGCATCCAGCGGAAATCGTCTTCCCGGAAATCGCCTCTGCTTCGCATCGTGAACATATCCAGCAGATTGAAACCTCGCCATCGCGGCAGAGCCGTTTGTGCAACAGATTTGCCGGTCTTCTTCTTTGGTCGTTGTGCATACACTGGCAGTGCCGCCGTAGCCGCCCCGGCGGCCACCATTTTCAGAAACTTCCGTCGATTATTGTCCATAAGATTTGCCTCACCTGAAAAAACTCCTCACAACTTAAAATTTGAACGTTGACTGTTTGATACTAAAAATAGTAAATAATAAATAAAGAATAGTCAATAACAGAAAATAGTCAATAGAAAATGGCACTACCTATAATAGCAATAATTGGTCGGCCGAATGTCGGCAAGAGTAGTCTCTTGAATGCGTTGGCAGGGCAAATGATAAGTATCGTCGAGCCGACCGCCGGCGTTACGAGAGACCGCATCAGCACCTTCATTGGAAGAGACGACCACTACTTTGAGCTTATCGATACCGGCGGATACGGAATAGTCGATAGCGACCAGCTAAGCGAGCACATCGAGCAGCAAATCCTCCAGGCTATCGAATCGGCGCAGCTCGTGTTGTTTATGGTCGATATTCGCGATGGTCTGGTGCCGTTAGATAAAACAATAGCTCGGCTTCTGCGCAAAAACGACCTCGATGTTATTGGCGTTGCCAACAAGGCCGACACGGCTAAGATGTTCCCCGCCGCCGCTGAATTTTCCAAATTAGGTTTCGGTGAATTTCTGTGCGTCTCAGCGACGAACAATCTCAATAAAGCAGTCCTGCTCGATAGAATCTTTGACAAACTCGCGGCTCTGGGGCCGGGCAGGCCGACAGAGCCGGCTATGAAAGTGGCTATAGTCGGCAAGCGAAACGTCGGCAAAAGCACTCTTGTAAACGCTATGGTCGGGTCCGAGCGGGTAATCGTCAGCGAGACGCCGGGCACCACCAGAGACGCTGTGGATGTGCGGTTCGAAAAAGACGGCAAGACCATCACCGTCATCGACACGGCAGGGATAAGAAAGAAAAGCAAAATGACCGACAGTATTGAGTTCTACAGCTACGTTCGTGTGACGCGGTCTATTCGGCGTGCCGACGTTGTGCTGTTTATGATTGATGCTGCTGCGCCGGTCTCGCAGGTCGATAAGAAATTAGCCAGGTTCATCGTCGAAGAACACAAAAGCTGCATAATAGTTATCAATAAATGGGACCTGGCCAAAGATTCGGCTGCCACCGATGACTACGAGCAGTATTTGACGAAACTGCTGCCGGGCTTAAAATATGCACCGATAGCCTTTACCACAGCAACCGAAGCAAAGAACGTCCAGAGCGTTTTGGATTTGGCGGCGGAAATCTTCAAACAAACTACAACGTGGATACCCACCGCCAAACTAAACAAGGCCTTTGAAATTATAAAACAAGAAAAAACCGGCACGGCCAAAGGCAGAAAAAAAGGATGGCCAAAGATTTATTATGTTACTCAAATCGCTGTCAATCCGATTACGATACTTATGTTCGTGAACAGGCCCGAACTTTTTGAAGAAAACTATCGCCGATTCATCGTAAACCGGCTGCGAACTATGCTGCCGATAGAAGAAGTGCCGATAAGACTGTTGGCCCGAAAACACAGAGAGTAGCAAATAGCGCTCAGCGGATAAGGGATAGGAAAGGGAAATTGATGACGAAGATATTTAACATTGTGAGCTTGGTATTACTCTTTTGTGGCTCGCATAGTGCGAATGGGACTGCGGCTATAGAAATTCCCGATTGTGACCTGGAAGCTTCAACCGAAATCCGCGTTAAATTAGAAACGGATGTAAAAGAACTCGAGAGAAAAGAGTTTAATCCGTCTGAATGCTTCGATAAGGTTTGGGAGATTATAAATAATGAATTCTGGGACCCTAATTTCAATGGTGTGAATTGGGAAGATGCAGGAAAACGATACAGGCCTAAAGTATTAGCCGCTAAGGATCATGAGTCATTTGCAGTACTAATCAACCAAATGCTGGCGGAGCTAAAAACGTCCCACACCCGTTATTTTACGAAGTGGGACCCCGGCTATTATATATTGGAAGTTGTGTTTGGAAAACCTGACTCTCATAGAAATGGAATTGGTGTGGTGACGAAAAGAATAGAAGGGCACCACTATGTCATTGCCGTTCTTAATTCATCATCAGCGGAAAAAGCCGGTATAGTTTTAGGGGACAGGCTGGTAGAAGTAAATGGTCAACCATTTCACCCTATTCGTTCATTTGAAAATAAGGCGGGTCAAGAACTCGAAATAATTATTCAACGAGGGCCATCAGAATCTACACCTCGTAAGCTAAAGGTTATTCCTCTTGACAAGAAAGAAAAAGAGCGGCTTGGTAACGATTCACATGCCAGCTTAAAAACTATCGAATATAAAGGCCATTCTTTTGCTTACGTTCGCCTTTGGTGGCTCCGCGGTTTGGAAATGAGAAACGCTCTGGAATATGGTATATATAGGGCAAACGAGACGGAGGGGATTATCATTGATATCCGAGATGGTTTTGGGGGTGATATGGGACATGAATTTATCGCACCTTTTTTGCAATATGGCTTAGGAGAAATAACAGTCGAATCAACAGGACGGCATCGAACCTTTAAGTCCATTGCCGGATGCAATAAACCAGTGGTAGTTCTAATAAACGGTGGTTCTCGTAGCGGCAAAGAAACACTGGCATATTTTTTCAAAAAGACAGGTAGAGGTGTTTTGGTAGGAGAACATACAGCCGGATATGTGACCGGTGGGAATAAGAGACAGATTTCAAAGGAATCTTTTCTTTACTACTGTGCGTACATGATGGTTGTTGATGGAAAGCGTTTAGAGGGTGTTGGCGTTGAGCCTGATATCGAGGTGCCTTTTGATGTGCGTTTTGCCGCAGGCAGAGATGTTCAGTTGGAACGTGCAAAGGACGAAATCGTAAAACTGATTGAATCCGGTTGTTAGCTATGGGCTGCTTTCCATTAAATATCACCGACAAACGAGTGTTTTACTAAGGAGATATTGGAATGGATACACTTTTACTTATGCTGGTTTGCGGAGGCGGGTATCTTGTCGCCTATCATACTTACGGGCGGTTTTTGGCCAAGAAAATATTCAAGCTCGACAAGAACGCCCCCGTGCCGAGCCGGGAACTTCAAGACGGCATTGATTATGTCCCCGCCCGTAAGGGGATAATCTTCGGACATCATTACACTTCGATTGCCGGAACAGGGCCGATTGTCGGCCCGGCTATAGGAATCATCTGGGGTTGGCTGCCGGCTATCCTCTGGGTGTTTCTCGGCTCTATCTTTATGGGTGCTGTGCACGATTTAGGGGCGCTGGTAGTCTCGATGCGAAACGAGGGCAAAAGCATATCCGAAGTCGCCGCCAAGTATATCAATATGCGTGTGCGATTTATATTCTTCGCCGTTGTATTTTTGAGTCTGCTGATTGTTATCGCAATATTCGGCGTTGTGATTGCGACGGTCTTTACGACGTTTCCGGAATCGGTCTTGCCGGTTTGGCTGGAGGTCCCCATAGCTATCGGGCTTGGCTGGGCGGTCTATAAAAAGAGCGCTAATGTTACACTTTCAACGATTGTGGCTGTGACGGCGATGTATCTAACCGTCGGTTTAGGGGCGTATATCGAGAGCATCAGGCCCGGGCTGTTTGTGCTGCCGGAGTATTCGTGGCTGCCGCCGGCTACGGGATTGTGGGTGATAATCCTGCTGATTTACGCCTGGGTGGCCTCGACGCTGCCGGTAACAACGCTCCTTCAGCCGAGGGACTACATCAACGCCTGGCAACTGTTTATCGCTATGGGTCTGTTGGTCGGCGGCACAGTAGTTGCTTCATTATCGGGTAACCTGCCTTTGGTGGCGCCGGCTGTCAACAGCGCGCTTCCGGCTGGTACTCCGCCGATTTGGCCTTTTATGTTCGTGATAATCGCATGCGGCGCCATCAGCGGCTTCCATTCGCTCGTGGCCTCCGGCACAAGCTCAAAACAGATCTCTAAAGAAACCGACTGTCAGTTCGTAGGTTACGGCTCCATGCTGCTCGAAGGATTCTTAGCGATGCTGATTCTTATCTGTGTCGCAGCGGGTATCGGAATGGCTCTGAAACTCGACAATGGCACAATTTTGACCGGCCAGGCCGCCTGGCAGCATCAATACAGCACCTGGATAGGAGCCAAGGGATTGTCCGACAAAATAGCGCCGGTAGTTATTGGTGCAGCCAATATGATGGGTAAACTCGGGATGCCTGAGGCGGTTGGAATTACGCTTATGGGTGTATTCATCGCATCGTTCGCCGGCACTACCCTCGATACCTCGATGCGAATCCAGCGCTACGTGATAAGTGAGCTGGCAACCGACCTTCGAATTCCATTTTTGGCCAACAGATGGGTGGCGACCAGTTTCGCTGTGCTTACAGCGGCGGGGCTGGCATTCGCAACCGGCGCAGACGGCAAAGGAGCAATGGTGCTTTGGCCTTTATTTGGAAGCGCAAACCAGCTCTTAGCTGCCCTTGCTCTTCTGGTCGTTACACTTTATCTAAAACGCAAAGGTGGAACGAAGTTTATTATAACAGCCGTGCCGTGTCTGATTATGCTGGTGATTACAAACTGGGCTATGGTCAAAAACGAAATGGCTTTCATCAACAAGGCCGACTGGCTTCTTGTTATAATCGGCGGCGGGATTTTTGCATTAGCATTGTGGATGACCATTGAGGCTTTGATAGCCTTTTTCAATCCACCCTGGTCATTGGAGCCTTAGTAGAAGTCAGAGGTATCAACTTGAATTTAGCTTGTTTCCGCGGATTTGTTAGCTTGATTTCGTCTTTGCGGACGAATTCTTCAGGGAAATTATAAACCACTTCTCTGCGCTGCTCCTCATTTGGTCCCTTGTCCTTGTCATCGTCAAGAATATTCAGGGTCACCTGGGACGTCTGGTTCTCATAAGCCTCTTTTGCTTCCGAAGTAGCTAATATAGTAAAAGTGACCACGTCGTTGTAATTGGTTACATCTACATCGTAATCGCCCAGGAGGTTCACACTCATAGCGATTACAAGCTTGGCTTGTTCTATAGTGTAATCGCTTAACGAGTCCGCTTCCGGCGGCATTTTGATTTGCACAGGGTCGAGGGCATGCCTTGTCTGACCTTCTGCAAATACAACGAACGGCGTTTTTTCAACGACCGAGAGCCTTGCCTGCTTGATATCCCTGGGCGTCAACGGAACTTGCGCTGTCAGCCTGCTATCGGCGGGCACATACATAACAACTTTCGACGGCTCAATGCTCTTAACTTCCAAAAGAGCTCCACTTTCATCAAAACACTCAATATCCAATGGTTTTTCAACAAGCTCAACAACATTGACGGTCAGTTTATCCGGCGCACAGGATTGAACGGCCAGGCCGATTTCTCTTATCTGGTCACTTTTCCTCAGAAGATTTAGCACGTCCAGCGGATATTCGTCGGGCTTGACCATTCCTTCCTGCTCAGCGTCCAAGAAGAACTCAAGTTGCAGCGAGCCGGTTTTTAGTTTTCGCTTTACCTCGGCGATTTTGGAGGCCGGACCTTTGAGCTCAATATTGTCAATCAAAATCGACGATTTGTCGTTGAAGCTGACCCAGAGATTTGGGCTGGATTTGGCTACAATTATCCGAGCGTTGGAGACAGGGAATTCTTCGTCCAGTGCCAGGTCTGTCCAGACCCATATCAGGACCGTTAAAAATATCACGATTGCTATCTTGCCGTATTTGACTTTTCTTAACATCGTATTTTGCATCTTTTATCCAGTGTGATTAAGTTCACGAAATCACGCTTGCAAGATGTTTTCTTAACGCAGATTCATCTATCTTCCGTGTAAGTTTTCCGTCTTTAGCGAGAGAAACGATGCCTGTTTCCTCGCTTACGACCAAACAGGTGGCGTCCGACCCTGCCGTTATGCCTATAGCCGCCCGGTGGCGCGAACCGAGCTCAACACCATCGATACTGCCGGCCTCAGCTAAAGGTAACTGCACACTGGCGGCAACTACTCTGTCGCCTCGTATTATAACAGCCATATCGTGAAGGGCTGTGCCGGGGTGGAATATGGTCCTGAGCAGGTCTGCCGTTACCTTGGCATCGATTCGAATGCCGGTTTCTATAAATTCGCCCAACGCCACCTGTTTTTCTATAACAATAATGGCTCCGATTCGGGCGGCGGAAAGTACAGTTACAGCGGTAACTAATTCTTCTACGGTTCTTGATAGCTGGTGTAACGAGCTCGCCCAGAAGCGGGGCTGACCAAGACGTATAAGCACTCTTCTAATCTCCGGCTGAAATGCGGCAACGGCGATAATCAAAACGCCAATTAAAAAGCCCTTGTAAAGGTGTCGAAGCCGAGGGAAGTCAAGCTGCTGGACGAGTAAATTTGAGATGAGCACCCCGATAACAAGAATGAGTATCACGCCGCGGAATAATCTCTCTCCGCGAGTGCCTTCGAGGAAGTCCACAATCCAGTAAACTACCAGGCCGATAAGAATCAGCTCGATGCCAACTTCCCACCAATCATTATTATTGGCCACGCGCCGGAAATAATCAACGAGTGTTTCCACTTTCAATTTCCTATTGAATGTAGTGCTTTTGTAAATTACAATTCAAATCAATAATAGAATAGTAAGTAGGCAATAGTCAATAGTCAATATTAAATCTTAATTTTACGCGGGTATAAGCTATGAAACGTAGTAGAATCAGCAGAGTCATGCAGATTTTAACAACATTGCAGGCGGGAAAAAGCTATGCCGTTAGTGATTTGTCGAAAATGTTCGGAACGAGCCGGCGAACAATCTTTCGCGATTTGAAAGAACTTCAGGCTATCGGCGTGCCATATCGCTACGATGCCAATACCGGCGGCTATACCATAGAGCCTGAATTTTTCCTGCCGCCGGTAGATTTGAGTTTGCAGGAGGCACTGAGTCTGCTTCTGCTGGCGCACAAGGCGAGGAACCAGATACAATTGCCGTTCAAAAATTCAGCACTTTTGGCCGCTTTGAAAATCGAAAACAATCTTCCCCCAAAAATCAGGCAATATTGCAATACAGCGCTACAAAATATCTCAACCAGGGCCAGCGCCCAGGCACCGGTCACGCATTCTGCCGGCCTTGATAAAACCTTCGCACAGTTACAGCAAGCTATCGTAAAGAAACGCAAAGTGAACATCCGTTACAATTCGCTTTTCGAGGGGACAATTATTGACGTTGAGCTATGTCCCTATCATTTGCTCTATAACAATCGGGCGTGGTATGTGCTTGGCCGTTCCAGTCTGCACAAAAGCGTTCGCACTTTCAAGCTTAACCGCATCAGGGAGCTAACAACTATCCAGAGATGCTTTGTGGACGGCGATAATTTCGACGTGTACGATTATCTTGGCCGGGCCTGGTCAATGATACCGGAAGGCAGAATCTACAATATCAAGCTGCGGTTCCTGCCCAAAGTAGCAAATAATGTCGCCGAGGTACATTGGCACAGCTCACAAAAAGTTGTTCGCAACAGTGACGGCTCAGCCACCATAGAATTTCGCGTGGACGGCCTCGGGGAAATCACCTGGTGGATACTCGGCTACGGCGACCAGGTCCAGGTGCTCGCGCCAAAAGAGCTCCGCAAAAAAGTCCTCGAAGTCGCAAAAAATATGGTCGAATTAAATGAGAAAATATAAATTATATCCATAGCTTCTCATTATTGAAAAACAGCCCACTATAAAACTGTTTTTTCTGTAGCGCTTTGTTCACATCAACGTTCTATATTACAGAACTGATAAAGCAATTTTCACAGGAGATATTTAGTGTCGGATAACCCTAATCTAACTGCCGCTGACGAAAAGCTCGTCGAAGCTACCTTGCAGGGTGATATTTCATCCTTCGGTATTATTGTGGAGCGATATTGGGATATGGTTATAGCATTTGCACTAAGCAGGATTGATAATGCCACTGATGCGGAAGACATTGCCCAGGAAAGCTTCCTCAAGGCATATTCACAATTACACAGGCTCCGAAATCCGTCACGCTTTGCAGGCTGGCTCAGCAAAATAACAGTTCAGCAGTGCGTTAATCATATACGCAAAAATGCTCACAGAAGAATTGCATCAAGCTATACCACTTACGATGTTGATGCCTCCGCACAAGCTGTTTCATTCAATAGCAATCCGGTCTTAACTGACGAACAAATCTGCTTCGTCAGACAGACCGTAAGCAGACTGCCCGAGAAATTCCACAAAGTAATAATTATGCGGTTTGTTACAGGACTTTCCGCGGTGCAGATTGCAAAACAATTAGGCAAACGTCACGGAACAGTTAGAGTTTGGCTGCACCGCGCATATCAAATATTACGTAAGGACCTTGTTTCACTTTTTGAGGAGGTCAAATAATTATGAGCTGTGAGAAATACAATGAGCTTATCGAAAAATACTTAAACGCAGACATAGAAGATACAGAACTTGATGAGCTGAAAGACCATAGCCTGCAATGTGCATCCTGCCATAAAAAGTTTGAGCACATCGGCAGGTTTGAGGCCATCGTAAAAAACGCATTTTCTTCGGCTACTACTGCCGAGCAGGCCTCGGATTCTATCCTGTCTAAACTGCGGGCGAGACGGGTTGCCTGGGCTCCGGCAGTGATGTTTAGCAAACAAATGGCGGTTGCTGCCAGTATCTTTTTGGCTGTAGGCCTTTTATCAGGATTTGGCCTGGCCAGATTTAACACTGACAAGCAAATCGCAGTACCGACGGCAGCAAAGGTGCCGATGAAAGTTGCCCGGCTTAATGGCACAGTCCTTGTAAAACACCAGGACTCAGACCTCTGGTATCCACTGATGCCTGGCTCCAGTATATATCTGGGCGACACATTCCACTCAACAGGCCAGTCAACTTTTATCCTGGAGCTGGAGGATAAATCCACGATCGAATTGAATCAGAACAGCATGCTGGTTTTGAAGTTGTATAACGGCGGAACGCAGTTTCATCTTGAGCACGGCAAATTGGCCGCTGCTTTAGAAAGTCCGCATCCGCCATTTTTCGTCAGCACTCCACACGGCCGGGTGGAGGCGCTGGGAACAGAATTCACAGTAACCGTCGAATAGACTAAAGAAAATTGCCCCTCTGTTGTACTTGAGAGGCACCAAGGAGACATAAAATGAAAACGAATTTAATTAAACTCTGTGCTGTCATTCTATTGGCAGCCCAGACAATTGTTCTTGCACAAAAAACAGAAGTCACCGTTCAAAAAGGAAAGGTCATAGCCGAAACAGAAACCAAAAGCGTGGCTGTCGATGCAGGGAGAAAGGCAATCCTTGAGCCAGACAAAAATCCTATCGTCACTGTTGATGACCCTATGGTGGACGATGTAATGGAAATCTACAAATGGGCTGAGCAGGAGAAACAAGAACAGAGAGAAAAAATCGACAGTACTAGCATTCAACTTATCAAGGTCGAAAATGAACATCTTTTCACGCTGGCCTACTTACTGGAAACACCTAACGACAAGTCTGAACCAAGTAACATATTCCGAATCGGGCCCGCCTCCATTCTCGACGAACCCAAGTACTATGATCTGCAGGGCAATCTGCTGGAGTTTGACTTGGTAAAGATAGATGCCCGGAGCGGTTACTACTCTATGCATTTTCCCAAACCGGTTAAGCCAGGCGAGAAATTCAGATATATCTGTGTCAGCAGAATTACCTCAGACAAAGGAATCCGGAAGGAAGGCACATTGCGGTATCTCATGCTTCGCTGGAGCGCGCCGAATCAGTTGAATTACTTTCGCTTTATCTTGCCCAAGTCAGGGATTTTTGTCGACTCGTCTCGGCCGGTGACAATAACGGACAGCTTCGACGGACGAGTCGCTGTGACCATAAGAAACTATACAGGCCCAATAGCTGATGGCATGTCTCAGATTGCCTTTCTCTGGCCGGACAAGGACGGCACGACCCTTGCAGACCTTCCCCCACGATACCGCGGCCTGCGCGACCAACGGGAAGAGGTAACTGCTCAAGAAGGCCGACGCAGAACAGCGGAGATACTGGCTGGCAAGACCTACGAGGATCAAAGTACACCTCTGACAACCTTGCTCAGCCTGTATAGTGCTGCTGTCCACAAGGACACCGAGCTCTTTCTAAACCTGGTTGATCCTGAACTCAGGAAACTTGCAGCCGGTCAAATGGATCAGATCATGGGTATGGCCGGCCTCATAGTAAATCACGAGTTTCTCGGCACGCCAAGCTTGCCAAAGCAGCCGACAAACGGATATGAGCATCCGGTCCATCTGTGCCGAAAAGGATCACTACTACGCGAAGTGACTTTGGAGATGGTCTACCGGGGCGGCAAATGGTATTTGAAGGGCCTTCAGTCAGGTGGCAATAAAGCAGACACTAACGAAGAAACTGATAGCAAAGCCTCAGGCGGCGCGACGATATCGCACACCAAGACCGATCTGAACGCAGCCACGTACGAAGGCCTCAAACCGGGCCAGTTCATGAAAAAGTGGCTTCTTCTGGGCCCCATCCCCGTTACCATAGCTGGGACTGAACCTACTGACTACGAAACGAAGAAAAGGGCCTTTAGCATTGACCCATTCAGTCTTGAGCTACTCGAGCCAAATGTTACCGTTGGCGAAAAGGAATATGAATGGGCTGTCCTACACTCGGACTACGGCGTCGTGGACCTGACCCAACCATTTGGTAAAAGGGATTATATGTTCGCTTATGCGTGGGCTCAAATAGATATGGCTAAGGAAACTCGTGCCACCCTGGCCATCGGCTACGACGATATCATAAAAGTCTGGCTGAACGGTCAGCTCATTCATGAGCATTGGGGTCTCACTGAGCCGGACGGCGATCTTATTCCGGTTACCCTTAGAAAGGGTAAGAATCAGCTTGTGCTGAAGATTCTAAACGAATACGGCCCCTGGGGATTCTCGTGCAGGTTGTTGGAAAAGTAAGGACAGCCGTCCGTTAAATAATAGGCAAATTAGGAATCCTCAAAAGACATTCGGATTAGAAGTTAATCGAGCATTAAGGCCGTTTTTTCAAAGAAACGGCCTTTGTTGCTATTTGCCTCTAATTTTCTTGCATTTGGCCTGTTTTCACTGTAAATTAATAAAAAAATACAATAGTATAAAAATGATGCCAACGTAGCTCAACGGTAGAGTTCTGGTTTTGTAAACCAGTGGTTGTCGGTTCGAATCCGACCGTTGGCTTTATCAATCCCACTCAACTACCACATAGATATAATCTGTCAATGTTTTTCTGTTAGTAACGTTGTTATTATTCTTGATTTGTAACTGGAGTGATTTTATCTTTTCGCGTGTATCCACGATATTTGTAACATCCCATGAGTCCACAGCCTCATTGGATTGGCCTTCATGCACCGGAGCGTTTATTGATGCCCAAACCACCGGCTTAGTTGGCCAGCCTGTGCCTATAGCCCATTCTAATTTTCCCTGGGCAAATCGTTCTTCCTCGAAGTGCTCGACACGAACAACGACTGATTTTATTGCGGCGTCCGCCGGGATAGATACGTCTGAAAAATCATAGGATACGTATGAACCGAAGCTGGTTCCCAACCGGTTATTGTCGCTGGATTGGACAATGTTGGTTTTGCCGTCTGCTGATAATGTTTTTTTGTTTCTTTGATTGTAGCCATCCAGTACGGTTAATTTTGCTATCCTGGGCGGAGCTGGATTTACCGTAATGGTAAATGATTGGGTATCTAAGGCTGGAATACTATTGCTATCGGCGACCTTGACCACTACCTCATTAGCCCCGACTTGGGCATTCGTCGGTTTCCACTGTATCAACCCGGTAGCGGAATCTATGGTCATATCAGCAGGTTTAGTGGTTAAGGAGTAAGTTAGCGTATCTCCCACATCCGGGTCTGCGGCGTCAACATCATACGTATATAACGCCCCGGCTGTAGCTGTGGTTACAGGTGTTGAAGTGGTTACCGGAGCATCGTTGACCATGTTTACCATAACATTCACGCTGGCGGTATCAGTTTGGCCTTTGTCGTCGCTAATAGTGTAGGTGAAAGCATCGCTGCCATAGAAGTTCGCGTGGGGGCTATAGGCCAGCGTGCTGTCGGGGTTGATGGTAACCGAGCCATTGCTGCCCTGGCTAACAGTCGTCACCGTAAGCGTGTCATTGTCTATGTCAATGTCGTTTGCCAGCACATCAATCATTACTACCGGCGTGTCCTCCTGAGTAGTCGTAGCGTCACCATTGGCCACTGGCGGGTCGTTGACCGGGGAGACCGTGATTGACACGGTTGCAAGAACGCTGTCCGCTGTGCCATCGTTGACCTTGAAGGTGAAGCTGTCTGATCCGTTGAAATTCGTGTCGGGCGTATAGGTCAGGTTTGGCGCTGTCCCATTCAAGCTCCCGTGGGATGGACCCGTTACCGTACTGTAGGCCAACGGGTCTTCATCCGGGTCACTGCCCATCAAGCTAATCGCCACAGGCGTATCCTCCGTTGTGGTTACCGAATGAGGCTCCGCCACAGGGAAGTGATTTGGAGCGACATTGATGGATACCGTTGCCGGGGCACTGTCCGTTGCGCCGTCATGCAACTTGAAAATGAAAATGTCTGGACCTGTGAAGTAAGGCTCGGGCGTGTAGATGAGCCTTCCGCCGGTATTGAAGTTCGAGTCGAAAGTGAGTGTGCCGTGCTCAGGTTCTGTGCAAATAATGAACATCAACGGGTCGCCATCCACATCACTCCCTGTCAATGTAGCGGATACAGATTTGTTTACTTTTGTCATCTCAGACTGAGGATTTGCTATAGGAGCATCGTTTACAGCCAGCACTGTAATCGGTATCATCACCGGGTCACTATCTGCCTTGCCGTCGTTGACCCTGAAGGTGAAACTGTCTGGGCCGTTGTAGTTCAACGCCGACGTGTAAGTCATACTGGGCGCTGTCCCACTCAAGCTCCCGTGGGACGGAGCTGTTACCACATTGTAGGTCAACTGCTCTCCATCGGGATCAGTTCCCATTAAGATAATCGGCACCGGTGTCTCCTCCTGTGTCGTTGCACTACCCGGCTCGGCCACTGGCGGGTCGTTGACTGGGAACACCGTGATTGATACGGTTGCAAGAACGCTGTCCGCTGTGCCGTCGTTTACCTTGAAGGTGAAGCTGTCTGACCCGTTGAAATTCGTGTTGGGCATATAGGTCAGGTTTGGTGCTGTCCCATTCAAGCTCCCGTGGGATGGACCCGTTACCGTACTGTAGGCCAATGGGTCTTCTTCTGGGTCACTGCCCATCAAGCTAATCGCCACAGGCGTATCCTCCGCTGTGCTCACCGAATGAGGATTTGCTATAGGAGCATCGTTTACGGCTAACACTGTAATCGGTATCATCACCTGGTCACTATCTGCCTTGCCGTCGTTGACCCTGAAGGTGAAACTGTCTGGGCCGTTGTAGTTCAACGCTGGCGTGTAAGCTATAGTGGGCGCTGTCCCACTCAAGCTCCCGTGGGACGGACCTGCTACCACATTGTAGGTCAACTGCTCTCCATCGGTATCAGTTCCCATTAAGGTAATCAACACCGGTGTGTCCTCCAGGGTTGTCGTAGCGTCACCAATGGCCACAGGCGGGTCGTTGACTATGCTCACTGCAAATACTATAGCCGAGAGAATTACTAATGCTGAAATAAAGGCAAATTTCCTCTTTATTGCTCCTGGTGGAAAAACGTACTGGCGGATTCGCTTGAAAGTCTTTATCACCTCTGCAGCCTGAGCCTCGACGTTGTGTCGTTCTTCGCTTTCAGCCTTCAGGCTCTCTTCTACCTTTGCTCCGGTTAGGGCCTCAGTCTTTGCCTTTTCTTTAGCTTTGGATAGCTTTTCCTCTGCTTGGGTTAGTGCCGCCGAATACGATTGGACCTTTTCTTCTGCTTCTTCTGCTTCTACCTTGGCTGCCGCTATCGCCTTTACAGCCTGAGCCTCGACTCTTTGTCGTTCTTCACTTTCAGCCTTCAGGTTCTCTTCTGCCTCTGCTCTGGCTATAGCCTCAGCCTTTGCCTTTTTTTGAGTTTTAGATAGCTTTTCCTCTGTTTGGACCAGCATTGCCTCATATGATCGGACCTTTTTTTCTGTTTCTGTTTTAGCTGCCGCTATCGCATTTTTAGCCTTAATCTCAATTCTCTCTGCCAAGACACTATGCCTGCGGTACTGTGTGGAGAGCATCTTTTCTGTTTCAGCTTTCACTTTTTGTTCCGCCATGGCTCTGGCCTCAATTTCTGCCTTTAGCCTTTGCTCTGCTTTTGTCCTTGCTTCAGATTCGGTCTTCAGCCTTCCTTTTACTTTGGCCATTGCCTTGGCATAAGCCGTTTTTTCGGTTTTGTCCTTGGCTTTGGGTTTGGGCTTGGTATTGGCTTTGGTATTGGCTTTGGGTTTGTCCTTGGCTTCCGGCTTGGTTTTAGCTTGGTCTTGTGTTGCGTTTATAGCCTTGGCCTTTCTCTTGTTAAACCAGGCGACTAAGACATTCTGGCTGAATGTTCTTCTCATTTTTCGTGTCTTTTTCATAGTACCTCTCTGCTATGGTATAGGCAAACCAGGGAGGACAATGAGCATGAAGTTGTTTCGTCTATACATTCCTGCGACTTTAGTCAAATAGCCCAATCACCTGATTAGTCCCGCACCAATTAAGTACAGGCTCACCCCGTTAGAAACTAATTCCCATATTGGACTGTCAGGCTTTCAGCGCCGATTTCTAACGGGGCTCGCGCCTAATTGGTGCGGGAGAAAGTGCGGAAAAAACACCCATTTCAGGTTACGGCTGAGCAGGCAAAGAATATGGGCAACAGCAAACTGGCGGAAGTCTTAACCGATACGCTGCGTCAGATGCAAACGAAAATCCGAGTAAAACAAGGTAAAAACCGTTCGACTATTGACTAAATCTTTTTAATAATCAATTCATAGGTCTGGTAGCCAATGAGCGGTATTAGCAAAATTCACAACCAAAATTATCCAAAGTTGGGGGAAAGTTGGGTTTTTTTTAGGTTTTTTTGTGGGGATGTTTGTTTTTGGGCTAATAATGAGGTTTTTGGGGGTGTAATTGGACACTTGGTTAATTCAGACTTTAGCCAAAAATTTACATAAGTGCTTACGTTACAAGAGCATAAGTGCAAAAGTAGGCAAATTTAGAAATTAGCGTTTTTTGGCATTTTTTTCAATTTTTTTGGATAAGTTCGGAAAAATGAGTACTTTTTGACCCAAATTTACCCACCCTCAATATCAGCCCAAAAATAAGGGTCGAAAAGTCAAGTGGAAATCCGTAAATTTTTTAAAAAATTACGGCGTCGCTCCCTTCGACTCAATTCACGGTAAACTCCGAAGCGTTTCACTATCCTGGATGCTTGATGCTCGATGCTCGTAAGATGGTGAGTGGCTAAAAGATTATCGGATGTTGCAGTGGGTGGGGGAAGATGGTTGCAATTTACGATTGACGATTTTGTTTGATGGCTATTGAATGGTGAGAGGTGGTGGTTCGTGGCTCGTGACCCGTGACCCGTAAACGGAGGTCCCCGTTAGAGACCCAACGGCAAAAGTCTCTAACGGGGCGAGGCATATCCGCTTAGGCTAAAACTACAGCGGATACCCTTCTTAACTATCCTGTTCCCAGCTTAATCTCGGCTATTCAGGTCTATGTTTATTTGATAAATCCTGGCGATAGAAACATGGAATGCCCACCACCTTGACTTGCCAACGGTCGTTCCATAGCGGGATGGTCGTGAGGAAATGAAAGTGGCACGGGCTTCCAGCCCGTGAAAACACGGCCAAGACGGCCGTGCCACATCTCCCAGAACTCCTCATCACAGCGGAGCAGGATGTTCTGGCCTGGTTCCATTAGGATCCACAATGTATGTCCGGGTCAGCTCGTGCATTCCTGAAGCCCGGCAGACTTCTTACAAAATCCGTCAAAGCATAAATAGTATTGACATTGTAACTGGGTTCAACGTGATATATGTACTCCAGGTTGCCACCGTCGTTCTCTTCAAAAATACGTTTGGCCCAATGCAATATCGAATCCGTCCTTTCTGAAGACAAATCATGTGGCAAAGGAGCAACACTTATCAGCATTTCTTTTCCGAATACTTCCCGGGTTCTTCTAATTGATGTCTCACCGCCGAGGTCGAGAGAATAGAGACTTGCGATTTTGGAAAATGCTTCCAGATGATTAGTGCTGGGCCCACACGAATGTAGGCGAATAGGGCCGAGTTCTTTGCCGATTTTTGAGGTCACCGGCACCACAAACTTTTCAATGAGCTCCGGACTAACCATGCAGGATGAACATTCGCCCACATGCACCCCGGTTATGGGCAAATTAGCTATTTGCGAAAAGTGCCGGCAAAGAACAATAAATGCATCACCTATCCAGCCCATGATTTCCAGGCACCGTCGCGGTTTCGCCATCATGTCCATAAAAAAAGCCTCGCCGAGAAATTTCTGGGCGGAGGTCATCACTCCGTGTATGGTGGCCCGGCCGGATAGATCCCAGAAAAACGGTGGGATAGGACGAAGCTGCCTCTGGGAATCGTCTTGTACCTGGCGAATCTGTTCGTCGAAAAGCCTGATTAACTTCCGGTCGAGTAAACTCTTAGGTGCGGGTAAGTCGCCAAGGTCCTTCCCTACAAAGCAGCCTGGGGCGATATCGGCATCGTAACTGTTCTGAGGTACAAAATCGGCACCCAGCAACATGCCGAGAATCATATTCGGCTGAATACCTCCAATCTGAATTTGGCCATTGTCCCAATAATCGGTCTGTCCCAAATTGGATTCTGAATAGAAAAGTCGCATGCCGGGAAATTGTTCTTCTGCGTATTCATTACACCGGCAGTCAATAGCATAGCGTTTTTTGGGGTTAAAATAGTAGTCGCGATCAAACGTTACACCCAGGGCCTTGGCCATCCATCCTTTTGAAAGTGTTCCTGAGGTTGTAATCATCTCTATCCTTTATAGGTCATAACATGTTATCCAATTCGCGGATGGCCACAGGTCTGCCCAATTCGGCAGAAAGGTCGGCTGCAAAGCACACAGCCTGAGTTTGTGCCGCATCTTCCAAGTCCGGATATGGTCGTTTATCCTCAATGATACAATCAAGGAAATGGGATACTTCACCCTCAAAGGGATGATGGGCGACGTCAGCACTGTCCGGCTGAATGCAGGGAATTTTCAGAAAGTTGTTCTGCCCTGGAAAAAGCTTCGGGGCAAAGAGTTCGTTATTGCGGAGCGTGCCCTCGGTGCCATAGATTCCGATGTTGAACCTATATGGCATTTGTGCGTCGAATGTCGTTGTACTGCGCCCAATCTTGCCATCTTTAAATTTAACGTTAACTGAAATTGTCCCTGGGTATTCTATGGGATTTTCAGTTTTTACCTGATAGGCACAGACTTGCTCGGCCTCGCTCCGGGCAAACCAACGGAGCGCATCTATCGCATGGCAACCTCCAGTTAAGATTGCCGTTCCACTTTGTTCTCGGATAGCATACCATTTCTGGTCAGGAGTCATCCATATCCGGTGCATATAATCGACCTCAATCATAAAAATATTGCCAAATGCCCCCTGTGTTATGAGTCGGTCAATCGTCATCAGTAGTGGATTCCAGTGCAGTACGAAACTAACCAGGGTCTTGACCTTGCCCTTTTTTACGGCCTCCTGCTGCTTCCGCACATCTTCTAATGTCAAGGCCACTGGCTTTTCGATTATGATGTGCTTGCCTTCCTCGGCAGCCGCAACAGCATATTTCGTATGCTGGTTGTGAGGCGTACAGACCACGACAATGTCCGTATCTTTCCGCCGAAGCATCACAGCAGCATCGGTTTCAATCGCACACTTCAAATCATACCGGTCACGATACCGTTTTGCATTTGCACGGTTCCGGCTAACCAGGGCACGCACTTCGGAACGTTCATCTTTCTGAAAGGCCTTTACGTACTCCTCTGCCACCGAACCACAACCAATAATCCCCACGCCAAGTCTGTTCATATTCTGCTTCCTCTCTTTTTAGCAGTCATCACGCCTGTAAGAAGCGTGCGTATCCGCATATACTTCTCTTAGCCAATATTCACGATTATAACCAAATAAGACCTTATGTACAGAAGCTCAAATATGGTAACCTGTTCGTTTGTCTGGCCGCATAACCCCAATGTTGTGCCTCCGGGGCCCTTTTGGTGTTGGGCACCCCACGGCGAGATTTCTGACAGTAATAATACACGGCAAGGACATGAAACTCAACCTTTTTTCCGTCAGTTGCGGAGGTTGGCACGGTCAAACGGATATTCATAAACAGATAGAACAAGGAGAAAATAAGATGAGAACACGACGGATTTTTCTAAAAACCTGTGCATTAGTCTCTGTAAGGCACGAAGGAGAACCGAGTTGACCAGGCTTTATCCCTGGGGAGACCGCTGGTAGAGAAGAATGGCCTGCTGATTTCTGAAAAAATAGGTATTATTATGATACCTCACAATTTTATCAATAACACATTCCAATGCATGACCCAGAGATTTTTCTTGACGTGAAAGCGGTTAATTTAGTATAAATAGGGTTGGTTATGCTTGGGCCCGTGTTGGCTTGTGTCTGTGGATTTCGATCCTCTGACGAATGAAATTTATGTAGTTTTTTGGGCTTTTGCCTGTCTCGGCGTGGCCGAGCCACGACGGAAAGGAAGGAGGTGGTGTCAAGTCGTAAAAAAACTTATCCTGGGCAGAGGTAAAAAATGTAGTGAGTGTGAGAATTATTATCGGTCGTTTTGTTTGAAGTTGCCTGCGCCTATCGGTTTCGCTGGCACAGGTGTTTGTTGACAACAAAGAGTGTTTTGGTGTGTGGCCAAAGCATGGTTATTTTAACTTTTTTGAAGGAGGATTATTATGTCTAAGAAATTGATTTATCTAATTTCTTTTGTTTTGGTGCTGAGCATAGCAGGCAATGCCTCAGCCGAACTGGTGGCCCACTGGCCATTTGATGAGGGCTCAGGGAGCATCGCCTATGACGTAGTGGGCGGAAACAACGGCACCCTCGTGGGTGATCCACAGTGGGTGGCCGGCAGACATGGCGGCGCACTGGAGTTTGACGGTAACGGCGACTATGTGGACTGCGGGAATTCGCCGGATCTCACTATCACGACGGGCCAGATTTCGGTCATGTGCTGGATTAAGGTCAATCCGTGGACCGTGACGTGGGAGTGCATTCTCGCCAAAGGGGAGAACGAGTATAGGCTGAGCAGATCGGGAAGTGGTAATGCTACCCACTTTGGCTGTCAGGGTACCTCGGCCAACTACTTTGATGGGAGCACCGTCGTGACGGACAATGAGTGGCACCACGTTGCCGGCGTGTGGGACGGGTCCAATATGACGATTTACATTGACGGTGTATTTGATACGGCCGTTGTATCTACGGGAACAATGAACACCAGTACCGCCAACCTTTTCATAGGCGAAAACTCGGGAGCAACGGGCCGCCACATGACCGGCCTCATCGACGATGTAAGGCTTTACGACAACGCGCTAACGGTGGAAGAGATTCAGGCTGCTATGGAAGGCGGTAAAGGATATCCGTATGCCTTGGGTCCTGTCCCGGCTGATGGTGTAATGCTTGAGGATACATGGGTGAACCTTGGCTGGCGGGCGGGAGATTCTGCTCTCTCGCACGATGTGTACTTAGGCGATAATTTTGACGATGTGAATGACGGCACTGGCGATACGTTCCGGGGCAACCAGGCCGCAACGAACTTGATTATTGGCTTTCTCGGATTTCCTTATCCGGATGGTCTTGTTCCAGGCACAACTTACTACTGGCGAATCGATGAGGTCAATGACACCGACCCGAATAGTCCGTGGAAAGGCGATGTCTGGAGCTTTTGGATACCCCCCAGGACTGCCTATAACCCCAACCCCGCTGATGGCGTCAAATTTGTGGACCAGGATGTGGAGTTTAACTGGATCGCAGGTTTCGGTGGGAGATTACACCATGTATATTTCGGTGACAATTTTGACGATGTGAACGACGGCGCTGGTGGCACGTACAAAGGCCCGATACCAGCTACAACATTTACTCCCGGCACACTTGAATTGGATAAGGTTTACTACTGGCGGGTTGATGAGTTCGATGCCGTCGCCACGCATAAAGGCGATGTCTGGAGTTTCAGAACTCTACCTGTTATACCGATTACTGATGACCCCAGTCTTGTCGGCTGGTGGAAGCTTGATGAGGGCATGGGTACTATTGCTGTTGATTGGTCAGGTCATGGCAATCACGGCACCTTTGAAGGTGACCCGCAGTGGGTAGCTGGGTATGACGGCGATGCGCTGGATTTCGACGGTGCGGGCGATTGGGTGACGACCGGCCTAATGCCGGCGGACTTCGGTATCGACGGTAGTAATGCCAAGACAGTCACAGCGTGGGTATATACGCGAAGCTTCAACAGTGGCGGCATCTACGATATGGGCTCGCAATCGAACGGCCAGGAATTCTGCTTGAGAACAATGGGCACTGCCAATCTTTGGCGGATACAGTTCTGGGGCTCGCCGCCTAACTTCGATCTCGACTTCACGTATCCTACGCTGAATGAGTGGGTCCACTTCGCTCTCACCTATGACGGCACCACCGCACAGATATATGCCGACGGCACATATCTTGACGGCTTTTCACCGGCACTGAACACGGCGAACGCAGCCTTCGTGATAGGCCGGTACGGCAGTAGTACGGGTTTCAACGGCATCATCGACAATGTG
>Ga0209979_1001192_pt1 | contig 29658 bp, 23 predicted proteins | sample AnhtaG_FD_183114 | JGI IMG/M metagenome (GOLD analysis project Ga0209979, IMG submission 183114) | Deep subsurface microbial communities from Anholt, Denmark to uncover new lineages of life (NeLLi) - Anholt_01485 metaG (SPAdes) (version 2) | ecosystem: Environmental > Aquatic > Marine > Oceanic... | reverse complement strand
GGCCGCCCTCCCGCTGGCCAACGCCATCGTGGGGCTCGTGGTGGCGATGGTGTGGGAGCGCACAACTTCGGGTGTGAGGACTTCGAGGCCTGGTCTCTTCTAGAGAGGCCGCACACTATGTGTCGATCGTGTGGTCGTGGTGGCGATGAGGTGGCTTCTCCCTTGCCAGCCCTCGCGGCTGCGAGTAGGATGGGGGCCTCCCTTCAGCATCCCTCGCCGTTGACAGACACGCCACCGCCAGATATGATGCCTAAGCCCTGCACGCGTTCGCAAGCCAAGCCCGCGATACGTGGGTCGGGGGAAAGGGGGCGAAGCCATGAAGCGGTTCGCGTTGGCTATTCTAGTCGTGGCGGCGGCCGCAGGCTCGGTGTTCCTGGCGCTCAACCGGCCCGGGGCTGAGGCCAGCCCTGACGCCACCATCACCGTGAACAGCACTAGCGGCTGGTCGGGCCATCTTGTCGACAATGAGATGAGCCTGGGCGAGGCCATCCTCGTGGCCACGGGGGGCATGGGGGTCGGCTCGCTGGACAGCGGCGAGTGCGTCCAGGTTTCGGGCACAGGCTGGGTTATGCCGTCAGGGCCATGCTGGAGCAGTAGTCCCCCGGGTGATGCCTCCGCGGACACCATCGTCTTCGACACCAGCGTCTTCCCACCCGGCAGCCCCGGCACCATCACCCTCAGCTTCCCCCTGCCCCCCCTGACCACAGCCGACGACACCGTGGATGGGTCCTCCGCGGGAGTAGTGGTGGACGGCGGGGATAAGGTCGACTACTGCTTTGGCATCGCCTCGGACGACAACGTCATCAAAGGGCTCGAGATTTACAACTGCGACATCGGCGTCCTCATCGAGTATGGCCAGGGCAACATCATCGGCGGCAGCACCAGCGGCGAGCGCAACGTAATCTCGGCCAACTTCTACGGCGTGACAATCAAAGGCATCTTCACTGAGGGTAACGTGGTCAAAGGCAACTACATCGGCACCAACGCGGGCGGCGATGCGGCTAAGGCCAACAATCTCGGAGTGCTTATCTCGGAGGGCGCCCAGTACAACACCATCGGCGGCAGCAGTCCTGGCGAGGGGAACGTGATATCCGGCAACCCGTGGGTGGGCGTGGAGTTCTCCGGTGAGGGCACCGACGGCAATACTATCAAGGGGAACTACATCGGCACCAACGCCGACGCCGACGCCCCCCTACCGAACGGCAAGGGTGTGTTCATCGCCGCTGGTCCCCAGAGCAACACCATCGGCGGCACAGCGGCCGGCGAGGGCAATCTCATCGCCTTCAACACGGCACACGCGGTGACGGTGATCGGACCAGCCACCACCGGCAACGCCATCCGCGGCAACTCCATCCACTCCAACGGCGGCCAGGGCATCGCGAACACCAGCGGCGGCAACACCGAGCTGCCGCCGCCCACTATCACGGGGTTCGGTTCGCTGATGGGCACCGCCTGCCCCGGCTGCCTCATCGACGTCTACTCCGACCAGGAGGACGAGGGCGAGGTGTACGAGGGCTCCACCGCCGGCGACTACGCCGGCAACTGGACCTTCCCCGGCACACCCCAGGGGCCCAACGTCACTGCTACGGCAACCGACTGGAACGGCAACACCTCCGAGTTCTCGGAGCCCGTGCCCCTGGCGGAACCGACGCCGACACCTACGCCCACGGCCACGCCGATAGGCACGCCGACCCCTGGCGCGACCCGCACCCTCCAGTGGGGTCCCGGCTGGCACAACGCGACCTGGAGCGGGGCATCCACGCCCGAGGAGGCCTTCGCCTGCGCGGCGGGCAACTACGCCGCCGCCTATCGCCTTGTGAGTGGAGGCTGGGAGCGCTACTTCCCCGACCGGCCCGAGATCTCCAACATGGCAGACCTGGAGCAGTATGACTCCTTCCTCATCCTGGTCACCGGCGATGTCACCTGCGAGATGCCGGTGGCCGACCCGCCGGGCACCGAACGCACGCTCGATTGGGGCGTCGGATGGCACAACGATGGGTGGAGTGGCGCCGACGACATACCACCTGAGGACGCGTTCGAGTGTGCGGAGGGCAGCTACGCGGCGGCCTATCGCCTTGTGAGTGGAGGCTGGGAGCGCTACTTCCCCGACCGATCGGAGATCTCCAACATGGGCTCGCTGGATAAATACGATGCCTTCCTGATCCTGGCCACGGCGCCGGTGAGCTGCAACATGGCGATCGCGCCATAGGGAGCATCCCGTCCGCCCTCCTAGCCGACGCCTTCGTACGGCTCGTGGTCGCGGTGGGATGGGGAGCCACCCTGCTAACCCCAAGGAACGTGCGAGAACTCGACTGACTCATCCCGCTTCACCTACGATCGGTCGTCTGATACCCTTGCCTATGGGGAATTCAACTAGGAAGGGCAGTTCCATGACGGTGATCCGGCGTCCGCGTGTACAGTTGCTCCTGAGCTGAGACGCTGCCTGCTTATCGATACCCCGGCCATCCAGGTGCTGGCGAGCCCCCTCGTGTGGTACGTGGTGGCAGCGGAGTAGCTTCTCCCCTTGCCCACCCTCGCGGCTGCGCTCACTCCTCGGCGGAAGCCGATCACGTCAGATTAACGCGGCGCGTGCTGCCCCCTCTTGACAAATTCCTTCAAGAGGTGTAGACCGTGCTTGCGCTTGTCTTATTGCGGATCTATGAAGCGGTAGATGCCGCCGGAAGGAGGGCACGCCATGCATGCTGTGCTGATCACATTCACGTCCTCGGCCAGCCTCGACGACTTGAAGGAACCCTTCACTGACTACGCGAACGCACTCAGGAGCATGCCCGGCCTCGTAGCGAAGACCTGGATTCGAGAAGGATCAACGGTTGGCGGATTCCACATCTTCACCAGCCGCCAGGCCGCCGACAACTACCTGGATAGCGAGATGGCCGCTGGCCTCCGCTCCAATCCAGCCTTCTCGGATTTTGAGATCCGACACTTCGATGTCCTAGACGAACTCAGCGCCATCACCGGCAGCCCGCAGGCCGCCCGAGCCTAGCCACACCGTAGCCAGACTCGACTGGATCTCGACATGACCGGCGAGATCTCGGTGGCTGGCATTGCGGTGCTGCTCGCCCTCACCGCAGGCGGGTGGTACGCCAGGAGGCGGTGGTTGGGGTAGGGCGTCTTGCTGCTGGCCAGCGCTGTTGTGCGGTTCTGGTGGCGATGCGGTGGCCCTGAAGATCGAAGGGGTGGCTGAAAGGCATCATAGGGTGGTCCCAAGGTCAGGGGCGAGTCGGCAGGTCTTGAAGCTCTCGGCCAACACATTCGTGATGCCGTCCCGCCGCTGCAGCTCCCCACTTACGAGCACAAAGGGCTCCGCTCGCACCAGGCTGCGGTAGCGCTCATAGAGCTGGGGCTTGATGACCACGTTAGCCATCCCGAATTCGTCCTCCAGCAGCATGAAGACGAAGCCTTTGGCCGTCATCGGCCGCTGGCGGCAGACTACTAGCCCTGCCACCTCCACCTGCGTGCCGTCGGACAGGCGCTCCAGGTGGGCGGTGGAGACGATGCCCTCGCGCAGGCGGGGCCGCAAGAGGCCCATCGGGTGGTAGTTGGGCGAGAGGGCGAGGATGCTGTAGTCAGCGGCCATGCGCTCCCAGTCGGTCATCTCAGGTAGGCCCACCATGTCCTGCTCGACGGGCAGGGGCAGGGTGAGCTGGCCGTTGGACGGGCGATACAGCAGCCCCAGCTGCCACTGCAGTTCCCGCCGGTTCAAACCGAACTGGTCGAAGGCGCCCACCGAGATCAGGTTTTCGATAGGTTCTCGCTTCAGGCTCACCCGCCGCACGAAGTCGGAAAGGGATCGGAAGGCTTCGCTCCGCCATCGCTCTTCCTCCAGCGCCCTCGCCGCCTCCTGGCCGATGCCCTGCACGTAGGCGAAGCCGATGCGCACCGCTCCCTCCTCCACCGTGCACCTGGCACCGCTACGGTTCCCATCCGGCGGCAGGACTTCGATGCCGTGGCGCTGGGCGTCGTTGGTCAGCACGTGCGGCGGGTAGAAGCCCATCGGCTGGGCGTTGAGCAGGGCGCAGTAGAACTCGGCGGGGTAGTATTTCTTGAGCCAGGCCGACTGGTAGGCCAGCAGGGCGAAAGCGGCGGCATGGCTCTTGGGGAAGCCAAACTCAGCAAAGCCCAGGAGCTTATTGAATACCTTGCGGGCCGTCTTCTCGTCCACCCCGTTCTCCAGAGCGCCGATGCGGAACTGGCGCCAGAAGCCCTCCATCGCCTCCCGCGAGCGCTTGCGGCTCATGGCCCGCCTGAGGGCCTCGGCCTGACCGGCGGTGAAACCTGCCAGCGCCATCGCTACCTGGAGCACCTGCTCCTGAAAGAGGATGACCCCTAGCGTCTCTTCCAGCGCCGGCTTCAGGCTGGGGTGGTCGTAGGTCACCGGCTCGCGGCCCTGGCGGCGCTGGGCATAAGGGTTGACTGCCTTGCCCACGATGGGCCCTGGCCGCACGATGGCCACCTCCACCGTCAGGTCCTCGATGGAGCGAGGTTGAGTGCGGGGGAGCATCTGCATCTGGGCCCGGCTCTCCACCTGGAAGACGCCCACCGTGTCACCGGCGCAGATCATGTCGTAGACGGCGGGGTCGGTGAAGTCGATGCGGCTCAGGTCCACGTAGCGCCCGTGGTGTTCGGCGATGAGCTCCACGCACTCCTCCACCAGCGATAGCATCCCCAGGGCCAGGAAGTCGATCTTGATGAATCCCGCGTCGTCCACCGAGTCCTTGTCCCACTGGCAGACCACCCGCCCCGGCATGGCCGCCGGCATGACCGGCACCAGCTCCACCAGGGGCCGCGAGGAGATGATCATCCCGCCCACGTGCTGCGACACATGGCGGGGGAAGCCGTCGATTTGGCGGGCCAGGGCCACCAGGTCGCGCCAAGCGGGAGCGTTTACCTTGTCGCGGAACTCCGGCAGGCGGGCCATCTCTTCGGCCAGGTCGCGGGCCCGGCCTCCCTCGCAGCGCTTCGCCAGCTTGTCCAGCTCGGCCTCGGGCAGGCCCAGGGCCTTGCCGACATCACGAACAGCGCTTCGCACCTTGTAAGTGGGGAAAGAGCACACCAGGGCGGCGTACTCCGGGCCGAACCTATCGTAGACCCGCAGGATGAGCTCCTCTCGAATCTCCCGCGGGAAGTCCAGGTCGATGTCCGGCACCGAGGTCATCTCCTCGTTGAGGAAGCGGCCCAGGAAGAGCTTGTGCTGCAGGGGGTCGATGTGGGATAGGCCGATGAGGTAGCAGATGAGGGAGCCCACCGAGGAGCCGCGGCCTCGTCCCGGCGGCAAGCCGGCCCTGGCGCGGGCGGAGTTCTTCCCTCGCACCTCCTCCGCCACCTGACGCCCCAGCTCCAGCAGGTCGTGGTAGATGAGGAAGAAGCCCGATAGGCCATGCTTGCGCACCAGAGCCAGCTCCTCCTGCAGGCGGGCCTCCACCTCCGGCGTGATGCGGCCGTACCTCTCGCGGGCGGCCTCGTAGCACAGCTTCTCCAGGTAGCCGTCCGCCGTCTCTCCCTCCGACACCGGGTACTCCGGGAAGCGGTAGTCCAGGTCGCGGGTCAGGTCGAAGCGACAGCGCTCGGCGATGCGGACGCTCATCTCCAGGGCCTCCGGCCACTCGGCGAACAGATGGGCCATCTCCTGGGGCGATTTTAGATAGTACTCGGAGTTCTCCCGCCGCAGGGTGTGCGAGGCGTCCAGGCTGGTGCGGTTCCTGATGGCCACCAGCACGTCCTGCAGGCGGTGGCGCTCCCGCAGGTGATAGTGGACGTTGTTGGTGGCCACGCAGCCAAGCTTCAGGCGCTTCGCCAGCTTGACCAGGGTCCGGATGCGAGGCGTGTCACCGTAGACCAGGTTCTGCTGGAGCTCGATGAAGAAGTTGTTGCGGCCAAAGATGCGGACGTAGCGCCGCGCCGCTGCCTCCGCGTCTTTGTAGCGACCCGCGGCCAATAGCGACGGCACCTCGCCCCTCTTGCAGCCGGACAGAGCGATGAGTCCGCCGGTGTGTCGGGTCAGCACCGCCGGGCCGAAGGCGGGCTGGCCGCGGGGGCTGTTCATATGGGCGTGGCTGAGCAGGCGGCAGAGGTTGGCGTAGCCTTCCTGGGTCTCGGCCAGCAGCGTCAGGTGGTAGCCGTTGGCGAGAGTCACCTCAGCGCCGATGATGGGCCGTATGCCGAAAGCATTCGCCGTCTGGGCGAACTCCATCGCGCCGTGGAGCCCGTCGTGGTCGGTGAGGGCGAGGGCCTCGTACCCCAGCTCCCGCGCCCGCAGCACCAGCTCCTCGACGGATGAGGCGCCGTCGAGCAGGGACCAGTGGGAGTGGCAGTGGAGTTCGGCGTAGGGCATTTACTAACTTCCTATTCCCTCTTTGCAGAAAGGCACATCCGCGCTACACTGCGTTTGATGCCGCTACATCATTACTTACCTGCCACCTATCTGGCGTCCTTCTCCAAGGATCGGTCTTTGCCGCGCAGAGACCGGGTGATTGCGGTTGGAGACAAGCAGTCCAGACGAGTGTTTTCCGCCTCTGCCGCCAGAGTTGGAGCTATCCGGGACTTCTACACCCTGGTTAGCGCGCCCAAGGACGATCCCCAGCTGCTCGAGAAAATCTGGGCCCAGTACGAAACCGACCTCGCGGATGCAGTCGAGCGGCTCGTTAGCCGAAGCCTGGACGCCCATACGTGGGCGCATGTGCTCGTACCGTTCATAACGGGATTGCTGGTCCGGGGCCCAGACTTTAATGAGCGCTTCGAGGTCAGGATCAAGCCTTGGCGACACCTTGCGGGGCCCGACAATACCAACCTGGCTCGTCTGATGGAAGTGCAGCGCTTGTTGGGCCCAGTAGCTGCTGCTGAGTGGGTTGTGATGCAGGCCCGAGGAGAAGGCTCTCTCATGACGAACGATGTTGGGTTTGCAGCATTTGTCAACCCAGGCGACAGATTGGGGTTGGCGATTCCCCTGGGACGCGGGCACGTCCTTGGCCTCATTCCGCGAAGACGCGGCCCTGTCGCGGTAGCCAGGGATGGGAAGTGGCGGCCCATCATCCAATACGTAGACCTCCGTCCAGATAATCACCGACACCTTAGCATGACGCTCGCAGAGGGGGCGCACAGATTCATTTTCGGACCTGATGAGCTCACGGTTACCCAGTACCTCGGCCATGGGCGGGGTTCGCCTTCGAGAGTTCCGGAGCCCTACGACCTGGGCTTCATTTCTGGACCTCTCGCGATGGTTCATGAGTTTACCTGGCACCGGCTTGTCGGAGTTCTGGCAAAACCGCCTGATCATGAGGATGCGTGGAAGTTCGACCTCGACTGGAAGGCTATAGCGTCTGGGTGGAAACCCGTGGCCATCATCCCCTCCTGGGGTCCACGAGTCATGTTCGACCTCCCTCCGGCATTGAGGCGAGAGGGAGATGTGATCTATGTGGACTTCTACGACGTTGAGGGTCTAACCACACCTCCGACGGACGAAAGTCGTGAAGCTCGCTGAGCAGCGGGCTGTCAAGGCTCAATACGTTTGTAGCTGCCACCGTCTTCCCTCAAGTCCCCAATACACCGTCACCACCCGCTCGTCCTCCAGCAACAGGCGGAAGTACAGGCGGCTCACCGGTCGCTCGCGCCACCACTCGTCGTCGATGCGCCAGCGGTCCTGCACGGCGGCCACCGCCAGGCGCTCGCGCCCTAGCACCACTGCTCGCGGCTCACCCGACTCGCCGGCCTCCACCTGGATAGGCTTCGGCCGGTTCAGGGGTCGTAGTCGATGAGCGCGTGTCGCCGCTCGGGAATGCGCGACCACGGCTCCACCTCCACCACTTGCGCCACCGGCGACCGCCCATAGCGGGCCTTGAGCTGGCGCACCGCCTCTGCTACCTGAGGCTGCCGCTGGCGGTCGTCAGAGAAGAACCCCTCTTGCTTGCCGGTCTCTCCTGCAAAGCCAGAAAGCTCGATGGTTAGCTCCTCGATGGGTGCTGTCAGGGGCGCCGCCTCGATGGCGGTCCTCAACACGCTAAGCATCTGCTCCTGGTCGGCGGTGGCCTCGCGGAAGACGATGACCCTCTCCCAGCTTCGACCGTCGCTGAGGAGGGCCCGTAGCGCCATGCGGCGGGCGGCTCGCCCTCTCATGGCTGGCTGTCCCAGCAAGCGGGTGAGTAGCTCGCGGCCAGCGGTCACCAACGCTTCTCGGCTGATCAGCGGCGCATAGAAGGCCAGATGCTCCCGTATCGACTCCTCCCGTCGCAGCGGGCGCAGGGGTTCCCTATCGATACCCCGGGCCAGCTCCCAGATGCGTGTCCCCTCAGACCCAAGCTGGGCCTGCACCGCCCCCATCGGCAGTGAGGCCAGGTCTCCCATCGTCCGCAGGCCGAACAGTTCCAGGCGTCGCAGGGTATCCCGAGAGCAGGGCAGAAGGGACACGTCGATGGGCGCCAGGAACTGCCTCTCCTGCCCCTTCGCCACCAGGCAGACCTCGCCGGGTGCGCTCACGGTGGCCGCGACCTGGGCGGTGAACTTGCCCTGCGCCAAGCCGACGCTGGGCATGAGGCCAGAGACGCGCCGTACTGCCTGAGCCAACGCATCCCCCAGGCCCATCTCGTCCCGATAGTGGCCGTTCAGCCCGTCCAGGCCGATGAAAGCGCAGCCCAGGGCCACGGGGTCTACTAAAGGGCTCATGGTTTCCAGGGCACGCAGAATCTGGTCGAAGGCGTCGCCGTAGCGCGGCAGATCAGGGGGTAGGAACGACGCGCTGGGGCAGAGACCCAGCGCCTGACGTAGGGGCATGCCGATGCGCACGCCTTGGGCCTCCGCCTCCGGCGAGCAGTCCAGCACGGCACCCCGCTGGTCCGTCGTCTCGCCGATGATCACAAGCCGCCTGTGCAGAGCGGGACTGTTTCGCCGCTCTATCGCGACAGAGAAATGAGGGAGCCAGACGCAGGCTACTCGCACGTTGCTGCTCCTCGGGCAAGAACATACTGGCGAGTTTATGGTAAACGAACAGGCGTTCTACTGTCAAGGGCTAGCCGACTCAGTAGCGGAATGAGATGTGTGAGCTACAAGCCACTGGCCAACGCCATCGTGTGGTTCGCGGTGGGGGTAGCTTCTTCCCTTGCGAATCCTCGCGGCTGCGAGTAGGATAGTGGCGCTATGGAGCCGCGCATCCAGTACGCGCAGGTACTTTTTGCGTGTATCCTGTATGGATAACGACGAGCGAGCAGAGCTAGCATCAAGGGGCGTGAGACACACCCACGACAAGCTGTCCGTGTGTTTTGCTCTGCCTGATGAACTCGCTCGGGGTACCGACAAGCAGCGGTCCCGCGCCTTTGAAGCACTCGCCGATGAGGCATATGAAGAGGCAATGGACATTCTCGATCGATCCCCCAGCATGTTGGTTCCGATCCGACCCTGTCCAGTCATCTGCGCGCTGACATTGAGACACGAGGTTCAGGACGTCCAAGACTTGTGCCAGTGGGTCTTGCAGACGGTACTCCAGGGCTTCGAACACGCTGGGCTGATCGAAAATTTCGACGGCTTTGTGGACTTGAACAGCGAGATCGACGTAGCACTCCAGACCGGGGACAAGAATGAGGTTCATTGCGAACTTGCAGTCGAAAGGGTCTACGACACGGCGAGAGCGAGAGTGACACGCAAGCGAAAACAGCTTCGCGAGAGTCCCGGCCCAAACATTTCGGTGCATGGTGCCCGGGCTGTGGGGCCAGGCTTTCGCCTCATTGGCCCCATTATCATAGCTACAGCAATACTGGCAGCCATAGGCTCACTCCTCCCTTGGGCAGAGGCCCTTGGGGGGATGGTTACGGCAAATGGAACTGACGGTGACGGGGCCATCACTCTGGTCGTAGCTTTGATCGGCGGGGGTCTTGGCCTGGGTGTTGGGTTCGCTCAGAAGCAGAGCACTGCTGTCTGGACAGGAGTCGGCGCGTTTGTGTGCGGAGCCATCATAGGGGCCATCGCGGCTTACGATCTGAACAACCTGAACAATGTCATCGAGGAGATAGAGCGCGAGAGCCTGCCGTTCGATCCCGGTCTCAGCGCGGGAGGTGGCTTGTACTTGACGCTGGTGGCGGGGATATTGATGGCACTGGCTAGCCTCGTCGCTGTCATGACCGCAGGAGATCGAGCCGCAGCGTCAGCACCGTAAACGTTGGGATGTGCTTCGTCGAGTAGGTGGAGGGCCAATGAAGGCCTGACGCTTGCCATGGGGACCCTGTCCGCTCCGCTGCCTCCCAACGCCATCGTGTAGTTCGTGGTGGCCGCGGGTTATCCCCTTGCTAACCCTTGCGGCTGTGATTGGTCACTCTCCCCCTCCCCAACAGCCCGTTGGCGGCTCCAGCTCCGTGCTGGGGTTCGCTCCTTGACCTCTTTTCTGCGCTTTATGTGCTCACCAATTCAACAGGCGCCCCTCGGCCGTCAGACCTCCCGTAACTCCCCGGAGCGTCTTCACGCCCAAGAAGTTCGCTGCTTCTGCTCCACTCTGGCTCCACCCTGGCTCCCTTCTCGCTATACTGGCGGCGGGCAGCTAGCATTACACGTGGGGGTGCAATGACCAAGAAATCAACCGGAACTCCAAAAGCCGGGCCCCTTGCGCACAGAGTCGCCCTGGGGCGCCTGAGCTACCTTGTGAGGCAAGACCAGGAATTCATAGCGGCCCGTCGAGGCATATTGGACCGTTTCCCCTTGCTCGAATCTCTTGATCAGGAGCAAGCCTCAACGTTCTTCGAGTTTCTCCGTTATAGCATGGGCACGGGGTTGCTCTCGGAACAGCTAGAACAGTTGAGGGATGAGGTCAGGGGGCTCGCCGCCCGGTACACCTACGACAAGATTACGGACGGCGAATACTTCATGTTTCAGATGGTCGCGACAGGAGCTCCACCCACACTTTCGGAATTCGGCGATGACCCGATGTTCAAGTGGGAACCCGCATTCCTAATATCGCCGGGGGAGACTTTCGAAGACGTGTCCCGACGCGACGTCTGATCTACGTGGTACAAAGCCATCCCATGTCGCGGAGACGATGTTGAGGTTGGGGACTTTACACCAGCCCAGCGGCTGATCTACAATCTTGGAGGACAGGCGAGAACCTCTAGCGGGTTGCGTCGGTCCGAAGAACGAGTAGAGGGTGATGACAGGACCGCTCTTGGGCGGTCTGATCTGACCCTCTTTTTTTGCGCTCGGAGCCTGGAGGCTGTGTGAGGATTCGGGAAGCCACCTCGACGACAACACGGAGGTCCATTGGACGCGGACCAGTTCGAGAACAAGCAGCCCTGATGGCCTCTGACGTCGCGGATGTGACCTTGGGAGCCCCGACGTCCGAGATGCCGCAAGATGCAGTCGACCGAGAGCTCAAGCCCAGCGGCAGCCGTCGCGCCTTCTGTCATGCGCGGGCCCGCCTGGCTGCCTTCGCGCTCCACCAGAAGCATCCCCAGATAGCCCGCGATGCGGGACGCAAGGGCGGCGAGACCACCTCGCAGCGCTACGCTTTGGGGAAGCGAGCCTGGGGGGTTGCCATGGCCCTGAAGCGATGGCATGGAACCCCGTTTCGTTATGTCGCGAGTCGTGCGCCCGCCGGACCCGGCGGCAGCGGGGGTGGCGCCTCGCAGCCGGGCCCGGCGGCGGCTCATAGCGTGCAGGGGCCGGCCCGGGCAAGGAAGCGGGACCGGCCGCAACAGCTGAAGCTCGTCTAGTTTCCCCTCAACAAGTACTGCGTATGCCCGGCGTGGGTGAACAGGAGACGCGAGGGATAGCACAGATGACAACGACAGTTCAGCCCTCGTTCAGGGCGATCGCGGACTCGGCGGCGTGGCCGTCGCCCAGGAACCTCCGCCAGCGAGGGACGCGAGGGAAGTCGCTCGCCAGGGCCGCCTCTTCTAAGCAGCTTGCATCCAACTGTATATAACCATAAGGAAACATGAACCTAACCGCAGAAATCGCACCCAGAGGAGAGTCGTCATTGGGAGAGCCTGACGGCCGTCAGCTATCTCTTGCCGAGCTGATGCCCCACCCCGCCTGGGCGTCCACTCGGCCGCCGCGCCCAAGGGTCCAGCCCCCTTCCCTCACCGAGAGGGTGCAGGCGCAGCTGCGGCATTTTGAGTCTGCCCTCGTAGCCCAGGGGATGGTCCAGCCCAAGAGCGCCCTCGCATACCGCCTCGGGCTCACAAGTGCGGCCAGGCACGCGCAGCGCTACCTCGGCCGGCCGCTCGAAGACCTCGAGCTGGTGTTTGATGAAGAAGTCATCGCTGCTGTTGCCTTGGACGACCGCCCCTTCTCGAGCAGAACCCACCGCCTGTCGCTCTATGTCAAACATCAGGAACGGGTGGCCTTGAGAGCCTACCTGCGGGCGGTGGGTCTAACCGGTCGCACCTTTGAAGAGGGCTGCGCCATCCTTGACCGGGGATTCCGGCGGGCGGCGCGGCGTGAGGGCTACTCGTACTTCATCCCGTCTGGGCGCCCGAAGCAGCGGGAGCCGTGCCGGCCGCCTCTGGAGGACGTGAGGCGATTCCTTCAGGCTTCTGAGGCCGTGGGAAGGGCATTGGAGGGGTCGCGGCTTGCTGCCGCCGCAGCGTTGAGCCTCTGGCATGGCCTCCGGACTGTCAGCGTGCTGAGCATCGACGGTAGCGACTTCCAGTGGCGTCGAGGCACGCTATATCTGGTCGTTAGAGAAAAGGCGGTCAACGGCAGCCGAGAACGCAGGGAGATAGAAGTGAGAGGTCAGGCCGTGCCGTTTCTGCAGCGGTACGTTGAATCAGTCAACTGCTATTCCGGCCGCATGGGCTGGCAGGATCGAATCGGCTTCGCTATACCCGGCCCATTCTTCCGCGACCAAGACGGAAGCCGCTGGAAGGACTACAAGCTCCGCAAAGACTACCACCTGTGCTGCCGGATCGCCGAGGTGCCGAGTTTCACGCCGCACGCGCTGCGCCGACTCCATGCCTGCGGACTGGCGGCAGCGCTCACGATCGACGAAGCGGCGGCGGCCGGCGGCTGGAGAAACGCGCACGTCTTCCTCAGGCACTACGCCCGGCCCCTCACGTCCTGGCAACCACAGCTTTCCTTGGACGAGCCTGCGATTAACCTGGATGACGACCGGCCGGCGCCGTCCTCGCCCGTGAGTTCTGAAACGGAGGTGCGACATCATGCGTGACCTATGGCATGGCCTGAGCCGAGAAGCGGCGCTGGACATCTATCGCTTCGCTGTCCGGCGCCTCGAGACAGGTGCAGAGCTGAGCCCGAGGCAGGTGGAGGTACAGATGCGGCACCTGCGCTGGCTGTTGAGGCAGTCGATGTCTCGCGGCGGACCAGCGACGTTGGCGGAACTGGCCCAGAACCCCGAGCTCTGCGCCCGCATCTTCCGCGAGCCGGGCAAGGTGAGCCGCAAGCAAGTGTCCCTAATCCTGCAGGCGTTTGAGGACTTCCTACATCTCATGGTTGATGCCACCGCCGCAGGACGATGCCTGCAGGCCATCGAAACCCGCCTCATCCCTCGGCAGGTGAAGGGCTGGTACCAGAAGGAGCGTGTTGGGGGTGGTCACAACACCAAGACCGAAACGGTCAGGCTCTTGTTCGCCCCGGACCTCCTAGCGATCACTGAGAAGGCGAAGGAGGGTAAGAGCGGGGAGCGCGTCCAGCGCGACCTGTGTTTGATGGCCTTGTACTGCTGGTCAAGCCTGCGCGTTGAGGAGATTGTGCACCTCTGCTGGGAGCAGCTGCTGTGGGAAGACCTTAACCCGAATGCCACCTTCGGTGCATGGGTGAGATGCTCGCGCTATGGCACGGAGCTCACGTTGCCCGTCCATCACCGGGCTGCTCAACCCTTGGCTGTGCTGTATGCCGTCACCAAGCGCATCATGGACCGCCAACCGACAGGACCAGTGTTCCGTGCCCTGCGCAGCCCGTATGAGCCGCTCAGCTACCGGTCCGTTAAGGAGATCTTCGACGAGACCGTGGCAAAGGCTGGCCTTCAAACCACTCGTCGAGACCTCCTTGCAGCATATGCCCACCACCTGATGAAGTCGCACGATTATACGATTCTCGACCTAACCAAGATCCTCGGCTACGCCGATTCGCATACCGTTCGGCTCCTACTGCAGACCCATTTGGCTTGGGAGCTGAACCGGAAGGTCGATGAGGATGGGGGGCTGTTTGAACATGCGATCAGCTAGGTCAGAACAGGCACACGTCGAGCGAATCCTCGGAGTGGACCCAAGCTTCAACCGGAGTGGCTGGGCGATCCTGACCCGCGATGGCTGCGGCCTCTCCTCGCTGGCCGCCTGCGGCGTCATCATCCCCAGAGGGTCTGACCGGAGCGAACGGCTCCTCAGCATTCAACGGCAGTTCGAGCAAGCCCTGATGAGGTGGCGCCCTGCGGTGGCTTTCTTCGAGCGGCCGGGGAGCTGGCAGCGCAAGCGCGGCAGTCGGCGCGAGACGGTCGAGGCCATGGGGATGGCCCGCGGCGTCATGCTGGCCGCCTGCGCCGAACTAGAGGTGCCTGTCTTCGAGATCGACTTCCACACCGTGCGTCAGACTTTGCTCGGCCGCCGCAACGCCGGGGCAGCCCACGTGGTCGAATTCGTCAGGAGTCAGGGCCTCGACCCACCCCGGCGGCCAAGAGGAGGAGTCGACCTGGACGTGGCCAACGCCATCGTGATGGCGATGTACGGGCTCGACCACGAGCTGTCGATGGACGGGGGAGGCGGTGCACGACCACACGGCAAGGGCCAGCGGAGCGTTTCCGCTCAGCTACCCCTGTTCGAGGGATTCCCGAATCTCTAGGATGCCTGACTTGAGCAGCTTGAGAGCGGCGAGCTTGTTGACACGGCCGGCGTCACAGGTCAACCAGGGTCCACGTCACGGGTTCGACGGGAGCATCGACCCCGAAGGAGCGTATGGCGGCCAACAAGGAAGCCCGTGTATCTGGGGGCGCCCTCTTGCTGGTAGCCCGCGTAGTGGAATATGCCTGTCCGCTGGTATGCTATGATCGCCTCGCTCTCGAACATGCCCTACGAAACCTCGTACTTCAAACTCAATATGTTTCGCCAGTGCCGCCGCAGGTACAAGCTCCACTACCTGGACGACCTGGCAATGTACTACAGGAAGGCCCGTCCCTACCTGACTATGGGCGAACATGTGCATGGGGCGCTCCGTGACCTCTTCTTGCTACCAGTGGAGGAGCGGAGCGAGGAACGCCTGATTCAGCTCATGCGCGACCGGTGGGGCAGGAACAGAAAGGGGTTCGCAGACCTTGCCGAAGAGAAGCTCTACGGTGAGAAAGCCACGGCCCAGCTCCAGCGCTTTGCCCAGAGGGAAGACCTGACCATCCAGCCGTTGGCGGTCGAGGATTTCCATAAGGTGCAGATAGACGACACTCTGGCCCTTCTCGGCAGGATAGACCGCATCGACCCCGACGGCGACGGACTCCACATCATCGACTATAAGACCGGCGCACTGCGCGAGTCCGATCCACTGCAACTTCAGATGTACGCACTCATCGTGGCGAGGGAGTCTAACCCTGCATCCATCATGGCCTCCTACCACTACCTGGAGGCGGGGGCCTGGGTAACGCTGGGGGCAACCGAGGAGACGATGGCCGAGGCTCTCGAGGAGGTCCGCCAGCAGGTGGCAGTGATTGTGGCTGAGAGGGAGTACCCGGCCAGCCCTGGGCCGCTATGTGACCATTGCGACTTCCTGGAAATCTGCCCCAATGGGAGGGCATTCATCGAATCTCAACCTTCCGCGCTAGAGGAAGAGCCACCCTTCGACTAGGGAGTCTCCCCGCATCACATCCACCCCATTGCCACCATGAACCTCACGATGGCGTTGGCCAGCGGCAAGAGGGGCCCGGTGGTAAGCTTCTACGCTGATGCTTGTGTTGCACATCTGAGCCGCCACCGGACATGGTGAACTAGAACCAGAGGTTGAAGTTCCCACCAGGACGATTGGAGCAGGCATGAGCTGCAACAGGGGTGAGGTTCCCAAATGGGTAGTCGTTGAGCTACATGACGGGGAGGAGGTAGAAGCCTATCCTGTGCGGGGCAAGACGCCTCAAAGTGCTTTCAGAAGGTTGTCACCCTTGCTCCGCCAGCGTCTGGACGCAGGGGGCTATCGTGTAGAGCCCTTCCCTGACCGCCTCCAGGTTCGCAGTCGCCTCGACCTACGCTTTGAAATCCCCGGAGTTGAAGGAGAAGATCGGTATCGAGTCGAAGTCCATGAGTGCCGCTCGGGCGTGGGCTTCCAATATAGGCCCATCCTCGAAACAAGGGCAAGCTTGGAGCGCCTAGCACCTCTCCCAGATGTCCAGCAGCTCGCCCGGGTAGTAACTCGCATATTTGAGGAACTGGGACTTCGGCCCAGAAGGCTCGTCCTCGGCGTTAAGGAAGCCCCAGGGATCGGGCCGACGGGATATGGAGGCCTGGCTATCGTGGGCCAGGGTAGGTTCGCTTATATTGAGTTGGAGGTGGTCCACTACCCACTAGCTATGCTCGATTATTGGGAGGGCATCTTGTGGCACGAGGCGATGCACGTGAGATATGTGTTTGAGAAGCGCTGGCCCACCGTGTGGCCGTTCTACGACCCAAGCACCATTGGCCCAGTGCTGGCACTGGACTGTCTCCTCCACTTCAGCATAGACGGGTGGTTGGAGAGACACGACAAACCCACGATCCACGAGCCCCCTCCTGATCAGTCTCGCGCTGACTTGAAGGCAACTCGACTGTGGGAGTTTCGCCAACTTGCTTCGCGGGAGGGCTACCACATTGATGAAGATACCCTGGGAAGGGTCGTGGAAAGCCTTTGGGGGTGGGTGCTCTTTAGGCTATCACTCACACATCTGCCAGGTCTGGAAAATGATGCGCATGTTGCACATGGCGATTCGAGCCGATACGCCTTTGGGCGCTTACCTGGAAGCCAAATGCGGCATGGGTTGACAGTCGCCCGGAAGACCTGCCTGCCCAGACCCAATGCAGAAAGCCACCGGAGGCAGACCAGCAAGCGTCAGCTCAACTGCACCAATGTCTCGGAGGCGTGAAGACGTCTGCATTTAGGGCCGGCACTACTCGCAGCCGCGAGGGTTGGCAAGGGAAGAAACCGTCGCCACGAGGAGCCACAGGATCGCGTTGACTAGCAGGAGGACGGCCAGCGTCGCAATGGTCAGGTAGACGTGGCAAGCTAGTGAGGACGAGGCGGCAGGGGTACGGCGCAACGAGAGGGGGAAGCACCAGTAGGCAACCGACTCCACTTGACAAAGCGCAACCGAAGGTGATGAAGTTGCATGAGATCAAAGGAGAGCGCTCATGGTAGGGGCTTCAGAGCTTCCTCCCGAGTTGATATCGCTCGTGCACCATGTTGAGCTGAACAAGGCTGGGTGGTGGGACAAGGCTGTTGACCAGCTCATAGTAGCAGCGATTTGGCTATCCGGCGAAAGCTTGACACCGCAGGGTGTCCTCGACGACCTCCGGGAATCCTTTTCCGTCGATCTTGATGCGGAGAAGACAAGAGGTCGGATCGATGCCCTGTGTGTGTCTGGCATACTCGTGCCTTTGCAAGGCGAGCAGTTCAAGATTTCCGAGCGCAGCCTGAATGAGTTCGAAAAAGGTCTTGAGGAATGCCAGAGGATACAGGAAGGGGCCCACCGTAGATTTGTTGAGGCTATGAGAGATTGTTGCCCACCTCTAGACGCGGAAACAACTTGGGCATCGTTCAATGACGAGTTCCTCCTCCCGCTCATTCGTGAGATCGGCGCCAGGACTTACGAACTCCTATCCGGCAGAAGGACCGAGTTGGCTGCAACCCCTAGACTGGAGCAATTCTTTCAACGGTATCCTGATGACATTCGCAGACCCCTCCGAACGGCGGTTATCACCTTTCTAGATCCAAAGGACCCCAACATCCGGTCATACATCTTGCGGCAGTTGAACGCCTACTTCTTCGTGGAAGCCGGTAACCTCAGCGCGGAGACTGTAGACGCACTGACCAGAATAGGGGATAAGGCACCGTCATTCACCGTATTTGTAGATACGAATTTCCTCTTCTCCATACTTGGACTTCATGAGAATCCGTCCAACGAGGCTGCACAGCTACTGATGGACCTCGTAAGCCGGCTCTCGGAGAAGGTGGCGGTGAAGCTATACGTTCTCCCAGTGACCGTCGACGAGGCAAGGGGGGTCTTCGAGGCTGGCGAGCAATCTCTGAGAGGTCTACGCCTCACCCCCAACCTGGTGGATGCAGCTGTGACAAGTGGGTTAAGCGGGCTCTCTCAAAAGTTTGCCGAAGAATCTAAGAAGGCGGGACATGCACTCAGAGCGGAGGACTATTTTGGACCCTACATAAGGGACCTAAGCACAATCGCTAGAGCGAAAGGTGTAGAGTTCTTCAATCAGAAGCTTGACACCTACAGAACCAATCAAGAAGTCGTTGACGCTCTTGCCGCACAACTTGAATTCGAGAAGCGATTCGGCACTAGGGCAAAGAGCTACGAACAACTCGAACATGACATGGTACTTTGGTACTTCGTTCGCGACAGGCGCCCCGCCAGGATCGAATCGCCTCTCGAGGCAGGATATTGGATTGTGACAGTCGACTTCCGCTTTCTGGGATTTGACAGGTACAAGAGAGAATCCTCGGCGAGTACTGTTCCCATTTGTGTGCACCCGGCGACCCTTATCCACATGCTTCAATTCTGGGTTCCGAGGACGCAGGAGTTCGAAGAAGCCGTGCTTGGAAATCTGCGGCTACCCTTCCTTTTCCAGGAGTTCGATCCAAACGCTGAGAAAGTGACAATCCGTATCCTCGGTGCCTTGGCAAGGTTCGAGAAGGTCGGTGACCTTCCTCGAGAAGCAGTAGGGTCGATCCTCCTGAATGACGCACTTCGGCAGCGACTACAAGTCGAAGGAGACCTAGAGAAACACGTTGAACTGGTTAGGGAGGCACTGATTGAGGACAGTCAGCGAATTAGGGCTGAGCTCAAGGCCGCAGAGGCGAAAGCTCAGGATCTCAAGCAACGAGGTGACCAGCAGATAGAGGCAATCAGAGAATCCGAACGTCAACTAGAAGAAGAACGCGCATATCGAAAGGATTTGGAAAAGCGTCTCAAGGAAGTCGAAGCGGGACTGCGAAGCAAAGAGGAACAAGAGCAAGCGAGAGCGCAGATTACAGACTTCGCCGCAAAGTGGGTGATTGCTCCCCTCGTGGTCATCCTAGCTTCTGGCTTAGGTATCTCTATACCTGTTGTGTCTCTCACCCCGTGGGGCTCTTTGCGGTCCGCCCTAATGGCCGCAGGTGTCTGGAGTGTATCACTGATTCTGTGGGTATGGTTGGTTGATTGGCGTGGCTCAAAGGATCCTTTCGTGACCCGGTGGCGGCCCTTCGGGTTTTTCCAGGCTTTCAAGGCACGGCTCTTCGCTGCTCTTGGCGTAGTAGTGCTTGCGGTTTTCGCAAGTGCTCTGTGGGAGCTAATGAGGAGCTTGTGACCGGCTTCTCGGCTACGACCGGCGGTATGCTGGCCTTCGGCCGTGGCCTCGATTGTCTCCCAGTCGGTGCGTGAAGGGCGACCAAGGCCACTACTGTGCCTTTCGCAGCAGAGTCAGACCCCTCCCGGCTTTGCTCGTGGAAGGGGCGGCGGTCAAGGCCGGAGGCTGACGAACCACACGATGGCGTTGAGCCTATGTTGAGACGGCCACGTATCCGATCAGGTATGCTCGGTGTACTTGGGGAATTTGCCAAACTTGGCCTGATACCTCTTGTGCAGCTCCTCTTCCGTAGCTGCGGGTCGGTCAGTGACGGCCCATCTTACGACGATTCTTGAGATGTCCTCATTGGCACGTATTCTCTGACCTGCCGAGTGAGGCACCTTCCCTTTCACCAACCCTTGCTTGATCCTCATGCGCAGATCAGACGCCTTCCCTATCGTGAGGCGCTCCTCGGCATCTGTGCACTTCGCCTCGTACACACCTGGTTCTCGATTTGGCACTCTGACTCCGCCCCCATATCTCGCATCCACCTTGAGGTCGCTCCAGGCGGTCCAGTCGCTCCAGTCAAGCACGATGGGTGGAATGGCGACTGCTTCTCTCTCCATCGTATCCCCCATCCTACTCGCACCCGCGGGGGCTGGCAAGGAAGTGGGCCGCCCAAGCGGAGGAACCCAGGCCGCCCATGTGAGCGATGAGCAGAGTCGGACAGCCTCACCCCAGCCAGCGTCTCCTGGCGTACCACGGCCCTGCGCTGAGAGCGACGACTACTGCAGCGACCAGCGGAGGCTGGCGTCATTGTGCCAAGGAGACCCAGGCTGCTGAGACGGGAGTCCTCGTCACGGCGGCGTGAGCTTCTGCGCGATAGTCTTCCAAGGATTTGCCACGGGTTGTTCACTTGCTAATGGCGGGCATGCTATAATCCGCCCCGCACACCGCGATCGATGCTCTATGCCAGACAACCGCGAATTCCAGACGGTCGTCCTCGCAGCCCTGCTGCACGACGTGGGCAAGCTGCTGCAGCGCGGTAGCTTTGGCTCCCTCGACGTAGGCGGGCCGCACCCACGGGTGTCGGCCGACTTTGTTTCCGCGTTCCGGCAAGTTTTCGATTCGGTTGCCGACGGTGATGTCCTCGCGACGCTAGTGTCGCGCCATCACGAGAACGAAACGCACTTTGCACGTGACCTTCTCGTCCAAGGCATCGAGGACCCACATGTGCGCACCCTGGCGTCGCTCGTAAGCCTGGCGGACAATCTGTCCTCCGCAGAGCGGGGCCAGCGTTCGGAACAATGGCAGGACTTCAAGTTCGTGCCGCTGGCTCCGGTACTACCCCGCCTACGGGGTGTCGGAACGGATGCAGGCTCCGAAACTGCGGCTCGTCTCCATGCCCAGCCTGCGCCGTGTCCCGGTGACAGTGACATGCCCGGCGTCTTCCCTGAGGACTTTCAGCAGTACGCCGAGGGAGAGATGAACCTACTTCTGAAGGCGTTCGGCGCTCGGTTTCAGACCCTCGCTGACAACCTGGATAAGTCCAGCTTCGATACGGTCATCAGTCAACTGCTTGGCATCCTCCGCGCCTACGGGTCGTGCATCCCTAGTAACACGCAGGAGAAGTACCCCGATGTCTCTCTTGCGGACCACCTGACTGGCACAGCAGCCATCGCAGCCTGTATCTACAGCTTCCATTCGGAGAACGGCTCGCTGACCGAAGGGGCCGTTCGGGCCGATGACGTCAGTCGCTTTCTCCTTGTGGTTGGGGATCTCTCCGGCATTCAGCGCTACATTTTCGACATTGCCACCCAGGGTGCAGGCGGTGTTGCCCGTCGGCTGCGGGCGCGTTCGTTCTACGTCCAACTCCTCGCGGATGTCGCTGTGCGCTCTCTCCTTGATAGACTCAACCTACCGGTGACAAACGAACTCATGGCCGCGGGCGGTCGCTTCTACCTCCTCGTCCCGAATCTCCTGTCGGCCCGGGAGGCGATCGAGGCAGCCGCAAGCGAGTTCGACAGATGGTTGCTGGAAAACCTTGGCGCCGCTATAGGGTTGAACGTGGCGACGCACGCGTTTGGCGACGAGGGCTTCCGCCCGACGTCCGAGGGGCGCACCGGCTTCGGCACCGTGCTCCGCGCCGTCAATGCTCGGCTCGCAAGAGCCAAGCTCCAGCCTATGGGCCGCCCCCTGCAGCAGGCGGGGCGATGGGACCCCGATGCGCTCTTGCTGCCCGCACCGGGACCTGGTGTCAACGCCTGCCGGGCTTGTGGACACGTACCAGTGGAAGCTGATGACGCATGCCCCCAGTGCATGCGTGACAGGGACATGGGTGCCCGGCTGCCGCGAACCCAGTGGATAGCACTGAGTTCGGAGGATGCCGATGGCCTTCAGGTCTTCGGGAGGAGTGCACGGCTATTGGAGAGGCCGCCGCGCAGCCGGCAGGTGACATTCGCTATCCGACTGAACGATGCGGACACGACCCCCGCGGCAGGCGTGCCTGCCGTGTGGCGCTACATCGCCAACCATGTCCCCACCGACAACGGTGAAGTTCTCACGTTTGAGGACATTGCGGCCCGCTCGCGTGGCAGGGGACTCCTCGGGTTCTTCAAGGCGGACGTAGACCGGCTTGGCGAACTCACTGTGTTCGGGCTAAGACGAGAGGCACCGGATCAGGACCTCGATACCGTGTCCAGAGTCGTAGCCGTTAGCCGCGCCGTGGAGACATTTTTCTCCGGCTGGGTCCAGCATCTCGTGCTGACCGAGTTCAAGAACTGCTACGTTGTCTTCTCCGGCGGCGACGACCTCTTCGCCGTAGGCCCGTGGGATGAGACGTTACGACTGGCCGAGAGGTTGCGCGACGACTTCGAGCGGTACACCCGGAACCCACACATGACGCTCTCTGCCGCCGTGCTCACAGCCGACCCTCGCCACCCAATCGCACGGGCTGCCCCGGAGGTGGACCATCTGCTTGATGCTGCGAAGGAGGCCGGTCGGAACCGCTTCAACGTATTCGGCCGAGTACTGACTTGGGACGATTGGAGGCAAGTGCGGAGCCAGTGGGATGAACTCTTGGCTTCGGGCGAGGCAGCGCAGGCAACGTCCGCCCTGCTCTACAGCCTGCGGGCGTATGGCCTCATGTGGGAGCGCTGGGCAACAGAGAAGGACCCGCTCGGGTTGCGCTATCAGCCAATGCTCGCCTACGCCGCGGCTCGAAATATCGAGCCGCAAAAGACGCCGAGGCTGGCGGCCCTGGTCGATAGGCTGATCGCGATAAGGCCGCTGGGATCTGGTGAGCGTTGGCTCCTAGACCATCTCGCGCTGCTGGCCCACCTACTGATACTGAGCAGATAAGGAGGAAGGCAATGAGAGACCGTCCGCCGCCTGGGCGTCGCGAGTTTCAACCGGGGCGCCGGCCCCCCGGACAGCCACCCAGGCCGCCCGCCGCGACGCTGCCGCAGGACTACCTGAGAGCTGGCTACTTTGACAGCGATGGCAACCTACGGCCCGAGCTGGTGGGTGCTGTCGCTCAAACAGTCGCTCAAACGATACGAAGCGATCGGATCGGGGGAAGAGAGCCAATGGCCTACGGCCAGCTGCGCGGCTTCTGGAGCTTCACGCAGGCCATCCGCAACAGGCTTGGGCTGGAGGGTTCTTTCGCCGAGGTCAAAGCAGACATCCAGCAGCTTTCCGCGAAGGCCGCGTATGCCGTTAGCCGGGAGGTCGCGCCCCCTGTCTTCAAGGACTTCATTGACCGGAACGTCGCACTGGCGCTTGAAAGCCCCGACGCCTTTCGGAAGGGATTCATCCGGCACTTCGAGGCCGTGATCTGCTTCTTTAGATACTCGGAGTTCCGCCAGAGAGCCGCGCAAGCGGCAGCGAGGAGGTAGACATGCCCACACTGCCCCTGACTCTGACCAAACACGTCAGGATTCACGGAACGCTGACTTGCAAGACCGGCTTGCGGATTGGAGGGGCTGCGGAAGAGGTCGAGGTAGGAGGGATGGATAATCCTATCATTCGCGACCCCATCACCCAATACCCCTACGTCCCTGGCTCGTCGCTGAAGGGTAAGCTCCGCTCTCTCATGGAGTACAAGCTTGGCAAGATCGACGATAGGGGAAGGCCGTGCGGCTGCGCCCTCTCCGACTGCCTTGTGTGCATAGTGTTCGGGCCGCACATGAATCCGGGTCACCGTCTAGGGCCGTCACGGATCATCGTCCGAGATGCCCCACTGAGCGAGGAGTCGATTCCCGCCCTGAACCAGTTGCTGGAGAAGGGTCTGCCGAGAGCCGAGGTCAAGACGGAGAACATCATCGACCGGCGTACGGGCATTGCAGCCCGCGGTGGACTGCGGTCCATGGAGCGCGTGCCGGCGGGCACGAAGTTCGACATGGAGATCATACTGCGCATCTTCGCGGGGGATGACGAAAAGGCCATAGTGGGCTTCGTGCGGCAGGGTCTGGACCTCCTGGGCAAGGAGTTCCTGGGCGGCTCCGGCACGCGAGGCTACGGCTGGGTCGAGGTCGACTACGAGGTGTCTGACGCTTGATCTGCCTGCGTATCCGTCTGCATATGAAGTCGCCGGTGGCCTCGCCCTGGCAGGCGGACACTATCTGGGGCCACCTGGCCTGGGGCCTGAGGTATACCAGGGGTGAAGCTGCCCTCAACGCGTTCGTCGGGCGGTACAGGGACGGCCAGCCGCCCCTCCTGGTGTCCGACGGGTTTCCCGGCGACTCGCTCCCGCGGCCGCTGGCGCCCGGCAGCCAGCCGGACATGGGGAAGCCCCTGGCGGAGCAGGTGGAGGCATTCGCCGCGGCCAGGGAGCGCCGCCGCCCGGCCTACGTGACCGCGGACGAGTTCTCGGCATACCTGCGTGGCGAGGAACCAGAAGCGACCTTGCTGCTCCGACCGACCTGGCGGGCGGTGCTGAAGAACCAGGTCAGCCGGACGGCGGCAACGGCCGGCGCCGAGGGCGGTACGCTGTACTCGATGGAGGAGCTGTGGTTGCCGGAGGTGACCATCTACGCCCTGGCTGACGACGAGTTCATCGGTGAGGCACGCACGCTGTTCGAGCACCTGGCGCTTGAGGGCTACGGCAAGCGGCGCAGCGCCGGCTACGGCGCGGTGCGCTCGCTGGAGGTGGAGGAGTTCGGCGGCTTTGACTCGCCTGAGGATGCCAACGGCTTCGTGTCGCTGTCCAGCTTCGTGCCCGGCTCCGACGACCCCACCAACGGTTTCTGGCAGGTCTTTGTCAAGTACGGTCGGCTGGGCGAGGAGTACGCCTACGGCCCCAACCCCTTCAAGAGGCCGTTGCTCATGCTTGCCGCTGGGTCGGCTTTCTACGACTCCTCGATACGCCCCTTCTACGGCAGCCTAGTGGAGGGCGTCAGCCCTGCACATCCGGAAGTGGTGCACTTTGGCTACGCCCTGCCTGTGGCGATGAAGCTGCCCCAGGAAGGCTCAGAGGAGGTCTAGGTCGTGCTCTACTCCACCGTCCTTACCCTCCGGGCAAGAGAAGAGAGGCCCGCCCAGCCGAACCTGGGACACCAGGTGTACGCGGCCGTCCTCGCCCTGATAGGAGAAGCCGACGCCGGCCTGGTCTCGGCGCTGCACGATACCGACGGCCCCAAGCCGCTGACTGTCTCGCCCCTTTGGCGGGCACGCCGACGGCCGGACTCTGGAGACGATGACGGCGATGGCCGCTTTCACCGCATACGGGTCACGGCCCTCAGCGACGAGGTCTTCTCGGCCCTGGCCCGGAGCGTGCTGGAGCACGACGGCCGAGAGCCGGTGCGCTTGGGTGAGGCGCTGTTCGACCTGGTGGGCCTGGCGACCACTCCCAAAGAGTCGCGCCTGGCGGCCTGCGCCAGCTTCAAGGCGCTCTTGTCGGAGGCGGAACCGCGCCCCACAATGAGCCTTCGTTTCCTTACCCCTACGACCTTCCGCAGCGGTGGCCGCCGCAACGTTATCTTCCCCGATCCCGGCGTCCTCTTCAGGAGCTACCTGGCGCGGTGGAACGCTCTGTCACCCGAGCGGCTGCCCGAGTCCCTGGGGGACATCGCAACGGCCCGCCTGTTCATCTCCCGCTACGCCCTCCGGACCGCGATGCTCGACTTCGGGAGCTACAGCGAGGCCGGATTCGTGGGCTCTTGCGAGCTGCGGGCGCACGAGGGAACGCCAGCCGAAGCGCTGTGTGCTTTCCAGGCGCTGGCGAGGTTTGCTTTTTTCGCCGGCACGGGGGCCAAGACCGCAATGGGGATGGGGCAAACGCGGAGGTTGGGAAGTTGAGGAGAGACGGAATCCTCGAAAGGGGATTGGAACCATGACTCGCATACTTGCGCACCATTCTTGATGGTCAGAAGGAAGGGAATCCTCGAAAGGGGATTGGAACCTCCTTTACACGTCAGGCGTGACGTACTAGGGGCTATAGCGTCAGAAGGGGCAGAATCCTCGAAAGGGGATTGGAACCAAGCTACCTATGTTAACGAACGCCCGCCCTATCCAAGCGAGGTCAGAAGGAAAGGAATCCTCGCGAGGGGATTGGAACTCGCAGATCGTAGCTACCCAGAAGGCGTCATACATGGTTCAAGTCAGAAGGAAGGGAATCCTCGAAAGGGGATTGGAACGCCTCATCCCTCGTCATCTCGCCCCTCCTCGGCTGGCAGGGAATCGTCAGAAGGAAGGGAATCCTCGAAAGGGGATTGGAATACCACCGCCAGCGGCTCAGGCTCGGATTCGAGGGCGGCCAAGTCAGAAAGAATGGAATCCTCGAAAGGGGATTGGAACTTGTTCGTCTCGTGGTGGATGATGTTCCCAGGGAACAACAGCTTGTCAGAAGGAAGGGAATCCTCGAAAGGGGATTGGAACATGGCTTCCCCCCATCGCGGCGAATCTTCGGCAGGCGATACCAGATCAGAAGGAAGGGAATCCTCGAAAGGGGATTGGAACCCACGAATAAGCCAATCAGGAGTGGCAACATCTAGGGCCTCGTCAGAAGGAAGGGAATCCTCGAAAGGGGATTGGAACTTCAATGCCTTCTTGGTTCGATAGTTAGGACTAACGTAGGCCATGTCACAAGGAAGGGAATCCTCGAAAGGGGATTGGAACATGCCTCCCCCTCTCGTGGCTCGTCGGCGAATACGAGGACGTCAGAAGGAAGGGAATCCTCGAAAGGGGATTGAAGCTTTACTTTCTCAGGGTTTTTTTCACGCCACTTCTTGTGATAGGGTCACAAGAGAGGAATCCTCGAAAGGGGATTGGAACTCGTCTGTCAATTGCCAGCAATCCAGCTTGCTGAAGTTGCCAGGTCAGAAGGAAGGGAATCCTCGAAAGGGGATTGGAATCCGTCACACCTGACCTCATGCTCCCCGCCAGCATGGATGACGTCAGAAGGAAGGGAATCCTCGAAAGGGGATGAAATGCAGTTTGGGGCGCCACCAGGGCGCCCCAGCGCTCAACGAGATGAGTCTGAGGTATGCCTACGGTCTTGTAGGCCGAGCCGGTTTATCCCGTGAAGTCGGGCCAGGTGGGGAAGACCGGCAGCTCCTCCTCGTCACTCTGGGTGAAGCCGAGGGCGAGGGCGTAGAAGCGGGTGTAGGTGTCGGCGGTCACAGGGCTGGCTCCGTGGGCCAGCACTGATTGGTTGCGGGCGAACAGCAGTTTCCGCAGTTCCTCTTTCTTTTCCTCATAGCGCAGGCCCATGCCGTCCTGCTTTTCCGCCAGCAGGCGGTAGGACGCCTCGAGGGGAAGCTTGAGCTTGCCGGCGTACCCATACCGGCGCAGGAACTCCCCCCGGATGCTCTCGGGCACGGACGTTGGGTCGCAGGCGGCGGTGTCGATTCCATGCTCCGTCTGAAGGCGCACCTGGGCCGCCATCTCGATCGCTCGGTACAGGCGGGCCACCGCGTCGTCGAACTTGCCCTCACGAGCGCGTCGCGCTGCGTTGGCGAGCAGGTCCAGCACATGCTCGCGGCAGAGCTGACCTTCCTGGAATCCGCGTGTGGCCTGCTGCATTCGCTGGAAGAACGCCACTCCCGCCTCCACCTGCGCCAGTAGCTGCTCGATGGTCGAACTCTCGCTGGCGGCCGCAAATACGCGAAGGCGGTCCACTGGGTTGGCTTGGCGGAGGATATCGGCGGCCTCGCGGTGCCGGAAGGCATCCCAGGCAGCGTAGAAGTCCATCAGCGGGGCAGCGATTTCCAGTAGCTCGCGTAGGCGTGGTGTCCTCGCCACGCCGTGCGCTGCCTTTAGGATGTCTCTGGCCGCTTCGTACTGGCAACGGTTGAACAGGAGCGCGGCCCTCTCTTGCTGAGGCAGGGCAAGAAGGTCCCAAGGGTTATCCTGGGCAATGACGACCTCTCGTCCCGTGATGACCTGCCCCAGCCCCTCTTTGTTGCGTTCGCTGCCGCCTACGTAGTACAGCTGGCACCCTTTCGGTATTGCGGCCAGGGCCAGCGCGGCCGACATGGGCTTCGTCCCGCCGGTGTAGTCGATCAGGATGTCCTCGGGAGAGAATCCCTCGCCGACCACGTACTCCAGACAGGCGCGGGCTGTGCGAAAGCAACTCAGCAGATCCTGCGGGTCCGTGGCTAGCTCGACGTGGCGTCGGAACTCGTGGCTGCATCTCTCCAGCACGTCAGCGACTAGGTGGTGGGTGTCCTGGGAGGCTAGGAAGCAGACGAGCGAAGGTTGGTGGGCATCGACAGCCTGCACGATTGGCTCGGGTGTTCCTCCGAGCGATGCAATAAGGGCCTTGGGCATGACTCGCCTCCAGTCACAGGGACGGTCGGCCTGGTCGACTCATCGGCGCGGGTTGGCAGGACGCTCCATGACCGCATTATAGCCCTGCCTCGGCGGCGTGCAATCTGGCGACTGTGGCAAGAGTGTCGGCCGATCAGCAATACGCCTTCCGCCGAAAATGCGGCCTAACCCTTGCACATAGAAGTCTCTCTGTCTTCCTTGGGTGGCGGACTTCTCACACTTTCCCCTCGCTGCGGGTGCGCGGCGGCACCAGCGCAGCAAGAACACTACGCGGAGCAGCGGGGGCGTCATAGCAGGACCAGTCGAAAGCCCACCCCGGTACTTCGGTATCCGTACTTTGCAAGTCAGCTCTTCCCTGGTATCATAGGAGCGGAGTGGACTAGAGCCAACCACCTAATTGGGCGGGCTCGCGACCACCTAATTGTTAGCAGCTCGCATGGGCAAGTGTGCTGTGTCAGGTTGGAAGGCAGCCTGCATGAAGGGGTGCTAATTGCCAAGGAGGGGATCGCGGGTTCGAATCCCGTCTTCCGCTCCAGGGCGACGTAGCCAAGTGGTTAAGGCAGGGGTCTGCAAAACCCTGATCGGCGGTTCGAATCCGCCCGTCGCCTCCAAGAGAGAGGAAGCCAACTCAGAACATCGGGGGCCTGCCCGGGTTCTGAGTTTTGTATTCCAGAACAAGGGCCATTCACGGGCAAGCCAAGGCAGGAGTCGGCGTTATGTAGAGTGCCGAGGTGGCGGAATTGGTAGACGCGGCGGACTTAAAATCCGCTGAACCGCCAGGTTCATGCGGGTTCGAATCCCGCCCTCGGCACCAGTGCTATCCGGGTAGCCTTGCCCCAAGGAGCCCCCACTGCTATACTAGCGAGCGACTTGCTCATGACCAGCGTTGCTACTGAGTACGAAACCGTAATCGGCCTGGAGGTGCATGCTCAGCTTCTCACCAAGAGCAAGATGTTCTGCCCCTGCAGCGCCGATTATGCCGACTCTCCCCCCAACAGCCACGTCTGCCCCGTCTGCCTGGGCATGCCCGGCGTCCTGCCGGTCATCAACCGGCAGGCGGTGGAGTACACGATCATGACTGCCCTTGCCCTCAACTGTCAGATCGCTGAGCTTTCCCGCTTCGATCGCAAGAACTACCCCTACCCCGATCTGATGAAAGGCTACCAGATCTCCCAGTACGATATGCCCTTCTCCCACGACGGCTGGCTGGAGATCGACGCAGACGGCGAGGAGAAACGAATTGGCATCACGCGCGTCCATCTGGAGGAGGATGTTGCTCGCCTGGTCCACGTTCAGAACGAGGCGGGGGAGACCTACAGCCTGGTGGACGTCAATCGCTCCGGCGTGCCCCTGATGGAGATCGTCGGCGAGCCCGACCTGCGCTCGCCGGAGGAGGCCCGCCAGTACTTGATGAAGCTGCACCAGATCCTCC
>Ga0209979_1001191_pt1 | contig 29661 bp, 29 predicted proteins | sample AnhtaG_FD_183114 | JGI IMG/M metagenome (GOLD analysis project Ga0209979, IMG submission 183114) | Deep subsurface microbial communities from Anholt, Denmark to uncover new lineages of life (NeLLi) - Anholt_01485 metaG (SPAdes) (version 2) | ecosystem: Environmental > Aquatic > Marine > Oceanic... | reverse complement strand
CCCGGCCCACCGCCCCCATTCGCATATGGACCAGCAGCGACACGATTTGGGACCGGAATCGTCCCCAATCCGCTGTAGGCCCATGCCCCGTTATTTGGGCCGGGGATCAAAACGCCGCCGTTGATCGTATCGGCCGTCACCGTAGTTGCGCCACTACCGCCATCGCACTCCAGCAAAACGCCCTGACTCGGGGAGATCAACTGTGACCTTTCACCGGGATAGCCTCCAAGGCCATCGTCATTCGATGGCGGAACCATGATGTGGTAGACGTATTCGGGCGGGGCGAGCCTCCCTGAGTCGAGCGGACCGTAGCCAGGTGCCCCTTTCCCCACCACAACACTTAATGTTTCGCCTGCCGTCAAATTGACGGGGGCAGAAAAGACGAACCCGCCCGAGGATCCGGTGATGTACTGGCTAGCAAATCGCCAGCCTAACCCCGACGCTCCCCCTCCAGCCATCGTCACCAGCGCGGATTTGACACCGGACGGAACAGTCCAAGAAGTGCTGCTTGTGAACACGTAGCGGTACATGTTCGGGCTGGTCGACGCCTTTTGCCATTTCCCGTTGGGGTCTGTCCCTTGGCAGCTCAGACTTGCGCCCATCGAGTCTCGCCCAAAGGCGCCAACAGGCGAGCATGGTTGATTCAGCGTTCCGATGGCACCAGGACCGTAGATCACGGGGGTGTTCATCGTGTTGAGCTGTTGCTGACCAGGTACCGCATTGCGGTACAGGTAGTTGCTGCTCAATTGCCCGTTGTTGAAGTTCAGGAGCGCCGCGACGTGGCCGCCAGAAACGGACGGATAGTTGGCAGTGGACTGAGTCCAACCGCCCCAGGAGCCATAGGCTGTAGCGGCTCCGCCCGGGTAAATGCCTGAATCATTCTTCGGAATAATGCCGCCAGGTTGACCTACGAGCCCAGCGATCTTCGAGGCGGTCATGTCGTTCATGGCCGTGCCGCCGTAGCTCATGACCAGAGCCTGTAGGTTGCCTGGACTGGGCTGCAGTACCGCTATCTGCCAAGTCTGGCCATACGGATTTGTCGCGTTGAACGACCCATCCAGGAGGTTCACCGCCTGCAGCATCGGCACGGTGATGATGGCCGGACTCGTGGAGGTGGCGACGCTTTGCAGGTTCGTGCTGTACTTCTTGATGTAGTCGGAGCCAACGTCAATCAGCTTGAGTTGCTGCTGAGCTGTTGAGGCTGCTCGCGTGTTGTCGCTCGCGGTTTGAGAGATCGTCGACAGCTTGGGAATAAATGTCAGGCCGACGATGATCGCAAAGAGGACGCCAAGGACTTCGCTCATGATTTCTGTCCGATCCTGATTACAGGCCGATTTGGATGACGGAGACGACGCTACCGTTGGGTACGCTCGTCGCGAGTGCTTGGGCGCTTGAGCCCGGGGCTACGCTGGTCCATGTGGTGCCTGACGAGAGGCCATAGGCCGCATCGCCCCCAGTTGCAGACACGATGGTGTTGATCGCGCCGGCTGGCAGCAGAGCGTAGCTCGTGATGGTCCGGCCGGCTGCGCCGAACGGCGTGACGGCATTGCCGGCGCTCGCAAGAAACGCCGCAGAGAACGGCGTCCCCTGCGCGGCAAGTTGCGGGGCCGAGACTGTGCCGACGAATGACGGGTTGCTTTTCAAGAAAACAGCGACCGCATTGGCGTAGGCGATGAACGTTTGGCCTGATTGGACCGTCTGCAGCACTTGCGTTTGCGGGGTGATCGTTGTGCTTTGGAGGCGGTAGATTGCCAAGAGGCCAGTGAAAAAAGCGAAAACCACCACAGGCATCAATCGCATGGTTGTTCCTTCGTCATGGCAGATGTGGGGAGCGCATCGCCAGACGACGTTGGCGTTCAACCTCGCTATTGAGCAATTTGAAGGTGCCGTCGCGCACGATGGACTGCAGGCTCTCTTTCAGTTCGTTGCCCATCCACAGAGGCTCGAAAGAAAGTATGCGGGGAGGGGTTCCTGTGCCCTTCGAATCAGGCAGTGTGAAGGGCTGCACGGATGGTGGCGGCAACTTCCCTGGCTCCGCGATATGCAAAGTCAGATGAGCAGCAACACGGAGGGCGTCGGCCAAAGCAGCGGAAATCTTGTCGTTGTTGGCAAGCATGGCAAGGCGCGACAGCCCGGTGACTAGGTCACCGGCGTGAAAGGTCGCGACCACGAGATGGCCGCTGACGCTGGCAGTGATGGCCTCGCGCACCGCCACGCTCTCACGCAGCTCGCCGATGAAGATGATGTTGGGGCTGGCACGCAGCATGTTGCGGATCGCCGGCCCGATGTCTTCATCCGTTCCCACCTCTGTCTGGTAGCACCATCCTTTGCCGTGCTTGCCTTGCAGCGGAATTTCGATGGGATTCTCCACGGTCCAGCAGACGCCGCCGTGCATGGTCAGGCGCTCAGAGATGAACGACGCTGCGGTAGTCGTCTTTCCGCTGCCAGCCTTCCCCATGAAAACCACGAGGCCCTCTGTCAGCGCTGCGTCGTTGAGCTTCCTGGCGAAGGTCGGGGGCACCCCCAGGGCAGTAAGATTGCCCGGGGGCATGCGATACCGACGACAGACAAAGAGGCTCTGACCTGTAGCGAGCTGCATCTGGCCAACGCGCATGCGCGGCCCGCCCTTCTGCGGCCAATTTACGCGGAACGAAGGGCCTCGGCTTTGTGCTTGGGCTTGAAGGAACTTGCGCAGAGCGACAAGCTCCTCCGCGCAGGCGCTGGCAACAGGCACAACGTTCATCGAGTCGGGCGTGGGCTTGAACCAGCAGTCGCTGGGCGCTTCCGCAACGTACAGATCCGAGAACTCCAGGTCTTGCAACATCATGGATTAATGGCTGTAAGTGAAAATCAGCGTGTTGGTTGCGGTATTGCAGGCCGTAACCGCCGTACCAGCATCGATGGGCAAAGTTTGGTCCGCACCATTGATCTTCAGGCCAACAGCAGTTGGGGTATTGGTGGCCATCTTGCTGCAGGCATCGGTCGGCACACCGGCTTCGGTCACGTCGAATTTCAGTGCGTCAGAGGCATTGACGTTGACCGTGACCGCACCGGACCAGGGATTGACCAGGTTGGTGCCATTGATCATTCGCGCCGGAGCTTGGGTGAGGGCTACGGCTGTGGTCACCGTTGTGAACGTGGATTGGGTGTTGTACAAGGTCTGGATGTTGCCCTGCAACTGACTGAGATCGCTAATCGCGTTGGAGGTCTTGGACGAGCCGAAAACGGCCCACAGAACCAGGCCAACTGCTGCGACGCCGATCATCTGGCCGAGGTACTTGAACAGGGTGCCGAGGATTTCACTCATGATGACAATGCTCCAAATTGAAGGTGGGGGGTGAATAAAAAACAGGGATCGAGCTTTACCCCGAGAACGAGCCCATCTGGTTCGACATGGCGTTGACGGCTACGATGAGCAGGGTAATCACCCCATACATCACCGCTTCGGCGTAGAAGCCAAAGCGGTTGGCCTTCTCTTTCATGTCCTCTTCGAGATCTGCTGCCCAAGTACTGGCGACCTTCTTGATGCGAACAGGAAAGTCCGAGAAGCCGGCCAACGATGCGATGTCGTCAACGATGTCGGGGTTAGGGAAGCCGAACGGAGGCATGCCGCCTTTTCCTTTGGCCAAGAGGGCCTCAGGCAGGGTTGCGCCGTTGTCCATGCGCCACCAGAGGGCGTACAGGCGTTCGTGCAGCCAAGGGGTGGCGTATTTGTATTGGTTCTTCAGGATCTCGACGTCGGGCATGCCCGCGCCGAGCAGCGCTGTGAACCCCATCAACCAGCGATAGCCCTCGATGTCGCGGTAAAAGCTGTAAGGGAGGTATCGCTCTGCGGCCACGCGATAGCGTCCCTTCCAGCGGGGAAGCGAATAGGCGACCAGTCGGTAGATGATGTTGCCGATTACCGGCGGAATGAACGCGACCCAGCTATTGGCCAAATGGGCAGCTTGGAACATCCCTCGGGCTAGGCCCCTTGCGCGGTCTGCGGGAAGCACGTACTCCAGATCGGGGATGATGAAGGTGCCGAGTGCCCAGATGAATGCGTAAATGGCGATGGTGTAGATCAGCGGTCGAGTCAGTGCCGACTTGGCAGTCTTCATCACGTTTGCCACGCTGCGCTTCGACTCGACCAGGAGGTCCAGCGCATTGGAAAGATTGCCCGATAACTCGCCGCTGTTGATCATGCTGACCTCGTCAGCCGGGATCCATTTCGACATGGCAGCAGCCAGCGACGACCCATCGCGCATGCGCCGAGAGATGTCGGCGACGATCTTGTCCGAGCTGACGCGGTTTCGCCGCTGCAGTCGCAGCCGGTAGTTATCCAGCGCCGTCTCGACGGGTATGGTGTTGCCAACCTGCGCGGCCAGGTGGCGATACAGGCCCTGACGCACTGGCCAAGAGAAGGCGAGCTTGTCGGCAAAGTGCGTAATCCTGGTCCAGACGCCTCGACGCTTTTGCGGGCGAGCACGCTTTGCAGCGCGGTGCTTTTTGCCTTTGGTCAGGCCGAGCGCAGACTTAATGCTGTACATGCTTGGCTCCGACGTGTGATGTGGACTTCGGCTCGATGAGATCCACTTCCGTTTCAACGTCGCGCGGATCCACGGTACCCGACAGCGCGTAATGGATCGCGGAGGCGAGCATTGAGGGGTCGGCATCTGGGCGAGCGTAATAGTTGTCGCGAGCCGCTTCGCTGCCGTGCAAGACAAAATCCTTCATGACCTTGGCGTCCATCACCACGACCTCCGCCACTGCGAAGCGCACCGTGGTGCCGTCATAGTTGCAGTGCTCACAGCCTGAACCCTTGACGCGCACGAGTTTGAGGTCGCCCCAGGTGCGCAGTGCATTGACAATACGTGCGGAGAGCGCGTCAGGGGCCTTGTGCAACGGCTGGCTGCAGCGCCGGCAGAGTTGAGGCAACAGGCGCTGCGCGATCACACCTCGGACAATCTTGTGGTCACAGAAGACCTTGCGCGCCAAGCGCCGGCTGTCCATGATCTCGATGCGGTCAACGAACAGAAAAGGATCGGTGACGTGCAGCGTCGTCCAGACTTGGTGGCCAGTCACGGCGGCCTCGATCGCCGCAGCGGTCACGTCAGGGCCGCGCAGCTCGCCAAACAGCATGATCTTGGGTGCCATGCGAAGCGCGACGCGAACGCGATCCAGGAATGCCGCGCCGGCCTCAGCCTCATTGCGAGCATTCGTCACGGCCATTTGCACGCCCCAGGTCATCGGGTATTCGACCGGATCCTCGATGGTGACCTGGCGGCTCTGCGGCTTTTTGCGGGCCTGCTCCTTGAGCACCTCGTACAGGCTGGTTGTCTTGCCGGACCCTGTCGGACCAGTGAAGATCACGATGCCGTTGGGCGCATCCATGAGCAACCGCACCTTCTCAAGGCTCTTTGGCCTGAATCCCATGCCGCCTAGTTGGAAAGATCCTTCAGGCCGGCGCGGAAGTTCCAGGGCCTTGAGTTGAACCTGCTCGACTTGGGCAGTCGCATACTGCAGGCGGAGCGTCATGAATGCACCGCCCTGGGCTTGCGGAAAGCTCGGGCCACGTATGATGCGCACCGACGTAAGCAGCGTTTCTGGCGGAAGTGCCTCGCCTGGAATTTGGGCGTTCTGAAAGTCGAGAATGTTGTAGCTGGCGTCGCGGACCTTTGCGATGCCCTGGTAGATTGCGCGAGTCAGCGCCTCCCCATCTTGCTGAGTCTTTTGCGCGAGCACGCGCAGGCCGCCGTTGACACCGATCTGGATCTCGGTGTGTGAGCCGCGCAAATTGAAGTGAAGGTCGTGAGCACGATAGCGTGCAGCGGTCTTGATGATCTCAATGGCCTCTGCCTTGACCTTCATGTCCACGTCGGACTCTTCGGCCTGACGCAGGCCCGAGTTCCGAAGACGGACCACCTCGTCGAATTCGACCGGTTTTACCGTGAAGACGATGCCACGGGACCGGTTGCGGTCGACCCAGGTGAGAAGGACCGGGTCTCCGGCAGAGGTGCGTTCCACGTAGACCGTGCGCTTGAGCGTGTCGATGGCAGTCTTTTCGACAAAGCTCTCAGGCAACGGCAGTGCGCTGGATTCGTCTTTGAAATCAACGTCCATAGAGCACTCCTGTCAGGTCCCAGCCGTTTGCGGACATCTTGATGGCTGTCAGGCGCAGACCGGGGACTTCGGAAAAATCGAGATCGAACGGCGAAACGTTGACACTGATGGCCACGTTCTTCTCGGTCGGCATTGGCGCAGCGTTGGGGGTGGCGCCGGGCAACGTGGAAGCGTTCTTGTCGGCGGTGGCGACAGTGGCTGTGGCAGTGAAGCCAGCGGCCTGGGACCAAGCAAGTAGTTGTTCCCACGCCTCGCTGAGAGCAATGCGGTCGTCGGTCGATTGTTGGGTCAGGCGCAAGTCAATCGTCTGCGTGACCTTCTGGCCGTCGGCCGACAGTTCTCCGTCAGGTCGGAAATCAACCGTCGCACCATCTTTGCGGGCCCAGACAACAGTTGCCGAGTTCACTGCGCAACTCACGTTGTCGATGAGCCAACCGTACTGAGAGATCGGCAGCGTCACAGCCTTGCCGCAAGCATGCAGCAGAGCAGTTGGAAGCGGTATGGTTGTGGCCGGCGTGGAAGCGACTGGCTTTACTTCCGGCACAGCGTTGGCGATCTGCGCGCGAATGCGTTCCATTTCCTCGCGCTGCTTAGCAGCTTGGTACCACCAGTAGCCGCCTACTGCCGCACCGGCCAATGCAACAACCCCGGCGCCGACAAGCAGCTTGTGCTTGAGGGGAATGCCTTCCAGGGACTTGATGCGTGTCGGGCGCTCGTCAATGTCTTTGATTAAGTCTTCGAGTAGCGCCACGTCGCCTTCGACGTAGTTCCAGTCCGTGTAACCCGAGTGCTTCTCGCGTGCGGCGAAGATTTCATCCCTGTCACCGAGCACGTCGCCATCGGGAAGGATGGCGTGGCCGTCGCGAACGGCGATGTACCACCAGAGATCCTCTTCGATCTTGAAGATGCCAAGCCAAGGCTGTTTGCGCGAGTCCGCGAGCATGGCGGCAAGGCTGTATAGCTTGCCCACGTTGGCGCCTTCCACAGCGCTGCAAAAGCCTGCTTGGATGCAATCTTCTCCGATGCGCACGGCCGACCAGGTTGAGTTCAATCGCTTTGCATCGTCACGAAGCTCGCCTTTGTCGGGCGTGTCTTCATAGGAGGCCCAAGTCATGCCAGCGAGCCAGCGGCGCTTGCCGATTTGGATGACGTTGGCCATGCTCAGCGTGCGCCGGGGAAGGAATTGACCGGCACCATGTCGAGGGGGCGAATGCCCGTCTTGGTGGCAACGAGAACCTCATCACGAGAGATCGACTTCACTTTGCCGACCCCGGGAATGGGCGAGCCTTCGTGAGCCTTCATCGTGCTGCCATTGCTCAGAGAAACCACTGCAGTGAGTTTGTCGTCGAGACCGTAGATGGCAAGAACTTGCACAGTGCGCGTGATATTGACGGTGGAACTACCCGAGGCTCCGCCGCCGCCTTGGGTGGAGAGCTTCGCCTTCTGCTCTGCTTCTTTCACCAACTCGGCAAGCACTGCATTGCGCGTACGCAATTCGTCGAGCTGGCGAAAGGTCTCGCTCGTCGTCTGCGTGAAAATCCGGCGCTCATGTGTGGTCTGGTCCATGTCGTTCTGTGCCTGCGCTGGCTTGGGCGCGGCGACTGGGGCAGACGGTGCTGCCGCCTTGGCGTTGGCCGGCGCAGGGGTAGGATTCGGCTGCGAGGCGGCAAGCGGTGCGGGAGCCGCAGGAGCTGGCGCCACAGGAGCGGGCGCAGGCGCCGCAGGGGCGGCGGGAGCGGGAGTCGGGCCGGATGTTGGCTTGGCATTTCCGGCGGTCGCTGTTGCGGTGGCATTGGGCATACTTGCCTTCGTCGACCGTGCAACGTCGGCTGGCAGAGCGCTCAGCGGATCGGGCAAAAGATCTGCGTGTGCGAGCAGCGAGCTGGTTGCGCAGAGAAGGATCAGGCCGGCGCGGAGACTGGAAATGGTGTTCATCAGAGAACCTTCGCGGTGATGACGATGGCGGTGAGTTGCTTGCTGGTGGAGTCATCCAGACCGCCGCCCAAGGCATAGTTGCTCGGAGAGCCGACGCCGTTGCGGTTTGACTTGCCGTTGTGCTGCTGGACGCTTGTCAGCATGAGCGAGGCGCCTGGCGTCAGCATGGCGCTTTGCTGGAAGGTGTTTTGGCTGTAGTTCGGTGTCTGGATAAAGGACGTGGAAGTGCCGGCCTGGCCGAAGCCGTTGTTGTTGCTGCTCGTCATATCCATCGCGAGGAAGATCTTCCCGTTGACGACCTTCGGGATGAACGTGGCGGTGAACCCTGTCGTCAGCGACCCGGGCGTCAAGCTTGGGGGCAACGGCGTGGCCCCGACTGCAACGGACGCCGAGGGCGTTTGGGAGGCCAGATAGCCCTCGATGTCCGCCATTTGCATTGGCGCTGGGCGACCATTGAGGGTCACGACCGTTTGGTGCATGACCTGTGCGACGTCTCCGAGCGAAGACAGCGCGTTGTAGGCGAACTGCGATCCGCTGAACTGGGCTAGGCCGCCTGTGGCGGTACTGAGGATGCTGGCGGTCAGGTTCAGCGGGTTCGTGCCAGAGACGATGGCCGGTGCTTGCGGGCCGGTCAGGTTGACGCCCCATTTTCCCGAGAGGGACTTGAAGAGGACGCTGGGATTCCAGTTGTAGTTCTCTTCTGCCTTGACCTTAACGGTGAAGACATCCAACGTGATGCTGACCTGTTGGCTCAGGTTGTCGGTGAGTGGCTTGATCCACTCTTCGATGTTGCGAACTTGCGTCGGCGTGCCGGTGACAGTGACGCTTCCTGCGGAGGGATTCACATCGACCTTGCCGCTGGCTGCAACCGTTTCGGCGGTCTTCTTCAGATCGCCCCAGATGTCCACTTCGAACTCGGTGCTCGCGTTGGAGCCTCCCATCGACGAGATGCCACCGCCACCGCCACTGCTACTGCTGCTAGACGGGGAGCTGCTCGAAGTACCGGCGCCGGAACTGTTCGAGTTCGCGGAAATCTTGCCGCCGCCAGTGGACTTGTTTGCAAGAGCCGGGAGATAAAACGTCTTGGTCTCGGACCGATAGAAGATGATTCCGCGACCGTCGACATATTTCCACCAGACTCCCGATTTGCTCGCGGCGATGTCGAGCAGCCCGCGCAGCTTGCCGCTGTAGTCGACCGAGAAGTATTGCGAGCCCGAGTACATGCCCATGGCTGCGCTAGTAGATGCCGCGCCGGGAAGCACTGCGCCGGGCTGTGGCGCTGCAGGCGAGCCGTTAATGCTGAGAGCCGAATTGCCGCTGGGCGCGCCGCTGATCGCAGGCACAGTTGGGGAGGTCGCGCCCGCCATGCTGCCACCAAAGGGCATTCCGGTGGCGCCGCTCCACACTTCGGACGTGTCGATGCGGATACCAAGCGTCTGGCTGATATAGGCCGCGATGTCTGTCAGCGTGACAAGCTGGCGCGGGTTGTAGGTAATGGTCCGCGATAGGAAGGCTGGGGGTGGCGCAACAACGGGCACCGCCTCGCCGAGCAGCCAAGCTGCTTGCGTGCGGGTGACAACCGGCAAGGGTTGCGCTTGCTTTTCAGTCTCCTCGGCGATCCTGCCGGAAGCCTGAGCCTTCATGGCGATCACGTCATTCTTGACCGTACCGCAGCCAGCGAGAGGAGCCACGCTCAGCAGGGCACTGATCGTGATGGCCAGATGCTTGCGCGGAAGGGCGGACAAGCCAGGCGCTTGAGTGTTGGAAGTCTGCATGAGCGTGTGTGTCGTTACTGTTGAGCGAGGCCAGGACCAGACACCACGAAGGTTTTGTTGCCCTCGTAGGTAATGGCTCGCACGAGCGCGCCGTTTTCTGCGAGGGTCTTGATGACCTTCTCGGCTGCGTCGGGGAAGCTGCCTGTGAAAGATGTTTCGTTGGGCACGACCCAAGTCTTCAGGGTCTCTGGCCAGACGATGTGCCATTGGACTTTTTCGGCCCAGGTTTCCAAGTTTTCCTTGATCGTGACGCCTGCTGTCAGCGTCCAGATTTGCTGAATGGGCAATGCCGCTGCGACGGGCGCGGTTGTCGCTGCGGCGGGAACTGCGAGTGCTTCGGTCTTGGGAGGGTTCGCTGTCGCGGGGACCGCAAGCGCGAGTGCTTCGGTCTTCAACTGGTTTGCCGTTTCAGCGACGGGAATAGCGAGCGCGACCGTTTCGGTCGGTGCCGGCTGAGCAGCCGGGGCGATTGGCAGCGGGCGAATGGAGAGTTCTTGCGCTTGCGATGCGGCGACATGCCCAAGCGAACCGGCAGCGGCCAAAAGAATCCCGATGGACTTGCTGACTTGCATAGGTGTGTCCTCTATTTGCTGCAAGGAACGTTGGGGTCCGTCACGCGCACGAACTTGTCACGGGTGATGGCGCAGATGTTCAGGCCCGTGCTATCGGCGATTCGCTTCAACACATCCGGGAACGCGCCGTCCAGAGTCGTCGTGTTCGTAACCTGATAGAAGTTGCCGGCGTCCCAAACGGTCGGTTTCCAGCCCGAGGACTTGGACCACTCGTCGAGGTTGTCCTTCAACGTCAGGCGTGCGTCGAGCACCCAGCGCTCAACGCGGACCGGCGCACGATTGACGGTTGTGGTTGAGGGATATGCGGCGAGCAGGGCCTGTGCTTGTGGTGCGGCCGTGGGTTGGGGCGGTTGCGCGCTCGTGCTTGCCTCGGCGAGGCTGCGCAGTATCTGTGCAGCGACGGACGGGAGCATTTGGCCCGTCTGGACTGCCTGGTTGATGTACTGGATCAGCCGTTCGTCAGTCGGCGAACGAGTGGCGGGAGCCTGGGCTTGTGCCACGACGTTGACCGGTGCCAATGCCGCCGATCGCATTGCGGCTTCGGGGGCTTGATTCAGATACTGGTAAGCGTGCGGGATCGCCTGATCCTGTTGCGCGCGGTATTGCGCGCGGACCTGATCGACAACGGATGGCGCGGAATCGCGCGAGTTCGAGATGATGATTTCGGCTGGCGAGATGCCACTGGAAGCCAGCGGATTGCCCGTTGCGTCCAGGTCGACCTGGATGATGTTTGAAGGGATCCCTGCCTGAACGAGATACGCGCGCAGCGCAGAGGCGCGAGCCATGCCGAGCGAATGTTGCTTCTTGTTTTCGGTGGCTGATGCGTAGTCTGTCCGGCCGACGATGCGGATGCGGGAGGCTGCTTGCATGCGAGGGATCAAGTCATCGACGTAAGAGCGGGCCATCGGGCCCACCACCGATGACCCTCTGTTGAAGGTGACCTTGAATTTCTCTGCCGACCGGTCATCCCCCGAGCGATCACGGGCCTGAATGGCTGCGGTCGGATAAAGGTCGTCGTCGATTACCGTGTAGGTGGCATGTGCATTGGTGATCAATGCCAGCGCCCCGACGATGGGGGCGACGGAGTGGCGCACAGAGAAAAGCTTTGGTCGCATGTTTGATCCGAGGCCTGGGAATACCGCTCTTTCGAGCGAAGTGCATTATTTGTGGTGCGATGGTACACTACCCGCGCAACATTGTGCAAAAGATAATGTACATGCATAATTCGCCGCAACCGGGCAAGAAGGCTTGGGGCCAGCAACCCCGGCATCTTTTGCGGCAAAAGAATGTAAAGCGATGGGAAGGATCAGGTGGCAATAGAACTGGACGATGAGCTTGCCGAGCGGCGCAGGGAGGCGTTGGCCTACGCGTTCGGAGAGAAAGTCATGGGCGCTCTCGCGGACCCCGATGTCGTCGAAGTCATGCTCAACGACGACGGAACGCTCTGGGTCGAAGCGCGCGGAGAAATGGTCTGTGTGGGCTCCATTTCGGCGAACGACGCGTTGGCGATCCTCAGCCAGGTGTCGTCGGCACTCAATGGCGAGCTGTCAAAACAGAATCCCTTCGTTGAGGGGGAGTTGGTTCTTTTCAACGGCGAGCGTTTCGAAGGTGTAGCTCCGCCTGTCGTGGAGCGAGCGGTCTTTGCCATTCGTAAGAAAGCGACGAAGGTGTACCAACTCGCTGACTACATCAGGTCCGGCGTGATGACGTTCACCCAGGCCGAGTTGATTCGCGAAGCGCTCATTGCACGCAAGAACGTCTTGGTTATTGGTGGCACGGGGTCGGGGAAGACCACTTTCTGCAACGCGATGTTGGCTGAACTGGCAGAGCTGGTGCCGGACGTGCGGATGCTTCTACTTGAAGACACCAAGGAGCTTCAATGCACGCTGAAAAACCGATTGTTCTTGCGTACGTCGCCGTGGACGACCATGGCCGACATCTCGCTGGCGGTCAACCGGCTGCGGCCAGACTCGATCACCGTGGGTGAGGTGCGCGCCGGAGCGGCGGCACTGGCGTTGTTGAAGTTATGGAACACAGGGCACCCGGGCGGTATGGGTACCGCGCACGCGAACTCAGCCTATGAGGGACTAACGCGAATGGACCAACTCATTCAGGAAGTCTCGGCTTACCCGCAGCGAGTTCTGATCGGTGAGGCAGTCAATGTGGTGGTCTTTTTGCAAAAGGAGAAGGGCAAGCGAAAGGTCAAAGAAATCGTCCGCGTGATGGGCTACGACGAAGTCTCTCAGCGGTTCAAGGTCGAGAACATCCAGTAAGCAGTTTCATACGGAGAACAGATGGACATTCTGGATACCGTGACCAGCGCCGCGAATGGCCTGGTCCAAGGGCTTGTCCGGTGGCCGCACAGCACAATGCAGTGCAGCGCGCCTTCGCAGGCCTTGCTCTATGTGCTCTTTGCTTCGTCACTCGCGATTGCGATTGGCGGAGTTTATGTCTGGCGACGGTACATTCGCACCCAGCCGCAACCCAACCCGGTTTGACTTTACCCACAACGGAGAATCTCGATGTACTCGAATCATCAATCCATGTTCAATGCGCAGACGTTTAAGAAGCACCTCCCGACCGTGGTCGGTGTGTTGCTTATGGCGGCTGTTAACGTCGCCTTTGCTGCCGGCGGCGATGAGTTGGGCGGAGGCGTCTGCACGCTCGTGAATCTGCTGACCGGCAAGTACCTCTTCGGGACAGCGGTATTGGCCATGGTGGCTGGTGGACTTGCCCTGCTTTTTGGCGCCGAGCTGACCGATGGCGTCAAGAAGATGGTGACGATCGTGACCATCGTGGGGATGATCCTTTCCTTCGGTGGCGTCCTGTCGATGGCCTACAACGCCTTGAGCAGCGCATCGTGCTCGTAATGGGCAACGGCTGACTATGGAAAAGGCTCCAGTTCGCCTGTCCCTTCTGCGCCGAATCGCATGGTTCGGAGGGGACCGCCGCCTGGTTGGCGGAGTGGGCATTATCTGCGCCGCACTCGGGTGGACCATGTTCGTGGGTTTTGGCCTGTCTTTCGGGCTATTCATTCTCGTACCAGGGGGCATCTTCCTGGGGGTGGTTTGGGTCGCGCGAAAGATGTATGCGGCAGATCCGTGGATGATCGATGTGGGCCTGCGGCACCTTAAATACGCCAAGTATTACGCCCCCAAGTCGCACCTTGGCAAAGAGCATCCCAACATTCGCGATTTTAAAAACTAAGCAGCGGGCCCGCTGAAGCGGGCCCACATTGACGCCCATTTTTAGAGAATTGCGGGAGGACCGATTGGGAGCTGTTGACTTCTTTCATAAAGAGTTTCGCGATAAGCGCGGAGGCCTACCAGACCTCCTTCGCTACGACTCATGCACTCGTCCTGGCGTTGTATTGGGAAAGGGCGGTGAACTTATGGCCACGTATCGGTATCGAGGTCCCGATATGCAGTGCGCGAGCGTGGCCGACGTGACCTTTCTGCGCAAGCGCGTGAACGAGATGGTGAAGAAGCTGGCGGCTGGGTGGATGATCCATTCGACCACGCTGCGCACCGAGTCCGTCGAGTACGAGGACAATGGCGCCTTTCCCGATCCAGTCACCCGCGCAATCGAGAATGAGCGCGTAAAGCAGTATCGCACGGAGGGCGCCCACTACGAGAACGACTATTACATCACGTTCACGTATCTTCCTGATCCGATTCTTGTGAATCGGATCAAATCGTTTGCCTTTGAAACGAGCGACAAGGGCGTCAATGATCCGGTAAAGATCTCGAAAAAGGGTCTCGACTATTTCGAGCGCACCCTGGCCGACTATGTCTCGATCCTTGAATCGGGCATGAAAACCAGCTTGGTGCGCCTAATGCCGAGGCAAGAGCGTGACCCTGTTACACACCGAATGGTATGGTACGAAGACCAGCTTGCCTTCTTTCATGAATGCCTGACCGGTATTTCCAATCCGGTGAGGGTGCCACGCAAGGCGATTCCCTGTGGGGTTGACTATGCCATTGGGAGCTATAGCTTCCTTCCAGGCATTCGGCCGAAGATCAACGGCACGAACATCCGCGTTGTGGCCATCGAAGGACTGCCTGACGAGGGGACGCAATTCGGTGTTCTGGAGTTGCTCAACCGATTCAACGTAAAGTTCCGCTGGACTACTCGATGGATTGCGCGCGACCCCGAGAAGGCGAAGGCGAGCACAAAGAAAATCCGTAGCAAATGGCGGCAGAAGATTCGCGGCTTCGTGGCCGATATGACAGGGAAGACGAATGGCCCTGTCAATAAAGACGCGGCGAACATGTCGCTCGACGCGGAAGAGGTGCTCACGGACCTCGAATCTGGCAACGTGAGCTACGGGTTTTGGGCCTCAACCGTTGTACTGATGGGCGATGACGCGGGTTACCTGGAGGGCGTCGTCCGCTTCTTCATCAAGCACGTCGGTGGTCTTGGATTCCCGTGCCGCGACGAGGACGTGAACTGCGTAGAGGCATTCCTTGGCTCACTGCCTGGCCACGGCTATGAGAATGTGCGCCAGCCCGAAATCCACAGCATGAACCTTGCTGACTGCCTGCCGCTGACGTCGACGTGGCAGGGGCCGGTGTCGAACCCGTGCGCGTTTTACAAGAAGTACTTCCCCAATCGCCCAGTGCCGCCGCTATTCCAGGGTTCGGCCAGCGGTGGCACCCCGTTTCGCGTTGTTTTGCACAACGGAGACGTGGGCCACACACTGGTTTGCGGCCCGACCGGCGCAGGCAAATCGACCCTCTTGGGGTTGATGGCAGCCTCCCATTTTCGGTATCCGGGTGCGAAGGTCGTCGCCTTTGAGAAGGGTGAGTCGCTGTTGGGCCTATGCCTGGGGGCGGGAGGCAGCCACTACAACTTCATGGACGAGGATTCGCCGGAATCGCTCAAGATTGGGCTGGCGCCGTTTGTACACATCGACCGGCAATCTGATCGCACGTGGGCGCTGGGCTATGTCGAGACGATTCTGGCGCTCAACAACATCAAGGTCGATCACGACGTTACGGCCGAGATTAATCGCTGCCTGGAGCTTCTGCAGACGCGTCCGGTGCACATGCGCTCCTTCACTGAGTTCAATCAGCTTGTGCAGCTCCGCCAGGTGAAGGATGTCCTGATGGGCTACGAGACGTCGCTGGCCGGCGGCATGCTCAACGCTCGACAGGACACCATCACGTCCAGCCGATTCACCGTCTTCGAGATGGAGAAGCTGATGGAGATGAACAACAAGCACGTCGCACCGGTCTTGATGTACATCTTCCGAATGATCGAGCGTTCGCTGGACGGCTCGCCCACGATGATCATTCTGGACGAAGCCTGGTTGATGTTGGCTCATGAACTGTTCGCCGAAAAACTGAAGGAGTGGTTCAAGGTTCTGCGTAAAGCCAATGCCTTCGTAGTGTTCGCAACGCAGGAGCTGCAAGACATCGCGAATTCGCCCATCGCGTCGACGATTTTCTCAGCTTGCCAGACGAAGATCCTGCTGCCCAATCCCGAGGCGCAGTCCGAAGAAAACCTCAAGCTCTACAAGTCGATGCGTCTTACCGATCGCGAGATTGAGTTGCTGGTCAATGCTGCGCCGAAGCGCGACTACTTCTTCACGAGCCCGGCCGGCCGCCGTCTCTTCCAGCTCGAACTCGGCCCGGTGGCCTTGGCGTTCGTTGGCGCTTCAGGTGTTGAAGACCGCAAGGCAATCAAAGAACTGCACCGCATCCACGGAGACAAGTGGGTTGGATTCTGGCTGCAGCAACGTGGCCTTGACCCGGAGCTGGCAAGCAACGCCAATCTATATCGGGAGGCCGCATGATCGGCATACGTGCTTCTTCGATGGGGACCGCGTGGGTTGGCCGATTCCTTCGGCCGCTGCAAGAGCGCCCCGAAGGCAAGCTGCAGGGTGTGCTTCGCCTCATCATGTCCGCCGCTGTCGGTGCGGTGATCGGTTGGATTGCATGGGGCCACGGCGAGAGCGCGTGGGGCCTTGTCGGTCTGCTCCTATTGCCTCTCCTGTGGGGGGCATTGCGATCGCGATGGGAAGGCCTGGCGCTCATGCTGACGTACTACGCGGGAGGTGCAAGAGGTCTACCGGGGGGGGCGGTGGCCTTCTTTGGCGACACGGCTCCGCACTGGTGGGGACTCGGGATGTGGCTGGGCGCGAGCACGCTGTTGAGCATGCCCTTTGCGCTATGTTGGTCCGGTGTCCCCAGCAAGCGAGCGATCGGCTTTGCACTTGCATTGCTTCTGTGCCTAGTGCCACCGCTCGGCATTGTTGGGTGGCTCAGTCCGCTGTCGGTCGCCGGCGTTTTGTTCCCTTTTGCAGGGTGGTTGGGCTTGGCGCTGACCGTCGTGCTGTTCCTTGCCCTGGTGCTACGGAGGGGCCGGTTGATAGCAGGCTTGGTCGTGGCAGCGGCCGTTGCGAATGCAGCGGCGTTGCACGCGGATCCGGTGATCCATCTACGCTGGCTCGGCTTCGACACTAGTTTCCCGAAACTCTCAAGCGCCGGTTCAGATCAGGCGACGCAGTACCTCTCCGCCATGGACCGCATTCAGTGGTTGCGTGGTGTCATCGCCGACATGCCGCCCGGCGCGACCCTCGTGCTACCTGAGACGGTGATTGGCCGCTTCGACGGCGTGGCGCAATCCATGCTCAGCGAGGCCGAAGGCGAGCTGGTCGCTAAGAACTCCAGGGTGTTGGTAGGCGCTGAGCTGCCTGAGGACAACGGGCGGTACAAGAACGCGGTTGTGGTCTTGGGCGCGCAGCGTGGTGATGATCGGGCCGCAATTCAAGGCATTCCGGTGCCAATCTCCATGTGGAAACCTTGGGCAGCCGACGGTGCACAGGCGGACTTGCTGGCGCGCGGTAACACGATCACGGTTGAAGGGCATCGCGTCGGCGTAGCTATCTGCTATGAGCAACTTTTGACGTACTCACTGTTACGGCTGATGGCGGACAAGCCCGACCTTATCGCTGCCGTGAGTAATGTCTGGTGGGCGCGAGCCACCAACATTCCACAAATCCAATTTCAAAGTGTTCACGCGTTTGCGCGCCTGTTCGGTGTTCCGGTGTTTTCCGCCAGGAACATGTGACTTTCAAGGGAGGTATTAATCGTGATTGGAAAAAAGCAATTAGCGCTGACGCTGTGTCTGCTGGGGTCGGTGGTATCGGCCCATGCTGCAGGCACGGCCACGGTCGTATGCAGTAAGACTGCGAACCCGGTTCCGCTCTTGCAGGTTGCCTACAGCACGGGGCCGGACGCGGGAACGCCGGGGCTCTTCTGGTTCGGTGTGATTTCCCAGGACATGACGCTGGGCTCGGTGTTGACGCCAAAAGGCTGGCAGACCTACACGGGGGGGCTCTACCCGTTTCAGGCGCGCTACGACAATGGTCTGCCGCCGACCATCACGCTGACGCTTCCATTTCCCGATGGGAATCAAACCACGGGTGCATATGTTGGCTACAGCGTCTACGCCGGACAAGGTGTTTATTCATCTGCCATGCGTCAAAAGGTGGCCGATCGTCGCACAGCGTTGAACAACGTGAAGCCGGATATGGTTGCGAAGGGGCGCTGGCGGCCCGAGTTCGACTCCGATGACACCTACATCTGGTCCTTGATTCAGAAAGACATGAAGGACAACAACAAGTATGGGCCGATCTTGACCATCCCCTTCGTGGATTGCACACCGGCCGAGACAGGTGGGGGAGGTTGAATGAGCAACTCGCAAAGCAACAGCGAATTTGTGGAGACGGCGTTCACGGCCGAAGAGGTTGGGAACGTCGAATCGACACAAGATCCCGAAGTAGGTGCCGAGGCCTGCGCCTTTCTCGATGGGGTGCATCAGCCAACCCAGCAACTCACGAAGACGCAGTCGTCATGAGTTTCGAGGCAGGCAAGGTGACGGCAGAGCGAGATTGGCCGCAATTTGTCGCAAGGGCTGACTTCGATGAACTCGCTCCTTTGGCGCAGGGGCTGTTCGTGAAGGACGCCATGCGGCGGCTGAAAATGACCAAGGAGGAGTTCGCTCGACGAATCGGGGTGTCGACGACCGGATTGGAGAAGTGGATGGCCCGCCACGGTACTTCTGATTTCAGAAACATGCCGTCGATGGCCTGGAAATTCATCGCGGAAATCCTGGAGCACGCTGCCTCGTCTCACCGCCTTGACTCGGATCCCGGTGTCTGTACAATGTGCATTAATTCGTGCGGAATTTTGCCGCAAAAGACTTTGGAGGGAACATGAAGCTGCTGACGCGAGAGTTGATCGTTTGTGTGTTGCTGCTTTGCGGGCACAGCGGGGCGAACGCGGGTACGATCGCCGGGACTGGCGGCTCGACCGAAGTCACGCAGATTTTGAACAACCTGCAGCTCATCCAAAGCTACGAACAGCAGGTGCAGGCTTATGTGCGCCAGGGCGTTCAGGTCCAAAACGAGCTGCGGAACTTGATGTCCAACCCGACATCGATACTGGGTGACGACGTCGGCAAAATGATCAACACCATTGGGTCGATCTGGAATGGCGGGCAGTCCATTGGCTACAACCTCGCGCAGATCGACCAGAACTTTGCGCGGACGTTCAAGAGTCCCACTGCCGGCAATCTCGCCAAGATGTTCACCTCCTGGCACCAGACCAATACGGACACTCTGCAGTCCGCGCTCCGCGCCATTGGAACGCAGCGCGACAACTATGCGTCGAGCCAGGCGGCCCTGACCGATCTGTACAACCGCAGTCAAGCCACCAACGGCAATCTCGACTCCCTGCAGACGCTTTCCCAAATCAACATTCGTCAGATCCAGGAGTTGCAGTCTCTGCAGGAGCTGATGGCGACGCAGTCGCAAGCTGCAACTACGTACATGGCCACCCAGAATGCCAAGGATCAGAAGGGCCTGGATGATGCCGGCGCGCTGTCGCAGCCCTACCAAAAGGCAATACCTGCGGCACAATCTGCTCCGGCGCCAAAGTGGAAGGGCTTTGGCTATCAGTGAACCAAGGAGAGATTGAAATGAAAAAGTGCATCGTGCTCGTATTGCTGTCGCTGGCTTTGGCCGCCTGCAACCAGAGTCAGGACAAAAGCCAGGGCGAAGGCAAAAAGGAAGGGAGCGTGGTCACACCGTCCAGTTTGGCAGGGACGTTCACTTCCGGGAAAGATACCTTTGTTTTTTCGGCCGACGGCAAGGTGACGGCAAAGAACCCCAATTTTGCCGACAAGGTGACGACGTATTCCATCGAAGGTGGGAAGGTGACTTTCAAGTTCCCGCAGGGGTATCCGATCTCCATGTCTTTGAATTCCGATGGTTCCCTTACCTCGGATTCGAACATCAACTATAAGAAAACCGATTAAGCCTGAGGCTGTTCATGAAACGACGTCAACTGTTGATTGCAGTTCTGCTGCTTGTTGCGGCTCAGGTGGCACTGGCACAAGCTCAGGCACTCGGTGCCAATGACGTCTTGGGCATCATCAAACAGGCGATGGCGCCGGCCATCAACAAGCTGACGTCTCAGGCAATTTCTTGGCTTGGAGTGTTCGCAACACTCCAATTTTTTATCACCAACTACAATCTCCTCAAAACGGACGGCGATATTCAGTCCGTGGTCGCCAAGATGTTTGCTGCTGTAGGGTGGGTCGGCGTTGTCCTCTACATCATCAATCACGGACCGCAGTTTATTCAGGCAGTTGGCGACCAGATGTTTGGTGTGGTCGGTTTGGATTTGCCAAGCCCAGGAAGCATCATCGGAAAGACCATCGGCGTATCCGCGACAGTGTCCGTGCTTGCTCTTGCTGTCGGCTCTATTCCGTTCGTTGGTAACACTGCGGGTCAGTTGCTCCTTTATGTTGCACTAGCGGTGTTGGCGGTTGGAATGTATTTTGCGTTTAAAATTTTCATGCTCCAACTGGAGCTTGGATTAATCGCAATGCTATCGCCGTTGAGCTTCTCTTTCCTGGGACTCAATACACTAAAAGATCAAGGTATTGCTCCGTTTAAAGGCCTGCTTTCGCTGGCTTATAGAGTGATTCTGTTAACTGTAATTCTTGCTGCATTTAATCAGGTAAGTGATATTGTTTCGGGAAAGTTATCTGAAATCACCGTGGATACGTTCAAGAGCAGTGGCATTGGGGAGGTGGCGGACATAATGTTGTCTGCCCTGGCTTCATACATGCTGCTTGCTTATCTGACGTTTAAGTCCGACGCGATTGCAGCCACTTTGGCGAACGGTTCGACCTCAATGGGTGCGGGCGACGTGGCGCAAGCGGCGGCGGCCGGTGCCGCAGTGGGCGCAGCCGTTGCTACGGGCGGCGCTGCTTTGGCCGGCTCCGCAGGGAAAGCGCCTACTGCGATGTCGTCCTTCATGGACAAGCTCATGGGGCGTGGTTCGGTCTCGAACGCCTCCTCCATGGGGAGTGGTGGCGAGGCTCCGTCCTTCACGCCTCCGGTTGCACCGCCTACGGCTAGCCCGGCTTTGTCTGTCGGTGGGCCGGTCGCAGAAGGCGCACCGGCTTCGTCGTCGCCCAAGGGAGCGCAATCGGACCCGGTGGCGGGGCCTTCCAAGCCCAACATTGCGTCCGGGCGCTACGGGGCTGATCTGGCGAATGACGAGAAAATGCAGGGTGACGTGCAGAATGAGCCGGGTGCAGAGCAGGGTGATGGAAGCGGTGAAGGGGCCAGTGCGGACGAGGCAGTAAGCGATCCTGTTACCGTCACGCCAGCCAGCGCGATGGGTGACGCGGTGGCCGGTGCGACGAACCTGCCGGGCGCCGGAAAACAGACTGCAGTCGGAGGTGCGGCCGGTGTGGATGCGGCAGCATCTCAGGGTGTTACGGTCACGCCGGCTGGCTCGCAGGGTAGAGCGGCGGCGGCAACGAGTGCTGCGCCTGGTGGAAGCAGGTCAGCCAACTCGAAGGGTGATGGCGTAGCTGCCACGCCGGACGTGTCTGGAGCCCGTATGCCGGCCGGCACCAAGGGAAAGGGGGGCGAAGCGACGAAGGCAACCTCTGAACCTGGGCAGCAAACCGCTGATCCTGGCTCGGCACGTACTGCAGGCATCGGCGGCAAGCAAGGCTTGGAGCAGGATCTGACTCGCCTGGTAGACCACCTCACGCAGCAAGGACCGAGGAAGCCGACCCTGGGCGAGCGCCTAGGCGAAGCCAACAAGCACCTCGCGCAAGAACAGGCAGCTACGCACGTTTCTATCAACGCTCATCACGCGGATTGATCTTCGCGGGCGGGGACTTTTGCAGCAAAAGCGCCCCTTGTCCCCGTTGGGCGCGTTTCCCATGTACTGACTACATCAAACAATGTTCAAATTCAGGAAAAAGAAGAGCGACATTGAGCTTATGCAGCCTGACCAGGTTGACGAAGCGACAGCAGACGACGATACGCCTTGGGCGAAGGCTGCGGCTGCTCATGAGGACCGGATTCTTCGGGTTCAAGCTCAGGTAGCCAACTGGCGCATGTTCGCGTTCTTTTGCCTTGCCATCGCGGCAGCCGCGGTCGCCGGACTGATTTGGGTCGCGTTGAAATCCAAGTTCATCCCCATGGTTTTTGAGGTGGACAAGCTAGGGCAGACGGTCGCGGTCAAAGCGCTTTATGGCGACGAAGCGGTATCGGATACGCAGCGTCTGGTGTACCGCGAGATGTTCGATTTGATCGAGAACTTGCGCACTGTGACAACGGATCGCCAAGCCAACAATGATCGGCTCACCAAGGGATTCTCGCGCTTGAGCGGAGCGGCCGAGCGGTATGTGCGAACGGAACTGCGCAAGGCGCCTCCGAATGAGGTTGGTGCCACGAAGACGGTTCAGGTCATCGTGCGATCGGCACTGAAGCTGACAGGTAAGAGCTGGCAAGTTGACTGGGAAGAGCATTCGTTCAGCCTGGCCGGCGAAGAGATGGGGGTGGAACGCTGGAGAGCCACCGTGCAATACGAACTCAATCCGGCTGGCGATGAAAAGGCAATTCGGAGAAATCCAATTGGTTTCACTGTTCCGGAATTGAGCTGGCAGCGAATTGTGCAGTAATGCGTGTGGGAGAGAGGAAGCCGAAATGAGCAAAAAATGGATTCTCGCTGCGGGTGTAGCGGTCTATGCGTTGGGCGCGATGTCTGTCTCCTATGCGGGTCAGCGGTACAACGAATTGGACGATGCAGTCATGGCGCAGGCTAAGCGATGGCAGTCGGGTGAAAAGGCGAAGCCGCTGATGTCCTCCGATGGGAAGGTCGTCTTCCCGTTTGGCCAGGCGATGCCGAAGCTCACGTGTTCGCCGAGTCGCGCTTGTGACGTCGAGATGGAGCCGGGTGAGACGCCACGAAAAGTCATCCTGGGCGATCAAGCGAACTGGACGTGGGAGGGTGCTGACTCGATCGAAAAAGGGAAGACGGTCAACCACGTTGTGTTTCAGCCGAAGGACAATGACCTCGAATCGAACGCCATCATCACGACAGACCGACGCACCTACCATATCAAACTGTATGCGCCCAAGACCGAGGGCGTGTACCTGAACCGAATCGCCTTCTATTACCCCGAGCAACTCGTTTCTTCGTGGGAAGCCAAGATGGGTAGCGCGGCCGCAGCGAAGGCCAAGGACGAGGAGTCCAACGTGATGCCGGCGCCAGTTGCTCCGGACAAGATGGCGTTCGACTATCGGATCGATGGCGACGCTGACTTCCGTCCCATCCGCGTGTTCAACGATGGTGAGCGCGTGTACATCGCCATGCCGGATGACATTCGCCACGGTGAGTATCCGACGCTTCAACTCATTGACGAGAAGGGTGACGGGATGGTCGTCAACTATCGACGCACCGTCGACGACAAGGCCGGCACGATTTACTTCGTGGTGGACAAGCTCTTCACGAAGGCTCAGTTGATCAGGGACTCCGAAAAGGTCCAGATCATTTGGAAGCGCAAGGAGAAGTCGCGGTTCGCGTTCTGGGGGCGTGGCTAATGTCCCAGGACGGCAAGAAGGTCGATGCGTTTTCGCTGGAGGCTGGCGTACCAAAGATCGAGGGCGAGATCCAGCCGAAGCCGAAATACGCAGATCGAATTTCCAAGCGGATTATCGCGGTCGGGCTTGCGGTCGCCGTTCTGATGGTCGGCATCTTCTTCGCCTCTCTCGAAGCGATGGATCACAAGAAGAAAGGACGCCAGGACGCGGTCGAGACCGAGAAGAAGAAGTCGCAGCCTGCAAAGGTCGCCGAAGCCGTGGTCCCAAAGGAACTGACCGACGCTCCAGACAGTGATAGCTCAAAGGGACATGCTGCGCCGGCAAGCCTGGTTAGTTCGGCCGCTAAAGCGCAAGACGATCTCTTGGGTGGTGGGACAGGCGCGCCGTCCTTGTCGGGTGGAGCAGTGTTCAACCCGGCCTCCACTCCAGCGGGTCTACCTGCCTCCGTTCCCTCTGTGGGGACAGCACGGGGTCGCGTGCAAGCGGGCGCAGGCGCTTTGCCTGCGGGTACAGTGGACGATGGCTTGGGCTCTGGTTCTCCAGCGGCCAACAATGCACCGGTCGGGCCCGCCCCCTTAACGCCGGAGGAGCAGGCAGAGCGACTGGCGAAACAGGACAGGCAGAAGCGGCTCTCGCAGGCACGAGCCAATGGCTTGAGCGCGAAGAACTACGCGGGCGACGACAAGAAGAGCGGAGCCGGCGCGCTGCCAGCGGGCTTGCTGGGTAGTTTGCCGCAACAGGGCGGTGGAATGGTGCCCGCTTCCCTTGAAGGACAGAACGGGCAGAAGGTCGACTCCGAGCAAGACGAGAAGATGAGCTTCATCAAGAACTCGGGCAAGGACGACCGTAACTACTTGCCCTATTCGCCTCAGCCCGCTGTTTCGAAGAATGAATTGAAACGCGGGTCGTACTTGCCACTTCGCCTTGAGGGTAGCGTCAACTCCGGGCAACCTGGCATGGTGCTGGCGCGGGTGACCGAGGACGTTTATGACACAGTCACAGGCTGCCGCTTGCTTGTCCCGGCCATGTCGGTATTGCAGGGTGCGTACGACTCGAAGGTGGCCATTGGTCAGACGCGCAACTTGGTGGTGTGGAACTACATGCGCTTCGAGGACGGCTCCGATTTAACGCTGGGTGGAATGCAAGGTTATGACAGCACCGGAGCGGCTGGCATCGAGGCGGATGTGGACAACCATTACCTGCGATTGTTCGGCGCGACGTTCGGCATGTCGCTGATCACCGCCGGGGTTCAAATGTCGGTACCGCCGACGCCATCTGGCACGACAGCACAGACGCCGCAGCAGAGCATCGCGAATGCGTTGACTCAACAGTATGGTCAGCTCGGAGCCCAGCTCATTGGGAAGTATCTGCAGGTCCAGCCTACGCTGCGCAACTATGCAGGCGAGCGCTTCATGGTCATGCTTCCGCTGACCATTGTCTTCAAGAAAGTGTGGCGAAACCGCTGCGTAGGAGGGACTTGAAGGGACGGAAGTGCTTAGTGCACCCCCCACTGGGAAAATATCCTGCAACTGGCGAACAGTGTATGCTTCTGGATTCAGAAAATATTAACCTAGGCATTATGAACACGGAGTTCGCTCCCGCCCAGACTTCAGTCCCGAACTGGCTGATGACGTACTGTCGTCAGCTAGCGGACGTTCACTATCAACGCAAGCTGAACAAGATGTACGTTCATATGCTTGAGAGTTTCCTGGCGTATGAACCGTGGAAAGCGAATCCGCCATTCGAATGGCGTGTGGCGCGTATTCATCGGACGACAGGGGGTGCGGCCGTGCGGCGAGACACCGACGCAGGGTGGGTGCCGATGAACATGGTGTTGCCGACCGCACTCGTGGATCGGTCTAAGCTGGCCATCGATTTAATCAATGCGAACTATGCTTCGGCGCTGCCGAGGTCGCTTTCCCTGCGGACGTTCCTTTACACGGCGGTCTGCTGGTGGTGCATTGCTGTGTATCCGTACGAAGGGCCAGGACTCATCAACAGTTGACTGAGCGCGGTTGATTGCGGTCCACGGTCGATGAGTTCGTCTTTTGCAGCAAAAGTTTTTGTCCCGTCCCCTTGCGAGACCCCCGGTGGGGGCATAGAATGCGCATTATTGTATGCGCTGCTGCGCGCGCATTGCTACAGGTGAAAGCGAGGGCAAAAACCGATGCAAACGAAGAAGACGCGAACAAACCGCAAGACCAAGGTCATTGTGGTCATCAATCGGAAGGGCGGGCCAGGCAAGACGACCGTATCGTTCAATCTGGCGCACGCCGCGCTGCTGAAGGACGAGCATGCGCGCGTCTTGTGCCTGGATTTGGATTCCCAAGGAAACCTGAGCCAGTATCTCACCGACGATCTGGAGATCGTGCGTGAGACGAGCAGTGGCGTTAGCGATCTGTTTGACGGCGTGCCGCTGGCTCCCCGCAAGACCAATCACCCTCAGATCGATCTGCTCCATGGGCATTCGGATCTGGATCGGGTGGATCACGATGAGGCTGCAGAAGAGCGCGCATATTCCGAGGAAATGCGTGCTCAGCTTCGCAGCCTTGACTACGACGTGATCATCATTGACACGCCTCCTGCAGTCGGTCTGCGGCACTTGGCTTCGCTGTTCTGGGCCGACCTGGCGGTGATCCCCATGGAGCCCTCGATGACCCACATCGCTGGCTTCCAGGAAGTCGTGAAAAACATTGATGAGTCCATCCTGAGCCTCAACCCGACTCTTCAATGGGTCGGGTTGGTCAACCGCGCGAATCTGCGATTGAAGGCGCAACGCCAAAAGGATGCTTGGTTGCGGGATAACTACGGCTCGAAGATCATGCCCACCCTGTCATCGCGAGGCGCCGTGGCCGAGGCCATTGAAGACAGCCCGGCCAAGCCCGTGTGGGCGCACCGTGGCGCGCCCCGTGAGCTGCGTGCTCAGTGGCGCGACGTGTGCACGAAAATCGTCGGGTAGTGAATCTTCGGGGCGTGTATTGCACGTTCTGCGTCGAGAGTATTTGGAGAAACGAATGAGCAGCACCACGAAGAAATTGTCGGCGCTTGAAAAGCTGAGCGCTCGCGCCAAGCCTGTGGCGGTTGATGAAGGAAAGGCAGTCGCTATCCCGCTGGACAAGATCCGTTTCGACCCGACACAGCCGCGCCAGGCATTCCATCATCCCGATGGCCGCATTGCGGAGGATGACGAGGCAAGTCTGGATGAGCTGGCGCAGTCGATCGAATCGCAAGGGTTGATTCATCCGATCACAGTCGAGCCGATTGGCGATGGCACGTACCGAGTGGTGGTAGGTGAACGGCGCACGCGTGCCTACCTCAAGCTCGGCCGCACGACCATCGAGGCCAAGATTCGCGATGACCTGACCAATCCGAAAAAGCGCCTGATCTATCAGGTTGCGGAGAACGTCAACCGCAAAGACCTGACGGATGCGGACATGGCCAAGTCCATCCGCAGCCTCATGGAAGGGACGGATGCGGTTGAGCCGATGACCCAGACACAGATCGCCAAGGCACTTGGCAAGAGTGAGGGCTGGGTGAGTCGGTACGTTCGATTCGGGGATGACGAGCAGCAACGTCTGTGGGTTCAAACGGGGATCGCCGACACGGTGGAAAATCTCTACCGGCTTTCGATCCTGCCGATGCCCATGCATGCCGAGATCCAGCGCCGGGTACAACTGCCTGAAGACGATCCTGAGCACTTGGCGAAGCCGCTGAGCCGTGCCGTCATTGACGACTTCTCGCGGCAGGCGAAGATGGCCAAGAAGGGCGTGCAAACGCCCCCGGTTGCGGCGACATCCTCCGGGGCATCGAGCGCTGCTGGGCAGCCGAGTGAGGTGCGATCGGCCGCTCCTTCCGCCTTCCCTGGCGACGGAATTCCCAATGACCCGGTGTCGCGCGCTTTTGCAGAGATGGCCGAGCATGGGCGCGAGCCGGCACCGCAGACTCAGACGGGCGCGCAACAAAAGTCGTCGAGCACGACGACCAGCGGGTCGGGATACAAACTGTCCGAAGGCGACCGCGCCAAGATTCTGAGCACGGCCAGCGTCACGTTGAGCAATTCGGAGAAGGCGGCTGCGCAACCTCCGGTGAGTATTCGGGTACCGATGGCCAGCTTGCAAGCGTTGCTGCTGAAGCTTGAGCCGGCTGACCAAGAGGCCCTGGCGGGCATGCAACTGAGCCTCAATTTGCCGGGGCCGCTGGCTGAGCGGATCGCCAATGCGCTGACCGGCGTAGTGGTGGACCCGAGCGAGGTGCCTGCCGTCGTGCAAAACGAACTCGTGAAGTTGCAGTAATCAGTTTGGGTGACCGCATCTCGTGGGGGGTGCGGTCATTTTGCGTCGAGCGTAGCTCGATGCCGTCGGACGAATTGCTGCCAGGCGCGGATAGGGTATTAAAAAATGCAAATTAGGATTGGCCGAAACACGAAGACGGGCGAACCTGTCGTTTTGGACACCACAAAGGTAATCAACCCGCACCTCCAGGTGTCGGGCATTACCGGCATTGGGAAGACCTATGCGTTGCAAGAGCTGGTCACAAACTTTGTGGAGAGCGCGGCCGACCTCAGGCGACCTGTTCGCGTCCACGTCTTCGATCCGCACGGAGACATCCAACTGCCCTACGCCTCGGTGGTGAAGTTCTCGGAAGCGACAAACTACGGCTATAACCCGCTGGAAGTGAACCCAGATCCCGACTACGGCGGCGTCCGTCGGGCTATCCAGAAATTCATCGCGGCGATCAAGAAGCACAAGGCGTTGGGCACGAAGCAGGAAGCTGTGATGCGCTACCTGCTGGAGGACTTGTACGCGGCACACGGCTTCAAGGCGGACGACCGGCAGACCTGGTGGCCCGATGATCCTCGGATGATCCGGGAGGTGATGAAAGGGCGGGAGAATCGTGTGTACCTGGACGTGGCATATGAGCATCAGGAACGGTTCAAGAAGCTCCTGAAAGATCCCGCGTCTGGCCGGTACCGGGGGGGATTCGACGATTTCACCAACGACCCAGCGATGCGCACGAAGAAGTGCTGGTGGGTCGAGCGTGACTACTATGAAGGCGACTTCCTCATGTGGGAGCCGCGCAATCTGTTCAAGACCGCACCGACATTGGATGACCTGGTGCGTTTCACCGAGCGCAAGCTCAAGGCCCAGTTCTGCGGGTCCAACAGCGCCGCAATGGCGCTGCTCAAGGACGTGAACCGGGTGGCCAGGGCATATCACCGCAAGGTCGCTGAGATGTCCAAGCGCAACGCGGCGCTGGACGAAGCGGAGAAAGCTGAGCTGACCAAGGCGCTGAATAAGGCCAAGGATAAGGCGGAAGACGCATACAAGAGCTACCTCGACGCCATCGTGACGGGGCGCGAGCTGGACGACATGATCCGCTATAACAGCTCCCCGGACGTGCTCACAAGCGTCTACGAGCGCTTCCAGAATGTGCGGGCAATCGGCATCTACAACCCGGTGCCGCCGCCATTTGACCCGCACAAGCCCATCTGGCACTACCAGATCAAGCCGTTGGAGATCCCGGTGCAGCGCATGTTCGTCGACCTGGTCTGCGCAAGGATCTTCGAGCGCGCCATGCAACGCGGTGTGCAAAACGATGTTGTCGAGTTGCTGGTGCTCGATGAAGGGAAACGCTTTGTGGGAGAGTCGGAGGGGGACATTCTTAGCACCATCAGCAACGAAGCCCGCAAGTTCGGCCTCGGTCTGTGGATCATGTCCCAAACTCCCTATCACTTCCCCGACGACTTTATCAAGGCCACGGGCACGATCCTGGTGTTGGGGCTGGCCGAGGCCGACACGAACCTCGCGGCCCGAAAACTCGGAGTCGATGAGAGTCTGCTGTCTTCAGTAGTGCCGCAGCAATCAGCGCTGGTGCAGATGAAGAGCAAGGGGACATTGTCGGCTGGCTTCCAGATGGTAAGCCTCGTTTGAATGGGGCGCCGCGTAACGGTCGACCGGTAATAATTTCCGTTAGAGAGTGTTACACATTTTATGTCCGATATAAACGTCGCTTAATTCGCGATATTTCGGCAATAACCCCTCTCATGTGGGGTTAAGTTCGTGATCATTCGGACGATGACATCCAGATTGCGCCTATGTTGCCAACTATTGTGGTCATGAATCGGCTTCGATCGAGGTCGCGCGCTGACAACAGGAAGTGCTAGATACCTCCCACTAGGGGGTATCCAACCGTTAATTATGTGTTAATCTGTCGTTGCGGCATGTATTCCCCTACCACACCCTAGGCGGGTCACTGGTAACCAAATGTAACCTTTGCGGTAATCAATATGACGGTCACCATTGTTCGCCCAGTTCCACTTTCCTCCATCGACTATCCGGAAGGTCCGTTAGCAGAT
>Ga0209979_1001190_pt1 | contig 29726 bp, 22 predicted proteins | sample AnhtaG_FD_183114 | JGI IMG/M metagenome (GOLD analysis project Ga0209979, IMG submission 183114) | Deep subsurface microbial communities from Anholt, Denmark to uncover new lineages of life (NeLLi) - Anholt_01485 metaG (SPAdes) (version 2) | ecosystem: Environmental > Aquatic > Marine > Oceanic... | reverse complement strand
TATCCTCCCAATACGTAGTGGGAGGTGAAAATGGAGAGGTGGCAGTTGAGCACGAAAGAACTATCAAGATATAGCGTTATTGAGAATGCCATAGAGGGATACCTGAAGGTACACCAAGCTGCCGAAGAACTTCAGTTGTCTACAAGACAGATATTTAGACTCAAGAAAAGATTGAGAGAGGAAGGAATCGGAGGACTCATTCATGGAGATAGAGGAAAGCCTTCACCCCGGCGAATACCGGATACGCTAAGAGATCTCATAAACTCTCTTTATCGGGGAAAGTACGAAGGTTTTAACCTCTCTCACTATAGGGAAATGCTTGAGGAAAAGGAGGGAATCGTTCTTTCTCGGGAAACAGTAAGAGGCATTCTTCTTAAAAAGGGATCATACAAAAGAAAGAAAAAATACCCCAAACATAGATCCTGGAGAGAACCTATGCCTAAGGAAGGTATGATGCTCCAATACGATACCTCTGATCATGATCGGCTGGAAGGAAGAGGTCCAAAGATCAAACTCATTGGGGCAATAGATGATGCTACCAAGGATGTCCCTTACGTACAGTTTGCCTTACAAGATAGCGTAGAAGAAAATATGACTACCTTCAAGAAAATAGTGAAGCATAAAGGGATTCCTTCATCCCTTTATGCAGACAAAGACTCCAAATTCATCACCACTCGCCATGGAGAGCTGCATATAAACATAAGAAAGCATCAAGAAAAGACTCAAATGGCCAGAGCCTGGGAGGAGTTAGGCATAAACGTCATCTTTGCTGAGAGTCTCCAGGCAAAAGGAAGAATCGAAAGACTCTGGGGGACATTTCAGGATAGACTGATAAGTGAGTTAAGGCTTGAGGGTATCTCAAGTCTAGAGGAAGCAAATAAGTACCTCCATTCGGTATTCTTGCCCAAATACAACCAGAAGTTCACCAGAAAGCCTAAGTTAGAAGAATCGGCTTATAGACCCATCCCTAAAGGAATGGATCTTGATCGAATCTTCTGTCTCAAGGAAAAAAGGCAGGTTCAGGGAGATCATACCATAAGCTACAAAGGGAGAAAGTACCAAATTCTTCCCACCGAAACCCGTTTTGGCTTTGCAAAAGCAAGGGTAGAGGTACAGAGACGCTTAGACGGAACTATTCATATCTTCTACAAGGGAGAAGAGCTTTCATTTAAGCCTATTGTTCCCATAGAAGATGAACAATACGCTCCTTCTCAAATGGAAGCTTTGCCGGTAGGGGTATGACATTTTTATTTTGCAGAAAGTATGACATAATTACTTTGCATTGACAGCTTAATTTATCCCACTCTTACCCTGGCGAGCGTGCAAAGTTTTCTCACTTTACGGATGAGAAAATATAATAGAAAAGATTAAAATGGAAGGTTTTAAAAAATTAGACGGGGTTTACTGAATATTTACATGAGAATAATCAAGTTTAAAAAATATTGGTCATTTTTATTTATTATTTTTATTTCTTTAACTCCTTTGTTGTGGTTCAAGGGAAATATGTTGATTGCAGGAAGCGATAACACTCTTTATTTAAATCCAGCTATTTTAGTCGAAAAGGTGAGCTACACTTGGAATGATACGTTAAATTTAGGAAAGGAAAATTTTGCAATATGTCATCTTTTTCCTTACGGCTGTTTCTGGTATTTCCTGCAAAAGTTAGATATAAATAATGTTTTAATTGAAAAGATGTGGTTTATTTTTATTTGGTTTATAGGGTCTTTTTCCATTTATAAACTTACTGCCTATTTAACTAAATTTTTTAAATATTCTACGATTGCAGGATTATTTGCTGCCCTGCTTTATCAATTCAATACTTATAAAATGGTAGGAGTTTTGGATGTTCCTAAACATTTAACTTACATGATTCTTCCCTTATTATTGTATTTGTTTATCAAGGGTCTTGATGATAAAAAATCTGTATATGCGATATACTTTGCCTTAACTACACTTCTATTTGCTTCGGCATGGGTTAATCCTCCAATGGCAGTAATTGCTTTCATTCCCCCCTTTTTCTATTTCTTTTATTATTTATTAATTAACAGAAATAACAATATTGAGTTTAAAAAAAGTTTTTTATTCGTTGGAAAATTATTAATTTCTCTATTGGCAATAAATTTATGGTGGATTGTTCCTTTTTACCAAACAATAAATGCCTCAGTGGAAGACATAAAAACAGTTGCCCTTAGTTTTGGACCTACAAGTACTGATCTTTTTGAAGTATTTCGTTTTTTGGGTAAGTGGTCATTTCGTAGTTCACACTATCTTATGCCTTATGTTCCTTATCATAATATTTATTATAATACTCCACTTCTTTTTTTAACTTACTTATTTTTTCTTATTGCTTTAGTCCCACTATTTTATCTTAGAAGATTGAATAGAAAAATCATGTATTTTTACCTATTATTGATAATAGGCGTTTATCTAACCGCTGGCAAATCTTTATCCCTTGGTTTCTCCTTTCTTTACCGTTATCTTCCTGGATTCTGGATCTTCAGAGAGCCTTATACTAAGTTTACTCCTCTAAACACGTTAAGCATCTCTGTTTTATTTGGTATAGCAATAATGTTTTTCTTTTATTTTATTGATAAAAAATTAATCAATGTCTCGAAAAACCTTTTTTGTAAAGTCATATCAAGTATTATATTGATAGGTATTATACTCATTTCTGCATTTCCCCTGCTGACTGGAGATTGCATATGGCACTATAGGTATCGTGGAATGAGGAGTAACTATGTAAAAATACCTGAATATTGGACTAATATCGGTTCCTGGCTTAAGAACAATAGTCCGCATACAAGAATCTTTGTCACTCCTAAAAGCAGTTATGGTCACAATTCCTATAATTGGGAGTCTGGTGTTGCCACTGGAGGAAGTGGAGTTTCATGGCTTCTCATTCCTAATCCCTATTTAACCTATAACACTAACGCAGTTAATGCATCACAAAAAATGATTAATCTTCTTTACGATAATTTCGTTAATTTAAAGAAAGATTTACCTAAGGCTTTGTCTTTATTTGGTGTTAGATATGTTCTTCAGAAGAATGACTTAGCTTGGAGATTTGCATTTAAAGATACTTATTCACCAGAAAAAATGAGAAGAATTTTGAAATCTCAGGGAGTCTATCTTAAGGAATCTTTTGGTAAACTTGACCTCTACGAAGTCTCTGATGAATATTTTCTTCCCCGTGTTTTTTCCTCTACCACTCTAATCGCTATCAGCGGCAAAATAGATGGATTGATGCCGATGACGGAGATGAAATATCTGGGTGGAAAAAGGTAATTGGAGAATGGAAAAGGTGAAAAATGGGAAAAGAAAATTCAAGATAGAAAAACCAGGGATTTATGAAATTTATCTTGATGTAGTTGAAATTGAAGAAGGAATACCCGCGTTTAATATAAACATTCCATTTTAATTTGTCCAACTACAGGAATAAGATTGATTTTATAGATAAGTTGGAGAAAAGATGAAAAAAATAAACATAAAAGAGCTGAGAGATATTGCCCAGTATAAAAAAGAAAAAAAGATTTGGAGAGTTTTCTCAATCTATTTTACTTATATATTTGTAAAAATAGGATTAACTGCAAATCAAGTTACCCTTTTTGGATTTCTCGTTGGAGTACTGGGAGGAATTTTACTCCTTATCGGTGGTTTTAAATATTGGTTTGTAGGCATAATTTGTTTTCTACTTAGTTACATGTTAGATTATTCCGACGGCGAAGTGGCTAGGTTTAATAGAGAAGTATCTGCAGAAGGAGAATTTTTAGACGGGACACTTCACAGTGGGTTCATGAATTCTTACTTTATTATATCTGCAGCGGTTGGGTTATATCGGGAATTAGATAGTATTTTCCCATTGGTCTTCAGTTTAGCAATGCTTGCATTCCTTTATATAAATAAAGGGATAGAGATATTCCTGATTAGAAGGAGTCTGTTTCCAATCTCTACATCTGAATTATCTGGAAACATGAAGCGTACTATAAAACTTAGAATATTTATGGGAACTCAGAAGTATATACTTGATGAGCCTGTAAGGGTCGTATGGTTAGGACTCGGTACTTTAGTTGACTATGTAGCATCTACTTCAGCAATAAATCCGATTTTCATAAACTGGTGTATTAATTTTCGCTTATTATGGTTTGGTTGGTATACTGCTATATTTCTAATGAGTATTATTATAAAATTTCAAGATACCAGAAGAATGGCAATAGGAGTGGATCATTAGCTGTATAGATTGTCCAAATCAACTAATTGGAGGGAATTATAACAAAAAAGCAGAAGTGTTTTAAGTAGGAAAAACGTGTACGACAATGATAATCCCTTTATTTTTCAACTGCGCATATTATCATGAGGTTGTTCTGGCTTAAGATTTTCTTGAAAATAAGTTTTATAGAAAGAGGTGTGAAATGACAAAATCCACAATGCTACGGGAACTATTTAAAAAACCTGGTGTCATTCGCATCGTTGGAGCTCATGATGGTCTAGGTGCCAAATTGGTTGAGCAGAACAAGTTTGATGGGGTCTGGGCAAGCGGCGCAGAAATCTCCACATCTTACGGTGTTCCTGATGCTAGTATTCTGACAATGTCGCAATATTTAGAAAGGGCTATTGAGATGAATGATGCTTGTTCCATCCCAGTTGTTGCTGATTGTGATACCGGCTTCGGTAATTCAAATAATGTGATTTATATGGTTAAAAAATATGAGAGTGCTGGTATCGCAGCTGTCTGTATAGAGGATAAAAAGTTTCCCAAGGTAAACAGCTTATTATTTAAAGGGAGACAGGAACTGGCACCTATTGCTGAATTTGCAGGAAAGATTATAGCGGCAAAAAACGCCCAGCAAACAGAGGATTTTACGGTTTTTGCTCGGATTGAAGCACTCATCGCCGGTTGGGGACAAGAAGAAGCCTTAAAAAGAGCGCATACCTATGCAAAGGCAGGAGCAGATGCCATTGTGATTCATTCCAAAACGAGTTCGCCTCAGCCTATAATAGATTTTGCTAAAGCCTGGGATAATAGTGTTCCTCTAATCGCTATACCTACAACCTATCCCACCATTACATTTGAGCAGATTAAGGAATTAGGAATTAAGATGGTAATCTATGCTAATCAGGGCCTCAGGGCAGCAATAAAAGTAGTAGATTCAGTTTTAGCCGAGATTTATAAAGATAAGGCCACTTTGGGAGTTGAGGATAAAATAGCTCCAGTAAGTGAAATTTTTGAGTTGCAGGGTATGCCTCAGCTGAAAGAGAATGAGAAGGTTTATCTTAGAACAGGTGTTGAACCTGTTAAGGTTATTATTCCAGCTGCAGGTGCTCCACACAATCAGCAGTCTTTGGAGCCCCTACTTCAAGAAAGGCCTGTGTGTATGCTTGATATCAACGGAAAACCAATCCTTCAGAGAAATCTGGAAACTTTAAATAGTGCAGGAATCAGTGAAATAACTGTGGTTACAGGATATCAGCATGAAAAGGTTAATATTGAAGGAATTGAGACTATCTTTAATGAGAATTATAGAGATAAACATATATTACATTCCATTATGCTTGCTGAAAATAAGTTAGATGGTAAGAGTATATTAGTATATTCCGACATTTTATTTGAAAAACATCTCATTACCCGACTTCTTGAGTGCGAATCAGATATAACACTGGTTGTAGATGCCTCATATAAAAAGACCCATCTTCGGAACAAGAAATTAGACTTGGTGATTGCGGAAAGAAAACCGGTGCTTGGGAAAAGAGTGATAACTTACGATAAGCCCAATTCAATTTTAAGGATTGGTAAAACTATTCCTGAGGAAAAAAGCGATTATGAATTCATTGGCATGGCTCTCTTTTCTGCCAAGGGAGCCAAGATATTTAGAGACGAATATCATAAGGCAAAAGAAAAATATAAATTAGGGAGTTTTCACGAGGTTCCTTCTTTTTTTCAAGCTTCGTTTGAAGACATGATTCAAGAGATGATTGATAATGGTCATAAGATTTCGGCTTTGGAAGTTAATTCGGGATGGACGGAAATCCATACCTTTGATGATTATAAGCATGCTTGCTTAATAACGAGGTCTAGATGACTGTCTCGATTTCAAGGAGGGATTAATGCTTTCTGGGAAAGATTTCTGTGGGATACTAAAGCGAAACGGTTTTAACTCGTATACGGGGGTTCCTTGTTCCATATTAGAACCTCTTATTAACTATTTACTCGATAACCGGGATATAACATACTATACAGCTACAAGTGAGGGAGAGGCGATGGGTATTGCAGCCGGATTTGCCCTTACTGGAAGAATCCCAGTAGTATTAATGCAAAATTCTGGTCTGGGAAATGCTATTAATCCTCTCACTTCATTGCAACTCGTCTACGATCTTCCCACACTTCTTTTGATCAGTTGGCGAGGTGAACCTGGTAAACCCGATGAGCCTGAACACAGAATTATGGGGCCAATTACTCCAAAATTTCTGGAGGTAATGGGCATATATAACGAATGCTTGGTAGAATCTAACCAGAGATTAGAAGTTCAAATTTCTCATATGAAGGATATAACTACTAAAACGAATAAGCCGGTTGCTTTAATTGTAAGAAGGGACACTTTCAATAAATACCTTGGGAAGTCTGCCAAAAAAGGATCAAAGATGTCCCTGATGCAGCGTAAAGAAGCTGTTAAAATTATTATTGATAATTTAAACGGGGATGAAGCGATTATCTCTACAACTGGCAAGATTTCTAGAGAATTATACTACAATGGTAAGGAATCGGAGACTAACTTTTATGTAGTAGGCTCTATGGGATGTGCACTTTCAATCGGCTTTGGAATTGCCCAACGGAAACCAGAGAAAAAAGTGATAGTATTAGATGGAGATGGTGCAGTCTTAATGAAAATGGGGACCCTGGCAACAGTGGGACATTACAAACCACAAAATCTTATTCACATTGTCCTTGATAACGAAGCTTACGACTCGACGGGAGGTCAGCCCACTGTCTCTGCTACTGTTGATTTGGATGAAGTGGCTCTAAGTTCTGGATACTTAGACTCAGTTAAGATTTATACACAAGAAGATTTAAAAATGAGCCTGGGGAGCGCATTAAAGACGAAAGGTCCCCACTTTATCTTGATTAAGGTATTGAAAGGAGCTGATAAAGATTTAGGAAGACCCAAACTAACTTCTGTGCAGATAAAAGAAAGATTTATGAATTTTTTAAGGAAAAGATAAAATTGCAAGCAGTTTATGTAGATGAAAAAGTGGGGAAGAGAAAAATAGAGCGATATTTTCTCCCAACAGAGATAATTTTTGGTCGAGGGAGTCTGCAGCTACTCCCTAGATTAGTAGTAAGACATAAAGGAGATAGGATTTTTCTGGTTGTAGGCAGAAGTGCTCTTAAGAAGGCTCGTGTAGTAGAACGTATCCAGAATTCCCTTTCATTTGCTTCCATCAAGACTATTCTCTATGAGGGGATAAATCCTAATCCTACGGTTGATCTGATTAAAAAGGTGAGAGAGAAATTAATTCGATCAGGAGCATCTTTAGTTATTGCTGCCGGTGGAGGAAGTGTTTTGGATGTTGGCAAATCAGTGGCAATTTTGGCCAAAAATAAATGGAAGTTAATAGATTTCTTAGAAAAGAGAAAAATTCTAATCCAAGAAGGTCTACCCTTAATTGCTATCCCCACCACTTCAGGAACGGGAAGCGAGGTTACTCCTTGGGCAACCATTTGGCATCCTACAAAGGATAGAGGGATAGAAAAATATTCCCTTTCCTCTCCTTTAATGTTCCCTAAGATAGCCCTTCTTGATCCTGAGCTAACTTTAACTTTACCCCCTAGGTTGACAGCTATAACTGGAATGGATGCTCTTTCTCATGCTATCGAGGCTTTTTGGTCTATTAACTCCTCATCTCTTTCTGATATTCACGCCAGAGAAGCAATCAATTTAATAATCCAAAATTTAGAGAAAGCAGTGGCTAATCCAGGTGAAGTTTCTTATCGGGAAAAAATGATGATAGCAGCACTTGAGGCTGGCCTTGCATTTTCTCAAACACAGACTACAATTGTTCATTCTGTTTCCTATCCCATAACCAGTTACTTTAATGTTCCTCATGGTTTAGCTTGTGCTTTAACCTTAGCCCCTTTTTTGGAATATAACTCCCAGGTCACAGATAGGGATTGTGGAGATCCACGAGGAACAGAATTCGTTAGAAGGAAGATTCGAGAGATCAGCAGGATTTTAGGAACTAAAACTCCAGATGAAAGCAGTCAAATAATTAAGGGCTTAATGACTAAAATAGGTTTACCGATTAGACTTACAGAGGCAGGAGTAAGTGATATTGAAATTGTGATTAAGAAAGGTTTTCATCCTGAACGAGCAATTAATAATCCAAGAGTAATCACTAAAGAAAATCTAAAGAGAATTTTCACCAAGATTTATTAGAGATGAAAGCAATTATCCCAGCGGCTGGAGTTGGCAAGAGGCTACTTCCTTACACAAAAGAGACTCCCAAAGCATTGCTCGAAGTAGCCGGGAAACCAATTCTGGAGCACATCATTACCACCTTTAGAGAATGTGCAATCGACGAAATCGTTTTGATTGTGGGGCATGGTCAAAATCAAATTAGGGAATTCGTTAAATCTCGTTCCCTTAAAAAGATAAAGTTTGTTTATAATCCTACTTATTCGTCTGATGGTAGTCTTGGTTCAACGTGGCGAGCCAAAAAAGAGATGAATGAAAGTTTCCTTTATCTTCATTCTGATATGCTTTTTGAAAAAGGTATTGTTGAGGAAATACTGAAGGTAAGAGAAGACATAGTGGTATCTATGGATAGGAAAAAAACCTATTTAGAAGAGGATATGAGGATAAAACTCAAAGATGGTTATCTTTGGGAGATAAATAAATCTATTTCTCTTAGTGAGACAGATGGCGAATTTACGGGATTTTTGAAATTTTCGAAAAGAGGAGCAAAAAAATTAGAAAGATTTTTAGATATAATGGTTAAGGAGGGATATAGAGATACTTATTTTGAGGATTGTCTTGAGAGAATGGCTAAAGATGGGATTAGGATAATTCCTCTTGAGACAAAAGGGAAGAAATGGATTGAAATCGACTTTTTAGAAGATCTAAAAAAAGCGGGACAGGTGTTTTCTTAAGGAAGTATGAAAAGGAAAATTACATTATGAGTAATAATATTAGAGGGAGGGTCAATGGTTCGTTTGCATATTATTCGCAAGGAGATTTTAGAGACGATTAAGAATAGTGAAAGAGAGGTGTGATTTATATGCAGGAAAGGTTGAAAAGAAATTAATTAGTTATACTCTTTTTTATGAAAATCACTGGATTATTGTGGAAAATGTTCCTGCGAAAGTTTGTCAAGGATGTGGGGAGAAATTATTTGATCCCGAAGTTGTAGAGCGATTACAAAAAATTATCTGGAACAGACAGACTCCCCAGAAAAAAATCAAAATGCCTGTTTTTGACCTTTCTTGAGTTTAAAAAGGACCAAAATCCACAAACCCAACAAATCCAATAGATTTGACTTATTCGGCCTTGTCGATAACACGCGGGAGGAAGCGGTGTTTTTGAAAAAGAAAAGTGTGCTTGTCATTGTTTTTTCCCTGGCTTTTTTGTTCTTACCCTCTAGCTATGCTCTGGCTATTCCTGCTCTGGTAGTGGGGGATATTGAAGCTCTGGTACCTCTCACTTATACTTCTTACCTCGAAGGCTATCCGGTCCTTTTCTTTACCGATCACTTGGATTCAGAGCAGATAATGAAGATCCTGGAGAAAAGTGGTACGGTAATATTCGCTAATGAGACTTTTTATAACCTTATGATGGACACTTTAGACTCTCAGTACAGGTATGGTCTGTCCGATCAAGCGAAATCGACATCTTTTACCACTGAAATTGAGGGTGTTTATGAGATCTGGGCCAAAAAAGGAAAAAAAGAGAAATCAGAAGAGAGAGCGCTAAAAGTATTTATCGATGATAAAGAGGTCGCTCTGGGAGGAGACCGTCAACAAGGGAGAAGATGGATCAGCCTGGGAAAAATGGAACTAGCGAAAAAAAAGCATACAATAAGAGTCACCGGATCAATAGAGGAGCTTCTGATTGTGCCGGAAGAAGAAGTTGAGAAACACAGACTAAAGATTGAAAAGTTAATAAATAGACATAATCTCGATATAGGACATCTTTTCTGGAGTGAGAAATCTGAATTAACAGAAAAATCCATTTATTTACCCCGTGAGTCTCGCTACAGAGTGATGGTAAAACAAAGAGTAAATCCCATTCAATTCAAAAATATAGGGCTTAGCCTTAAAATGGGCTCGGGGCAAGAGATCAAAAAATGGTCTTTTAGTTCCGCAAATGTGGATTATAATTACTTTATTACCAAGCCAGGAACGTTAGTTTTGACTTCTTATTTTGACGGAGATATTAGTGAAAAGGAATTTGTAGAAATGAAAAGGGAAGATATTAAGCTCGACCTCAAGGAATACCCTTATTTTGACCTAGCTTACAAGTTAGAAGACCCTAATCTTCAAAAGATCGAGGTGATTTTTGGAATAGATTTTGATGGAGATGGAGCGGTGGATGGATACTTTGGGACTGATAAGTCCAAGGAGAACATTACTTTGCATAAGTTTAATCTCTATCACGCAGTAAAGGTAGAATTTCCCGGCAAAAGCCATTACAGTCTAACTGAACTAAAGCTGCTAGCCGGTAAGATTGAAGGAGTTGACTGCAGCAAGCCGGAAAGGAAAGGCATCTACACGTGGGAGTTTAGGGATATTCAACTATACTCAACTGAAGCGGGACTTGTTCCTGAATGGATAACTGATTTTGAAAGGATGAGAGCAGGTATAGATTCTGTCAGAGTGAAAAACCTGGGACTGAACCTTAAGGTATGTCTAGCCAAAGAGTTAAAAAAGTGGTCTTTTAAGTCTTCGGGGATGGCTTATGAGTACTCTGTGGCTGAAGGCGAGCTATTAGAGTTCTCAATTCGCCTTGATGGGGATAGCAATGAGCAAGAATTTGTGGAGATAAGAAGGAAAGATCTTAAGCTGGATCTTGAAAAATACCCTTACTTGGGATTGACTTATAAGCTACAAGATCCTAGTCTTCAGGTAATTGACGTGGTTTTGGGAGTGGATTTTGACGGTGAAGGGATGGTGGATGAATACATCCCCTTAAGAAAAAAAGCGGCTCTAAAAAACTGGAAAAAGATTGGTGCGGCAAATGAGACTATGGACTTTTATGAAATCAGGCTTCCGGCAGACTGGCCTCTATTCCTTAATACAAGATACTCATGGGAAGACAAATTTAGAGTTTATAAAAATGGGATTTCTATGGAACCCACCTGGTACCGATGGGATGACAATAAGGAACTGGTGGAGGTGGGGAGAGATGGGTATAACCGACTGGTAATAAGTATACCTAAGAATGAGGTTCCTCAGGACAGTGTATACACCGTTAGTTATCTACCCTTAGCTATAAAAAACCAGATATTTCCAGGACTTGATAGAATTCAAATAAATGTAGAGCAATTAGTGAAGGAAAGATTTCCCGACAAAAAGGATTACTTTTTGACCGAGTTGAGGCTCATTTTTGGCAAAGCCGAGGGAGTTGATTGTAGTGAACCTGAAACAAGGGGTAGGTATACTTACCAGATTAAGAATATTGATTTTGAGCAATATTCAAGCTCAGTCGTAGGGATCTCGGTGGATGAAGGTGATTTTAAAAAAAAGAGTCTTAAGCTTGATGCCAGAAGTACCGAGTATAGCTATTTTATTACTGATAATGGAGCGCTATCCTTTAATACCTACTTTGACGGAGGGATTAGTCCTTCTTCAAAAGATACAAAAATTAGAGAGACTGAGGATGAATATGTTAAACTGACCGTTCCTGACCTAGATCTCGACATAAATGAGTATCCTTTCCTGGATATTACTTACAAACTACAGCATCCGGAAGTTCAACATATTGACGGAGAGCTAGATATTGATTTGACCGGTGATGGGAAAGTGGATAAGAGTATTTCTCTTCGGAAAGAAAAAGAGCTAATTTTGGGAAATTGGAGAGAGTTTCCCTGGTCCAATGAAAAGATGGACCTTTATGAAACCGGACTGCCAGAAGAGTGGCCCAAGACCTACACCTCACAGTATTCATCGCCAGATAGATTCACCGTCTACAAGAACGGGATCCCTATGCAGACGAATTGGCATAGATGGGGTGACGAGCGAGAATGGGTAGAGATGGACGGGCCCTGGAAACGAGTAATAATCGCGGTGCGTAAGGGAGAGTCTCCTAACGACAGTGTGTATAAGGCTAAATTCAGGTATCTACCCTCGGTTAAGAGAAGCGAGATATTTGCTGGGTTCGACCGATTGCATATAGATATCAAAGAGGGGCTTGAGGAAACTTTTGGGCAGCAAGCAAACCCGAGGTTACTCAATCTGCATCTCTATCTGAAGAAAGCCAAGGACATAGACTGCTCTAGTCCCGATAAAAGAAGAGTATACTCCTTTGAAATAAGGGACATCAATGTTTATCGGTACGTTACTCCCGAGGAGATGTTAAGCAGCAAGAATAGATGGTTCAGGAAGATGCCTTTGTTCAGGATAGCTGGAAAGTCCTACTCAGGAGAGGATGTAGACAAGATAACAGTTGAGTTTGAGTCAGACATTCTTTGGTACGAAATCGAGGATCTAGGATTGGGGCCAGGAAATTACCGGTTTTCTCCGGTGATGCAGGAAGGTTTTGAGACGAACCTAGCTCTGATAGAGCCGGTTTCCGTTAGTCGGTCAACCCGGAGTCCAGGAAAAGGAACACAGGTTGAGTTCAGTAAGATTAACCCCACCAGATACAGGGTTCAGGTAAAGACAAGGAAGCCTTTCTGGTTAGTGTTTAGTGAAAGTTTTCATCCCGGGTGGAAAGCGTATATAAGGAAGTCGCCAAGGACCAGTGGTCAACGGATTGATTTTGAATGGTCGGCGGTGCTCTCAGCTTTGCGGGACTGGGGAAAGAGAGTGGAGCTTAAGGAGCACTATCTAGTTAATGGATATGCTAATGCGTGGTGGGTGCCGATAGAGGAACTGACGACGACCAGCCCTAAAAGAAAATACCAAACTATGAGGTCTCCCGATGATAGTAACCAACCAGGAATGAAAGAATTTGAGATAATTCTGGAGTTTAAGCCGCAACGCCTTTTTGAAATTGGGGTGGTGATTTCTTTGGCTACCTTTCTAGGATGCGTTGGCTATCTCATCAGAGGTTTTGTGCGAAAGAGAAAAAGAAAAATTAGGGAGACTGGGGGATGATCTGGGTGAGGAGACTGAGGCAGCTTTCCAGGGTCTGGCGACTTGTGGTTCTCGTGATAGGGGATATAGCCATCGCCATAGCCACCTATGAACTGGCCTGGCATATCCGCACTTTATCCAGTTTTGGTATCTTTGAAGCTCCGTTACCCAAGAATGTTTTAACAACCGTCCCTCACAACTACGGGATGGTTGTTTTGAGTCAGGTATTTCTCTTATGGATTGTAGGATTATACAAAGTAAACAGGGATACTTCGGGAAAGATCCTTCTGCGAATTCCTTTTGTTCTTTTCGTCCAAATGATGTTTCTGACTCTTTTCTACCTTCTTACCCTCGGTCGAGGAGGATCCGCCATCTCTATTTTCCCGGTTTTCTGGATTTCGAACAGCATTTTCACAAGTCTATGGCGGATTTTAACCTTTTACCCGCGACCTTTATCTACCTTCTTTGGTACGACGGGCAAAAGAGAGAGGATTATTTTTCCTGCCCAAGAGCTGACTAGAAATAAAATACTGAAGTTCAAACTAGTTTATAAGCTGATGAATTTTTTCCGTAAGGATCTAGCTCGAGTTTTTATCCTAGGGTTTATGATTTTACTTATCTCTTGCGCCTTCTTGCTCATATTTAAAGCTGAAAAAACTGCGGAAGAGGTAGCAAATGTGGCTTATTTTTTGTTGGTGATTGGGGTGGGGATGAAGTTTGTTTCTATGGTTCGACGTAAAAATGAGTAAAAACCGGATAACAGTTTATTGGGTTCATAGAGTTTATTGGGTTTGGTGGGTTGGATGCGTCAGTTACCTTTTATTATGCAGTGGTGCTTTGGCTAAGCCGGTGGTGGTAGTTGGGGATACTAATGCTCTGGTACCCCTCGCATACACATCTTACTTTGAGGATCAGCCGGTATTTTTCTTTACCTCCCAGTTGAGCCCCTCCCAAATAAGGAATCTGTTAGAGAAAACTAAATCCATGGTAATTATCAACAAGCAGCTTAAGAAATATGGGAAAGAGGTGCAGGATTTCTTGAATGACCCGGCGGTAGATTTGGCCTATCTATTTTTTAGAGAAGAATCTGAAGAGAATCTGAGAAGACGATCTTTTTACTTACCCACTGAATCTCGATATCGAATGAAGGCGAGGGTAATTCTTGATCTTTCTCAGGTAAAAAAAAATATAGGATTGGACCTCGACGTAGGCCTAGCTCAAGAGCTGAAAAAATTGTCCTTTATTTCCAGGAACGTGGAGTATACCTATTTCATTTCCGATGAGGGAACATTATCGGTGAATGCCTATTTTGATAGAGAACCATCGAAAGAAACTGAAGATGAATACGTCAAGGTAACTATCCCTCACTTATCCCTAGATATCGATAAATATCCTTTTCTAGAACTTATTTACCGGGTGCAGGATTCTGAAGTTCAACAGATTGACGGCGAACTAGGGATTGATCTAACTGGTAACGGGAGGGTGGATAAAACCATTTTACTTCGAAAGGAGATAATTCTCGAAAATTGGGTGAGGGGCTATCCGGCAACTCCGACGACCGATCTTTACGACACTAGATTACCCCAGGATTGGCCAAAAACCTACAGCACAGGGTATCCTTCTCAAGATAAATTTACCGTCTATAAAAATGGAGCTCCTCTGGAGACCACCTGGTGTAAATGGTATAACTACCAGAACCAGGTGGAAATAGGGGTGTGGCATCATAATCGAGTAGTAATAACAATACCCAAGGGCGAGTCCCCTGAGGACAGCACCTATGTGGTTCGTTATCTACCGCCGGCTGTGGCGTCAGTCCAGGAAAGTAAGAGATTCCCAGGATTTAGTAAACTGGAGGTCAATATCAAAGAGGCAATTGAGGAGACATTTAGCGGTAAAAAACAGCCTAAACTGGTGAATATCTTTTTTTATCTTAAGAAGACTGGAGGAGTGCATTTTTCCGGCCTGGGTGAGAAAAGAGCCTATTCTTTTGACATTAAAAAGATTACGGCCTATGGGAGGCCTAGCATCGAAGAGCTGTTAAGAGGTGATAATAAATGGCTCAAGGAGAAGCCCTTGTTCAGGATAGCTGGAAAAATTTACCGTTTTGAGGATATGGACACGGTAAAGCCTGATTCAGATACTTTCTGGTGCGAAATCGAGAACTTAAAACTAAGAAAAGGAAATTATGAATTCCTCCCTATGCCGAGCGAGACTCTCAAGGTGCATTTAGCTGTGATAGAGCCACTTCCCAGACCCCCATCGGGAGAGAGTCAAGAAAAAGAGCTGCAGATTGAGTTCGAGAAGATTAACTCTGCAAGATACCGGGTTCAGGTGAAAGCAAGGAAGTCTTTCTGGCTTATCTTTAGAGAGAATTTCCATCCCGGGTGGAAGGCCTATATGAGGCACTCGTCAGGGGTCAAGAGTCAGAGGATTAATTTTGAATGGTCGGCAGTGCTCTCAGGTTTGCAGGATTGGGGGAAAAAGATAGAAATTAAGGAACATTATCCAGTTAACGGATATGCTAATGCCTGGTGGATCCCTGTGAGAAAATCCCAGGCGAAGACTAAAGAGCAGGAATCTAATCCTTCAGAGTTTGAAATCATAATAGAATATACTCCCCAAAGATGGCTTGAGATAAGGATGTTAGTTTCTTTAATTATTCCGGTAGGAGGTGTCGGTTATCTTGTTTTTCGCTTCAGGCAAAGGAGAATTATGGGGTAGACCGATGACTCAGACCGAAAAAGATAGGGATTGATAAGTATCCTGACATTAGAAAACTTCATAAAAAGTGGGAAGAGATGGTTTAACTTTAAATATTTTCACTTTTTCTGAAGAATAGACGGTGTCAAGATATTTTTCAAACATTTCTGCCTTTTTTCCGTAGTCTTCACGTTCGTGAGGTCCATAATAAATATAGCTAACTTTGTATTTGTCCAGTAACGTCTTAACTACTTGATAATTGTCTGAGGTAAATATGCTCATAACATCTGCTTCCAGGTCTTTGGAAGGGGTGGAGTCAGTTATGTCTCCGGGCTGCACCCCCTCAAGCAGGATTCTTCTTTCACCAAATATTGCTACCGCCGCATGGAATGGAAGCTCTCCGCTCTTGTAAGGATTGACTATAAACAAGCCATATTTTTCGGTATTTTCCCTTATCCACTCCCCGGCTTTGACTTCTTCAATACCAACCAGCTCCCTCCTGTTAGTATATCTGTTTACCAAGGCGGCTGAAATTGGTCCTACCAGGCCAAAAAGAACTAAGAGGCAAATTAGCCAAGCTTTGACCTTTATATTTTTAATTGACGAGACATAAGCAGCAGACAAAATTCCAAAAGCGATTAATGAACCCATCAATAATCTCGGAGCGACATGAACTGGAATCCCCAGAGTGTTTGTTAATAGAATGGATACCATAATAAACCAGATAAAAAAGCCTTTACCTTCAACTCGGGTTTTAAGACAGGCCAATACTGCCAGAGGTAAAGATAGTCCATAATAGATTATCAATATAATTGGATTGGTAATTAATCTCGGAGTAATCATAGCGTGAGGAGCTACGAGAGATCTATAGAGGAGTAGTATCAGAGGAATAGCAATGGCGGTAAACACCATTAACCAAGATATTCTCTTTCTTTTTATTATCGGCGAAATGAAATAGAAACTAACCAAAGAACAAAGAATAGGGAGGGAATAATAAGGCTGGAAAAAAAGCGTAGATAATGCGGTAAAGATGGCAAACACTTGAAACTTCTTTTGCTTCAAACCTCTTATAAAAAAGTAAAGAGTTACGATGATCATTAAAATACCCATGGTTGCTGGGTTAGGGGGGTAACCAATGGTATAGTATTGAATATTACACGAATGCTCCTCGTGAAGGGGTAGCTTCATTTGTGGCAGATGAAGAAATTTCAGGAACTCGTTTTCCATATAACCGGTCGTGAACTGCTCATAGTTTGAGTAAATAAAGGTAAGACTCGTATGCGCTTTCATAGACTCGACATTGAATAGATCGGACTTATTGTGAGCGAAATAGCTGTATAGAGCAAAAATTCCTCCCAGTCCCTGGGCTAGGATAACTACCAACAAAACTGCCAGAATGACTGATTGTTTTCTCTTAAAAATCTGCTTTGCCAGGATTAGCGTGGCCAGGACAATCAGCGAGGCTAGCACAACCTGAAAAATCCTACCGGCATTTAGAACCACAGAGTGAGTTAAGGTGGAAAGAGTGGCCACATTAATGAAATGACCGAATGGATACCGCCCATACTGACGGGGGAATACGCGGCTCAGGAGAGGTATGCTTCTTTTTACTTCTTGAGCCTGTAGAGTGTAGGCAGAATAATCGAAGGTGGTGTATTTAAACCTATACTCATTCTCAGTCTTAACCTGCCAATTTAAGACAGAAAAGCCAGTTAAGGCTATTTGGAAAAGAAAGAGAAATATGAGAATTGAGTAATAAATCTTGTTTCTCTTGAGGCTGTCAAAAAAACTGAATTTCGACTGGTATTTTATGGCTCTTTTTTTTCTAAATAACAGGTAAAGGAGAATGGGTAACAAGACTGAAATTGCCAGAGAAATACTAAAATTAAAGCCAATTAAGGAAAATATAGTAATAAGAATGGGCATAAATAGACAAGAAAGAAAAAGGGATAAAGTAAGTATCTCCAACCTGGAAAATCTCTTTCCAGCAAAGAATAGGTTAAGTAAACTGTAACCTGCAAGAAAAATGATTAGCAGATATAAAGGCATCAATATCAGCCACTTTGCTAATGCCATCGGCTTTCCTCTATATAATTTCCAATACTTGAGGCAAAAGAGCGGATATTAAAATATTGTTCTACTGTTTTTTTTGCATTTCTACTAAGTTTTCCAACCTCTTCAGGGTTATCTAGTAGATAAAGTATCTTCTCTCGCAGTTTGGATGCATCATTTGGAGTAACCAGGATTCCGTTCTCCATATGCTTAACATAGTCTCTGGTGCCCCAACAATCAGTAACAACCACTGCCTTCCCCAATGCCATTGCCTGAAGCAAGACCAGCTGACCACTGGACATTTCTGGGATTTTGAGAGGAATAACAACAAAAAGAGAATCCCAGAGAGCTCTAAGAAACTCTTCTAGGGGAGTATCTGTATGTATCTCAAAATTAGAATTTTTTATATTCCTCAATGACTTTTGATAATCTTTGCTGCAATAAACCTTTATCTTCATCTGAATTCCATCCATTGCTCTTCTTAGAAGCTCGTAATCGCGATTACTCTTGCCCGCACTTGCTATATACGGATTTTCTCCTTTCCTCTGAAAACTGACCTCTGGCAGTTCTATACCGTAGGGGACAAACCTTATCTGCTGGTGACTCAAATGAAACAAATTCCGGTAATAGCTGACTTCATCACTAGAATGACAGATAATCCCATCCATCTTTTTTGCACAAATCTTACAAAACCAAAAGCGAAGTAAATTTATAATTCTATTTGCTCTCGGTCTAAAAATAAAAGTTTTGACGAATAGTTTGGGCTTATTTCGGAAAAAAACGAGCTTGAAAAATCCCACAAACAAACCGACAACGCCACTCCAAGAGACTACCACATCATACCTTAGGCCTTTTATAAAACCTCTAATAGCAAACAGGAAGAATGGTAGCCACATTCGAGTGACTTTAGAAAAAAGTGTTGGGGCATAATTAAGATGAAAGGGGGGTGTTTTCATCTTAATGACATCCATTCTGCCTAACCTTGAGGAAAGCTCATGGAAAAAGGTTGAAGAAAACCGCCGGTATTCCGTATCTAAAAACAGGACGTTTTTTACGGTCATTTTTTCTTGAAAATTTGGAGTCTTACGAGCCTATTATCAAGATAAGCGTTGTTTATACCATTCAAGAGTCCTTCTTAATCCCTCTTCGAGATTGACCTGTGGCTGGTAGCTCAAGAGCCTCCGGGCTTTGGTAATATCGGCCCGAGAATGTCTAATGTCTCCTGGCCGAGGATTTGTGTAAATAGCCTTAACATTCTTATCCAATAATCTACTAATGAGCTTTGTCAACTGATTTATGGTGGTTCTTTTTCCACCGCCGATATTAAAAATTTCCCCGGCAGTCTTTTCTCTGCCGCAGGCAAGGATACTTGCCTCTACCACATTTTTCACAAAGGTAAAATCCCGGGATTGCTCACCATCTCCGTAAATACTGGGAGACTCGCCGCTTAGCATAGCTTTTATAAATTTGGGAATTACTGCCGCATACTGGGAAACGGGGTTTTGTCGGGGACCAAAGACATTAAAATACCTTAAGATTACGGTTTCCAATCCGTATATTCGGCAAAAAACCAGGCAGTAATATTCGCCGCTAAGTTTACTTACTGCATAGGGTGATAAGGGACTGGGAATCATGTCTTCTCTTTTTGGCAGGGTTAGATTGTCTCCATAAACTGAGGATGAGGAGGCGTAAATCACCCTCTTCACTTTCGCGTCTCTAGCAGCGGTGAGAAGATTCAAGGTACCGTTGATGTTGGTTTCGGTAGTGGCTAGAGGATGCTCGATAGATCTTGTTACCGACGCTAAGGCTGCCTCATGAAGGACGAAATCTACTCCTTTAACTGCTCCTCTTACTCTATCCAGGTCTCTTATATCACCCTGGACTAACTCGATCTTGGGCACAAACTCTTGGATATTCTCGCGCTTTCCGGTGGAGAAATTATCGATGACCGTAACTTTCTCGCCTCTTTTAATGAGCTCCTCCACCAGATTAGAGCCGATAAAACCTGCGCCTCCGGTTACCAGATAACTAGCCAACAAATCCTCCCTAAAGTTTTATGATTTTTCCAGTACTATCGATTATGTCCCTGGTGGCATTTCTAGTATCGATGACTAATTTAACATTCTTTACAATCCACTCAAAGTCATACAAACTATGATCAGTAATAATTACCACACAGTCCATCTCGTTAAGAAGTTTTTCTTGCAACTGCACCGACTTCAAGACCTTATCCCCGATACCTAGCTTGGGAACATAAGGGTCATTGTAGACTAGATTTGCCCCTTTATCCAGAAGACCATTAATCACCTCTAGGGCAGGCGCCTCTCGAATATCACCTACATTCTTTTTGTAGGCCACCCCCAGGATTAATATCTTGGAGCTTTTGATGCTCTTTTTTAACTTATTTAAGGCCTGGCTAATCTTTTCCACAACGTAGGCGGGCATACTGGAGTTGATCTCCTCGGCGAGCTGGATAAACCGGGGGTTATAATTCAAAGTTCTCAGTTTCCAGGATAAATAATGAGGGTCAATGGGAATACAAGGCCCCCCTGAGCCTGGTCCAGGATAGAAGGGCATAAATCCAAAGGGCTTGGTAGAGGCGGCATCGATAATCTCCCAAACATCCACGCCCAATTTATCTGAGATAATGGCCATCTCATTTACCAGGGCGATGTTGGTAGCCCGGAAGGTGTTTTCCAGGAGTTTGGTCATCTCAGCAACCTCTGATGAGGATACTGCAATCACCTCATCAATAGCCTGGCTGTATAAGAGCCTAACAATCTCGGTACACTCTGGGGTAATCCCTCCTACCACTTTGGGAGTGTTTTTTATGCTATACCTAGAATTGCCTGGATCTACCCGCTCCGGTGAGAAGGCGAGAAAGAAGTCTTTGCCCACCTTCAGGCCGGTGGACTTCAATTCAGGTAAGGCCAGCTCTCTGGTTGTCCCCGGATAGGTGGTGCTTTCCAGTACGACTACGTGTTCTTCTCGCAAATACTTTTTAATTTCTCTTACCGCCTGGACAATATAGGAAATGTCAGGGTCCTTGGTTTTTCTTAAGGGAGTAGGGACACATATAATGAGGACATCTAAATCTCTCAAGGTATCATAATCGATGGTAGCTCTTAACTTTCCCTGGCTTACGAGATTCCTTATCTCCTCCTCCCTCACATCAGGAATATAAGATTTTCCCTGGTTGATTTTTCTGACCTTTCCTTCATCAATGTCAATGCCGGTAATGTCAAATCCGGCTGAGGCAAACCTAACTGCCAAGGGTAAGCCCACATACCCTAGCCCGATAATTCCCACGCTTACCTTTTTCTTAATGATCTTATCCTTCAGTCGCATCATATAATCCCTTTTTTGCTAACTTTGTCCTTTAGTTTATCCCAATTTTACATTCCGATAGTCCTTATCGACATTGAGGTGCCAGATATCAAAGCTTGAACCTAGGATGTTTCTTGCGGCCAGAAGACCGGTAAGGACAGAATGATACATGTGACTGTACTTATACATTCCACCCCGACCCACAGTCTGCAGATTATCGAAAGTAGCTAAATAACGTTTTACGGTCTCTAGAGGCTCACGGTACCCTCTATAATAAACAGGATAGGCGTGAGGGATTTTAAAGACAAAAGCGTCTAAGATGGCATGCTCGTCTGCAATATTTAATTTTTCTACCTCCTCTGTAGCTATAGCAATGAGTCTTTCTTCGGATTGATTCCAAAAGTCGTCGTTCTCGACGCAAAAATACTCCAGCCCTAAAGACGTCTTTGTAGGGTCTGGAACCATTCTGGCACTCCAATTCTTATAGTTCTGAATTCTGGCCACTTTCACTTCAGGCGCGTGAATAAAAAGCCAGTTATCGGGAAATAAATTCTGCCTGTCAATTATCAAATGGACCATTAATAGGCCTCGATACCTTAGTTTTCTAGAAGCCTCCAGAACATCTGGCGGTGGTTTTGGGGTCATCTTTTGAATTAAAAGAGAAATAGGAATAGTTGAAATAAATTTCGTGGCCACGAGGCTTTTCTCTTTTCCAGTCTTGTTCCTCGCTATAACACTTAAAACCTCACTTTGATTATGGTTTATGCTGATTACCTCACGGTTTAGAACCACCGAACTCCCCATTCTTTCTATTTTGTCTTTCATGGCCTCGTACATCATTCCCGGCCCTAGTGGTGGATAACGAAGCTCGCCAGTCAAGATGTCCGTGCGACTTTTGCCTCGTCTCAGAAATGCATGCCTAATTGCTGAAAAAAGAGATACTCCCCCTATCCTTTGTCTTGCCCACTCTGCCCCAATTTGCGAGCAGGGAATTCCCCAGACTTTTTCGGTGTATGTCTTAAAGAAGACCTGGTACAACTTTTTTCCAAATCTATTAGAGACCCACTCTTCAAAAGTCTCCTCCTTCTTGTAAGGAAAGACTCTCGACTTTAGATAGCTTCCCAGAATTGCCATCGAACCCCAAAGACCCATACCGAAAAGAGCATTTCCTAATCTCAAGGGAAAGTCAAAATACCTGCCTTGGTAGTATATCCTAGAAAGTCGTCGAATTTTAGCTAAATTGGGTCCCAGCAAAGTATGCCAAATTTCACTGATTTCTTGGTCCCTGGAGAAAAATGCATGTCCACCTTCATCAAAATAATATCCTTTGTACCTTATGGTTCTGCTAATACCTCCAACCACATCATCTTTTTCCACTACCATCGCTTCAATCCCGTTTCTAGAAAGCTCAAAGCCTGCACCAAGCCCAGCCGGACCTGCCCCCATGATTATAACTTTTTCCGTGTTCTCGTTCAGCTTTGCCATCATAAACATCCACCAAGAACTAAACACCCTTCCACCAGTAAAAACCTCAAGAACCCCGTTTCTATTGAGACCTGAGTTTATCAGTTACATTAAAAAACTTATAGGGATGATGATTGTCTGGATAAATATAACTTTCATCAGGTAGCAACTCAAAATCTGTACCAAAGTAAAGGTTAAAAATTAGTCGAAAAGAATTTACCGGTGTTATAGATGGATACAAAACATTTTTATCGGCATTGGGTAAATAATACGCATTCAATATTCTCATTTTTTGTCTAAGTTCCGCTTTACTCATTTGTTCCCAGTTAGTAGATCGGCCTGGAGGGTATGGACCTTCTTCTGCCTGCAAAATGATAATGGGAGAAACTTGCGAGTTTGATAATAATTTATCGATGAGCATCTCAATCTTCTTATTAACAAAGATGAGTTGATCCACGTAATTCACTATTTCAGTTCTGTTTCTCTCCTCCTCTTCTGTCACAAAATTACCATTTCTATCAAATACAAATGGAGAATGCGGAGTGAGCATATGGGCAAAAACAAAAGTAGGTTCTTTTAGGTTAGGTATTTCAGCTAGTTTTTCAAATTTGTACAGAACTCTCTTCCATTGCAGTAGGCGCTCGTCGCCTATCCATCGGAGTAGGCGTTCGTCGGAAATGCCTAAATTGGTGATAATAGGATAAAGCATAGTGGTTCTGTACAGAGACATTGAAAATTCTGGTAGCGAAAACAAATTGAAATTCATATCAGCCCCTTTATTTAGACGTGTTGGCCCCCACCAAGATCCGAAATGGATAAGCTTATATCCTCTCGACTTTAAAAAGCGCCACACTTTGTAATTTTGCAACATCTCAAAGAGTGGCCTCCAATTCCTTGATTCTTCTCCCATCTTGTCACTTAGGTAATTAATATATTCCATATTTAAAGACGATGCCAGTGAGTGACCAGTCTTTAGATAATTGGCTGTGCTTTTGGACGCCCTATAAAATCCTTTATCAGATAAGTAATCGATAAATTCACTATTGTCGAAATTATAGAATTCTTTAAGCGTGCTTGTGCTGGCATACCTATCTAAGATAATATAGTAAATATCTGGAAGTGTATCTGCTCTTCTTGAATCTACTGTATTGATTTTTATATTCTCTGTGGCCTTGATACTTCGCCAAGGTCTTTCTTTAAGCTCAAAAGTCGCAATATTGATTAGAGAAATTACAACCAGGAAAGTGGCCATAATATTTAAAATCTTTGTAAAATTATGTAAATCTCTGCGTGTCCTTATAATGAAATAAGCACCACAAGTAAAAAGCATACCCCAAGTAAGTTGTAAGTATCTGTGCTTGCCAATTAAAAAAATACCTATTCGCCGACCCCAGATTATATCATAAACATGACCATAGGAAAAGAACAATATTAAGAAGATAGATACAACGATTCCTGCTTTTTTGTTATCCCCAAGGATCAACCCCAACAACAATAGCAGAAGAAGCGTAAAACCTAGTACAATTGCGGTTGGCACCAAAATTTCAGAAAATAAAACTTGTTCTTCTACATTATGAGCAAAAAGAAACAGAACGGGAAATATCGCAAATAAAAATGGATGAATAACAAATGGCTTCTTCATTGATATTTGACTTTATCAGTTATATTAAAAAATTTGTATAGGTGCCTCCCATCCACAAAGGCATAATTCTCGTCAGGTAAGAGCTCAAAATTTGTATCAAAGTAAAGATTAAAAATTAGTCGGAAAGAATTCACTGGAGTTATAGAGGGATACAAAATATCTTTATCTACACCGGGTAGATAATACGCATTCAATATTCTCATTTTTTCTCTAAGTTCTTCTTTCCTTGCTTGCTCCCAATTAAAATTGAGCACGTCAGCACTGTATCTTTGTGGATATGGACCTTCATCGGCCTGCAAAACGATAATTGGGGAGAGTTCTGAATCCGACAATAGTTTATCAATTAAGATCTTAAGCTTCTTATTGGTAAAAATTAGTTGATCCACGTAATTCACTATTTTAGTTCTTTTTCTCTCCTCCTCTTCTGTCACAAAATTACCATTTCTATTAAATACATATGGATCATGCGGAATAAGCATATGGGCAAAAACAAAAGTAGGCTCTTTTATATTCGGTACCTCAGCTAATTCGTCGAATTCCTGCAGAATTCTTTTCCATTGTTGCCGGCGCCAGGTTGATGCAAATCCAGTAATGTCTAATTTCCAGTCAATAGGATGAAACATAGTAGTTTTGTATAGAACATCTAAGAATTGGGAAAATTCGGACAACGAATGTGCTAATTTAAAATTAGTGTCAGCATATTTATTTCGCTTTGTTCCTCTCCACCAGGACCCGAAATGTATAAATTTATAGCCTTTCGATTTTAAAAAGCGCCATACTTTGTAATCTTGCATCATCTCAAAGAGTGGCCCCAAATTTCTTGATTCTTCTCCCATCCTGTCACTTAGATAATTAATATATTCCATATTTAAAGACGACGCCAGCGAGTGATCAGTCAATAGATAATTAGCTGTGCTTTTGGACGCCCTATAAAATCCTTTATCAGATAAGTAATCGATAAATTCACTATTGTCGAAATTGTAAATTTCTTTAAGCGTGCTTGTGCTGGCATATCTATCTAAGATAATATAGTAAATATCTCGAAGCGTGTCTGGTTTTCTTGAATCTATCGAGTTAATTTCTATATTCCGTGTGCTTTTAATGTCCTGCGAGGTAACATTTGATTTGAAGTTATAACCAATATTAATTAAAGAAATTACAACTAGGAAAGTGGCTACAATATTTAAAACATTCGTGAAATTATGTAAATTCCTGCGTGTCCTTATAATAAAATAAGCGCTACAAATAAAAAGCATACCCCAAGGAGGCAGTAAGTATCTATGCAAGTATCCAACTTCCCCCTCACCCCGTATCAAATTAAAAACGTGACCATAGGAAAAGACCAAAATTAAGAGGATAGATACAACGATTCCTGCTTTTTTGCTATCCCTAAGAATTAGCCTAAACAATAATAACAGCAGAAGCGTAAAACCTAGTACAATTGCGGTTGGCAGCAAAATTTCAGAAAATGAGACCCGATTTACATTATGAGCAAAAAGAAACAGAACGGGAAATATCGCAAATAAAAATGGGTGAATAACAGGCAACTTCTTCATATTTATATTTACGTCTTCTCCATTAGATACAAATTTCTTTTGGACTCTTTGATTTTCACAGAATTTTGTATCCTGAAATATTTCTTAAATTCACTCTCAAAAGCTCGCTGTGTATAGTCCAGGAAAATGTCTTCTCTGGTTGATAGAAGTCTTTGTACTTGTGAGTCATTTTTAGGGACGAATTCAATGATAAGTGAATTACAGACTTTGCTTAAAAAACTAGCAATTTTGTCAAATGGTAGGTTATTAGAGATGGCCAAATGATGAATTAAAGCCAGGGCAAACACTGCGTCTGTAGGGCCACGTTCCAAAAGAGATGTTCTCTCCTGATTTTGCCAACCAATACCGGGGCTCGGATTAGTTAAATCAAGCAATAAGGGGAGAATATTGGTTTCCCCTTTTCTTACGCATTCAAGGTAGTTCTTCTCCACAGCAGCAGGATCAATATCGAAAGAGATAGTTTGTATTCCCCTATCGCTGGCAATACGACTAAACATTCCCACGTTTGCGCCGAGATCCCAAACAATCCCGGGATTAATCGTATCTAAGAATTCAGAGACAAGCTCTCTCTTGTGGTGCAGTGCATTGGAAGAATAATTAGTATCCTTGTAATAGCCAGCCCATTCAGTTCCTCGAGGTGTCCACTTCAGCTTCTTGATCGTAGATTCCAGATTGTCAATAAGGCCAAGAAAACCCACTCGGCTCATTTTATGACGACTCATGTCTATAGGTTTATCAGCAAAATGTTTTTGGCTTTTAGCATGAAGGTGAAGGTGAGAAAGTAAGGAGAATCTAAAACGACTGCGAAACGGAAGAAGTGAACTTGCGAGGTCCAGAGGAACTCCGTCTATGTAAACTCGAAATAATTGGTTTAGGCGAATATCCTGGTAGCTCATCAGGGCCAAAGGGGCAAGAAAGTGTTGACAGAACTGTCTGTAGGCAACCCAGGGCTGTTCTTCACGGTACTTCTCGAAAGAAAGTGTATCAATGAATACAGGCTTACCTTTTCTAAATTGCATATTGTAAGCACTACAATCTTTCAGGGACATTCCGAAATCGAGTGATTTTTTCTGAATTTTAAGTGTAGTTAAGGCTGCATCCTTTAATTGGCTAAAACACCATTCATATGGATATGATATAAATGATATCAATTCAGGCTTGATTATCTTGTAAGCCTTATCAGATCTTGCCTGCTCAACATCAACTTCATCATGAGGAATCAATAATTCACCATCGACAAGAATTTCATAAAGACCAGAATTAATCAAGCGATCATAATTTGCTTTGTATATGGTATTTACCCGGCGATAAATCAAGCCGTTTCGAAAAAAGAGAAACCCGCTTGGATCTCGAAAAGAGCTGGGGATTTTTCCGCTAGTTACTGTTCTTTCCATCCTTTTTTCTTTTTGAAAAAAGATTAGCAAGAGAGGCCCTAATTCTTCTCCAATAAATCTTAATTACAAAAGATGCCCCAACCAAAACTGCCAAACCTACCTGTAGGAGATAACTGCCAGTTCCCGGATCGAGATAGGCATAAGCCGTCTGAGGAAACATTAAATGGAACAAAAAAAGTAAAACAGCTAAAGTTATCAAGGGTCTGCATTTCATTGTGAGTCCTCCTTTTGGATTAGGTAAATTTTTCAACTATTCGCTACTAAAATATTTGAGAAACCTCCGGTACTTTGGGCCAAACCTGGCCAAAGTTCTGGAGAAACCATAGACTGCCAGGATAAGAAGCCCCGGTAAGACCGGAATATGATAGCGAGGTTCGGCAAACAAAAGAGCGTACATAACAGTATAGTAGAAAACGATGAGAATCAAAGGATATGCCAGAAGTATCTTTCTTTTAAACACCAGGATTGAACCTATGATGCCAAAGACTATAACAAGATAATGGAGTAGGTAATTCGATCCCCGAATGAGAATTTTCTTCAGGCCAAACCTCTCTACTCCCCCCACACTGGGTCTTCTCCAAAATCCCCCCACTTTTTTGACCAGCAGAATTAAATACCCAGCCGGATTTTCCTTGATGTTTCTTATTGATTCATTGAAATAAAATTTCTCGGCGTAGAGGTGATCTCCCCTTAGTTCCTTGCTAAACTGGTGATGGGGCATTTTGCTTTCGCCCTGCCATCTACCCCCCTGGGAGATATCAGTCCCTACCCATAAGGCCGGAGAGACCCCCAACTGAACAGGAATAAACCTCTTAAAATGCAGGTAGTTTCTGATCGTCCAGGGAGAAATGGCTATACCTGCTGCCAAAATGACGATTAGGCCGTAGTACAAAGCCTCTTTTTTCGAGCGGTACATCAGAATCAAAAAGAGAAAAACAAAAATGGGAAATAAAAGTGTAGTAGCTTTACAGAGAGTAGTTATTCCTATGAGAAGACCAGAGATAAAGGCCAGCACCATACCTCGCCTGCGGAGCAGCACTACCAAGCAAAGAGTGGTTAAAGATAAGAGAAAGGTATTCAGGATCTCCGACATAATTCGGGTGCTGAAGACTATCAAGGGAGGCCAAAGTCCAATTAACAATAGAGTTAGGAAGGACGATTTTCCCTTAAAGATTACGCGTGCTGTAAGGTAGCCAATGAGGGCAGTTGAGGCAACCAGAAACATCTGGAGTACTCGCACTGCACCAACGCTGTGCCCACAAGACCGATAAATGAGCGCAAGAAAAAGTGGATACAATGGTACCCGTCTAATCATAGGGACTGAGGAGTTGGGGATCCGCGAAAATCCATGGCCTTGAACGACATTTTGGGCAATGTTATCGAAATCAGACTCATCGGACCAAAGTTCCCTTCCCGAGATAAGAAAAGCATAACCAAAACCCACCAGGAGAATTATCAGAATAATTGCAGCCAAAACCTGGTGCTCTTTTTTCATCTTCATTATTCCAGTGATTTTAACTCCCCAAGCCATAAAACTCCGTGCTTCTGGATGGACTTTTTTACCTCAATGAATATGTTCTCTGACGAATCCACAAAGTTCTCCAATCGTTCATAAACGTCAAGGGAGAAGAAAGGATAATCTTTAGGGTAGAAAACCAAGAGGTACCTTATATTCTCCTTTTCAAAATATCGGCGAGCTGCTTCAGGGTTTGAGAGAGCATCTTCTGATAGGGAAACAAAGTCTAACTTATGCTCCAAGCCAAATTTATATCTGTAGAATCCGACTGCTGTGGTGATAGGAGAAATAAGACCTACTTTCTCCTTTGATCTCAAATTATCTCTGAGATAGCTATAAACCTCATCGTAGGAAAAGTAAAATACGCTTCCGTATTTGAAAGATTTACCTACCGGATTGACCGGAATTTTATAGATTAAAAATCCAACCAGGAAAATGGCGAGAATGGAAACTACCCTTTTCGCTTTCGCATTCTTCCGCAATTCCCCACAGAATGAGGCAGCCAGAATGACTACCGCGGGGAAAACACTCATCATGTAGCGGGGATCACCCACGCAAAAATAAGAAGTCCAGAATAGATAATAGATGGCAAACAAAATTAGGGCATAGAGAGTTAAGTTATCCCGTCTCTTGAGCAAGGCCCAAATGAGGCCGCCAGCGAAAAGAAAAAAAAGAGGCAGGGTGGTCTGACCTGGCAGAATACTTAGATTTTGAGTAGCCGTCTTGAGGGTAGTCCAGTTGGAGAGATCAAAAGAGTAATGGACGTCAGCAAATGACCTCACCATTATCC
>Ga0209979_1001189_pt1 | contig 29734 bp, 25 predicted proteins | sample AnhtaG_FD_183114 | JGI IMG/M metagenome (GOLD analysis project Ga0209979, IMG submission 183114) | Deep subsurface microbial communities from Anholt, Denmark to uncover new lineages of life (NeLLi) - Anholt_01485 metaG (SPAdes) (version 2) | ecosystem: Environmental > Aquatic > Marine > Oceanic... | reverse complement strand
CATCTTGCGCAGATACTTTCGTCGTTCATCAATGGTCATCTCGTCGTCATTGGGCATAGTTCCTCCGGTAACATTATCATTTGAGTGAACTATACCACTTCGGTAACATTTTACGTGAGTGAATACGAGCCCTTGCTTTGGGAGAAAATAGGCGGTAAAATGGCTCTCGTATGGAGACCTCACTCAAGGCCGCTGTAGTGGTGCCCACCTACAATGAGAGCGATAATATCGGGATGCTCGCTCAGGAGATCCTCTCCCTACCCGTCCAGTTGGTGATCGTGGATGACAACTCCCCCGATGGTACGGGAGAGATAGCCGACGAGTGGGCAAGGAAAGAGTCCCGGGTTTTCGTCCTTCACCGCCCGCGCAAAATGGGATTGGGAACGGCCTACATCGTCGGTTTCAAGCGTGCGCTCTCTTTGGGAGCCGACCGGGTGATCACTATGGACGCCGATTTCTCCCATCACCCTCGATATATCCCCACGCTCTTAACCCGATCTGAAACCGCAGATTTGGTTATCGGTTCACGATACGCTGACGGAGGGGGCACCCTCAACTGCACCCTGGCTCGAAGCGTGCTGAGCCGGTCAGCCAACATCTTCGCCCGCCTAGCCCTAGGTTTGAGGGCTCACGATTGCACTACCGGTTTTCGCTGTTACCGTCGAGAGGTGGCGGAATCGATAGACCTGGATACCATCTTCTCCGATGGCTACTCCTTTCTTATAGAGATGCTCTACCGGTCTCAGAAGATGGGGCACGAGATCGAAGAGGTGCCCATCATCTTCGAGGATAGGCGGCGTGGAGCGTCCAAGATCTCTCGGGGTGAGATCCTCAAGGCTCTATGTACCGTCATCCGCTTGAGTCTAACCTCTAAATAGGAGGAAGATTGGAGAGCATACCTTGTAACCTATGCGGCGCTACCGATACCGAGCTCCTACACCCAACCACCATCTCCGAGGAAGCCAACCCTCCTCACGAGTGGTTCCAGTGCACCAGTTCCGCCTACGGCAAGCACCCCCCTATCGTCAAGTGTCGCCGATGTGGCTTAGTCTACACCAACCCTCGATTGGAAGAGAGGGAGATCCTTCACGAATACGAGTGCGCGATAGATACGACCTACCTCCAGGAGCGGGAGGGGAGGATACTGACTTTCCGGAGGAACTTAGAGCCTCTCCTCAGGCTAGTGCCCCCCCGTGAAGGGCCGCGCCTTCTGGATATCGGATGTCACATCGGCGTCTTCTTGGAGATCGCCCAGGAGCAGGGCTGGGAGGCTTGGGGGGTCGAGCCTTCCGCCTGGGCGGCCGACCAGGCTCGAGCCCGGGGACTACGGGTAACCACCGCTACGCTCAGGGAAGCCCGATTTCCTGACCAGTTCTTCGACATAGTAACGATGTGGGATGTGATAGAGCACCTCACCAACCCTTTAGCCTCGCTACAGGAGGCTCATCGGGTCCTCGCTCCAGGAGGGATCATCTGCATCCACACTATCAACATCGAGAGCCCCTTTGCCCGGCTTGTGGGCCACCGTTGGCCTTGGCTGATGGAGATGCATCTCTACTATTTCTCCCCCCAGACCCTGACCCACATGTTAGAGAAGGCAGGCTTCCAGGTAATCCAGATGGTCGCCCAAGGCCGCTATTTGCGCCTAGGTTATCTCTTCTCTCGCCTGGAACCCTATGCCGAGGTGTTGGCCCAAAGCCTGGAAATATTGACTAGGAGTTTGGGCCTCGCTCACCTCCCCATCTCCATCAACCTGGGCGACCTCTTCAGCACCTTCGCCCGCAAAGGAGAGGGGAAGTAGTTCCCTTTTGGTTGTAGTGCTTTTTTCCCATTGCCAAGAGCATAGCCATCGTAGTAAACTGTGTAAAAGGAACCTATCGATTAACTACAGGCGGAAAAGGCGATGGTGGGAAGGGTATTTATGGCTCTGGATGCGAAACGATTGCTGGTCATTATCCTCTTCGTCTCCATCTTCGTCATGGCTGCACAGGAGATCACCGATCCAGACTTCTTCTGGCACCTGCGCACCGGACAACTAATTTGGGAGAGCCGGAGCATACCCCGCCAGGATCCCTTCTCTTACACCGTCCAAGATCGATCTTGGATAGCCCATGAGTGGCTAACGGAGACGATATTCTTTGCCCTCTACTCTCTGATTGGCCAAAGGGGGCTGATTTTGGCCTCTGCCTTCCTCATCACCTGCACCTTCATCCTGGTCTACCTCCAATGCGAGGGGAGGCCCTGGCTTGCAACCTTTGTAATCCTTCTGGCAGCCCTCACCTCGGCTATCTCCTGGGGCGTTCGTCCCCAGATGTTCTCTCTCTTCTTGAGCGCTTTAACTCTGTACATTCTCCACAAGAGAAGATGTCTTTGGCTTCTGCCTCCCCTAATGGCCCTCTGGGTTAACCTTCACGGCGGCTACCTCTTGGGCCTAGCACTCTTCTGTCCCTATATCATCGGCCAGGCAGCAACTTACCTCCGGGAGCGAAGGAGGAGGAATTATGGCCACCTCAGGCAACTGTCGTTGGTCTTTCTCCTTTCTGGAGCTGCCACCCTCCTCAACCCCCATGGCTGGCGAATCCTCTCCTACCCCTTCGGCACGCTGGGAAGTCAAGCGATGCAAGGCTACATAGCCGAGTGGTTCTCTCCCGATTTCCACCAAGCCCGTTTTCAACCCTTGGCACTCCTGATCCTCCTCGCTTTGGCCACCTTAGCCCTCTCCAAACTCCCTGCCGATCTTACAGATATGTTGCTTCTCCTCCCCTTCAGCTATGCGGCCCTTCGCTCGGCACGCCATGTCCCCCTCTTCGCCGTGGTAGCGGCTCCCATCATCGGCAAGCATCTGGTTCCCATCTGGGAAGGATCAAGGGTTCAAAAGCGCCTGTCCCAGAAAGGCCAGACCAGGCTAAACCTCCGCCTGTGCGCCTTGAACTGGTTCCTTCTCCTCCTCATCCTCTGTGCTGGCTCCTTCAAGGCCGCTCTTTCCCTCAAAGAGAATGAGAGCCTTCAGCGCCAGACCTTTCCCGTGGCTGCCGTCGACTATCTGGAGGGAGAAGAGCGGGGCAACATCTATAACCTCTACCACTGGGGAGGTTATCTAATTTGGCGTCTATATCCCGAGTGGCAAGTCTTCATCGATGGCCGCGCCGATGTCTACGGCGATGCCTTCATAGGGGAGTATTTGGAGGTATATCAGGTGCGTCAGGGGTGGCGGGATACCTTAGAGAAATACGAAGTCGATCTGGTGCTCATAGATAGAGATAGCGCCCTAGCCACGATCCTCGATAACCATTCGGATTGGCGGAAAGCTTATGAGGACGAGGTGGCGGTGATCTTCACGAGGGTTGGAGGTGCTGTGGCAAAGGCAAGATGAAGGATAAATTGCCCATATCTTTGGATACCCTTCTCCTTATGGTTCTCATACTTCCCCACCTTCGCTACAACGATATCATCGTGGGGCTGCTAGCCCTTGCCGCGGGGCTCTATCTTGCCCTCGACTTGCTCTTCCCCCCCGTCGAGGTGCCGGAAAGGGGTTCTACGGGGAGGCTGGGCTTCCTGGCGAGGCTCTCCTTGGTCACCATAATCATTTGTGTGGCTGCCTTGGGGCCTGTAACGCAGAATATCGTTCTCAGGCTCACAGCGGCTCCCGAATCCGATGCCTACGTCATTGCCTACTCGAAGATGCACGACGGCGCCATACAGACCGAAGAAGCCGTCAAATTCTTGCTGCAAGGCAAGAACCCCTACGCTGAAGATTACGACAAAACGTTGGTCGCCAGGTACTTCCTCCCGGAATTGCCGCTCAATCCGGCCATCTACCATTACGCCTACCTCCCCTTCACTTTCCTGTTCTCATTGCCCTTCTATGAAGGCTTCACGAGGATAGTGGGCTGGTATGACCAACGTGTGGTATACGCCCTTGCCTTCTTGCTCGTACTCTTCATACTTCCTCAACTGGCTAAGTCGGCTGAGAGGAAACTCAGCCTCCTAGTGACCGTAGGGCTGAACTACCTACTGGTTGACTCGTTGGCCATCGGCATGAACGATGTGCTGGTCCTCGCCTCATTGCTGGTAGCCACATATCTGTTTCAAAAGGGGTATCGTCGGACCTCTACCATCCCTCTGGGTTTGGCTTGCGCCACCAAGCAGGTGGCCTGGTTCTTCTTGCCCTTCTATTTTCTCCTTCAATTCAATGGCTCGTTCTCTCTCCGGAAGATGAGCTCCCTCATCAAGAAGACCTACCCCTTCTTCTTGACTTTTGCCCTGGTGGTGCTTCCCTTCTTCCTCTGGAACCCCGCAGCCTTCATCGACGACACCTTCGGTTATCTCTCGGGCATCTCTCCTACCAGCTACCCTATCAGGGGCTTCAGCCTAGGCGCTCTCCTTCTAGCCTGTGGAGTGATAAAATCGCACACGGCCTACTTTCCCTTTTGGATCCTCCAATTGATCTTCGGCTTGCCTCTGCTCATCTACCTGCTGAGGAAGCAAAGGAGGGAGAACAATTTGCAGCGATGCTGGCTCAACTACGGCATCTTTCTCACCCTAATGGCCTTCCTCTCCAGGTTCTTCCAGACTAACTACCTGGGATATGGTATCGTAGTGTTGTCCCTGGGCTTCCTTGCCGATGCTGTCCCCCTACCACCTCCTCAGCGAGCGCTGGGAAAGGGACACCCGATATGATAGACTTTTGACGGCTTTGGAGATCGGGTAGCAGCGAGATCGAATATGGGCCAGGGTTTTGCAACGAACCTTGTGAGCGAGCGGGGGAGAGCGTTTTGCACTGCTATCCTCCTTCTCATCGTCTATCCCCTCCTGGCCTACGGCGCTTATTCGGTCTTCACCTCCCAAATCCCCAGCGGCAACGATTTCTACCCCCGTTGGAGAGGCACTAGAGCCTTGCTGCTAGAGGGCAAAGACCCCTATTCCGAAGAGGTGACTCTGGAAACACAAAAGGGTATGTGTGGGCGGCCAGCAAGAGGAAATGAGGATCAAGTGGCTTTCGCCTATCCCCTTTACGTCTCCCTGTTCATCCTTCCTTTAGCCTTCTTGCCCTACCCCCAAGCGCAAGCCCTCTGACTGAGCGGCTTAGTTTTCCTCACCCTGGCCGTGGTAATCATAATCTTGCGAACCTTCGATTGGAAGCCTTTCTTCCACCGGTTGGTCACGCTATCTCGCGCTTACATAGTAGTATAACTCGATGCCGCTTATGTTCCATTCGCGTTGCCGGTGGAAGCGAATATCAAAGTCGTCACGGAGCGCCAACTGGAATTGATGGGAGTAGATAGGAAAGACGACGAACCAAAAGCGGTCACCGGATACGCGGCAGGGTCGATCAGCTGGCCCCCCATGCGCTCGTAAGCCTCGTCGGGTGACAGCGACAGGGGGGAGCCAGAGAGCAAGTGGTGGTCGAGATCAGACGCGTAGTGGATAAAGATCTTGTAGCTCGCAGCGGTGGCATGCATGACAGGCGCGTCGGCCAACTCGGATTCTTTCACCAGATAGGCCGCGTCGCGCACGGGCGGCTTGGTAGAGGATGTGTCGAAGAACCAGCGATAGAACCCCATCATCGCCAGCGGGAGCAGCAAGACCAACACCAATTGATTAAACCGGTATTCGCGGGCATGCGTGGCGCTCCAGGCGACCAACAAGTAAAGCGCCGGCGCGACCACGATCAAGAGGCGAGGTGCAAAGATGAGCCGCCAAAACTGAGAGACGACAAACGACGTGATCACCGGCACCAAGAAGAGCAGCGACAGCAGCGATAGCCAGTCGGCCCCCGGTGCCCGCTGCCACAAGGCCCGCACAACTTGGAGGCCGACGACAATGAACAGAAACATCAGCAAGCCGAAGGCCACCAGTTGCCAGACATCACTCAAGAACTGGAACACGATGAGGGCCAGCGGAAGCCCCACCAGCTCGTTCAGCGACGGTGGCACGCGCCAGGTCTCGCTAGCGACAATGTCGAGCTGACTGAGAAAGCGCGTCCAGTACACTCCAAAGGTCAGGGCGACAACCCCGTTGCCTATGAAAAAGCCCAGCCAACACGGCCCAGCTTTACGCCAAAGCCAGAGCAGGCAGAAATGGCCCGCCAGTAGAGCGACGACGAACCCGGCGAAAAAGTGAGTCCACAGCCCGGCTAGGGCTGCCACGACGAACACAACCCACCATACGCACCCCCTACCCTGCCACAACCGAACGTAGGCTAGCATCACGGTGCAGGTAAGGCAGTAGAGCAAGGTGTACATCCGCGCTTCTTGCGAGTAACAAAGGTGATAAGGGGCTAACGCGGTCACTCCGGCGGCCAACAGCCCCAAGCGCTCGTCACCGATGTCTCGTCCTAATTGGTAGGTCAGGACGATGCCCAGCACTCCCAGCAAAGCCGACGGGAAGCGCAGAGCCAGGTCCGTTCCGCACACCATGGACCTCCAAAGGTAGAGAAGAGAATAGTAGCCCGGTGGATGCACTGAGGCAAAGGCATTGCCCCAGATCTCAGTCAAACTGGAAGCCGCCATGATTGAGCTAAGGGCCTCGTCTTCCCAGAAGCTCTGCGCGTCGAGCCGATAGAGGCGCAAGATCGCGCCCACCAGCACAATGAGTAGCAAGGCCCAGGTCGACCTACACCAACTGGAACGGCTTTGTCGGATCATAGCCCTGGTATCGTTTCTCCCAAGATCAGTACCCAGGAGAGGAAGGTGAGTAGGGATAAACATATTGTAGAGGCCAAACGTTTTGGACGGTCTCTGCGGGCAGTCCAGCTATCAGGGCTTGGGCTGTGAAATAATGTTGCCAGAAATCTTCCCCCGCAGTGTAGACCAAAAGAAAGGTGACCTCTCCAACAAAGATCCCGAGGCCGACAGCCCAGAGTATCTTGTTCCACCTTGCCCTCTCGTCAGGGCTTTGATCAGACGGCGGGAAGAATCTTATGCCGGTTCCTTTACCACCTATTACTCAGATTTTACCACCTTCAGCCTTCGATCTCAACTATTTGCCCAGGCAAAGGCGATTCCTAGCCCTGTGGCTGGTTGTGTGGTAAACTGTGGGCTGGATACCTGAGAAACCGTTCCTATCTATGAAGGAACCTATCGGCTGGGAAGATCGATTCAGGAGTAGAATCTCCATGCCCGACTCTAGAGCACGTGTTCCTTCCGGCAGCGCTAGCAGCGTGCTATTTCTTCTCCTCTTGGTCATCCTCTTCTTGCTGCAATCATACCTCATCTATTCCCTCTTCACCTCCAAGGTGCCCAGCGGCAACGATTTCTACCCCCGCTGGAAAGGCACGAGAGCCCTCCTTATGGAGGGAAGGGCCCCTACTCGGAAGAGGTGACTAGCGGGGAAACTCTTTCATGGGTGTATTTGCCACGCAAAAGGAACCAGCTTATGCTAGGGATAACGACCGGCGGGCAGAAAAGCGTATTGGATCGCTCTCGGCCGCTGGATCGATGAAGGATACTCCTTCGTCCCTAGTATGCAAGAGATGATCCAGGAAAGAGCACCATGAGCCAGGCTCAAACGAGACTCGCGGAATCCGGGCGGTACCTCTTCCTCCTCTTGGCGCTGACCTACTTCGTGACCCTGGGTGGAGGTATGTACGGGGTGCACGAGTTTCGCCTTGGTCTCATCTCGCATCTTCTGGCGATATCTGTTCTTTTGGCATACGGGTGTTGGAAACTGCGCCAAGGACGCTTGCTCCCCCGCACCCCCCTTGACTTCCCCATCTTCGGATTCTTATTCGTCAACTTCCTCTCCACTGTCCTATCAAGGGACCCCCGTCTTAGTGTGGAGAACCTCCTCTATCTTTCGGTGTTAGTGCTAATTTACTACATCTCGGTTGATGCTTTGTTGAACGGTTGGCCCTATTTATCCTTGGTGAGGGCCCTCCTCATGGTGGGAGCGGTGGTGCTCCTTGTGGCTTTGCTTGAAATTCTCGCCTGGTACTTCGGCTTGCTCCATCTCTTCATACCGGGGGACGTCCCAGCCCTCGGCTGGTGGACCATTGGCGGCGCGAGTAAGCCTTTGAAGTTCTATCGTTTGCATATCACCCTCTCCAACGCCAATGCCCTGGCCTGGTTCCTGGCCCTGCTAATGCCCCTGGCCGTGAGCCAACTTCTAGCCACTCGAAAGGCAGGTACTAAGGCTAACCTGGCCCTCTGGATAAGTCTAGCCTGCGGCATCCTTCTTTTGACCTTCTCCCGCGGCGGCCTCTTAGTCCTGGCGGTGGGACTTGTGACCTTTGGCCTTTTTCATCTTGTAAAGAGGGTGCATTTGCGGAAAAGCCAAGTGCGCTGGGTCATACCCCTCTCCCTGCTTATCGTAGCCCTTCTTGCCATCGCTTTCGTACCAGCCATTCATTGGTTCATCGGCCTAAGGCAGGAAACCGTAAGGGTGCGCCTGGAACTATGGCGGGCGGCCATGGCCATCTTCCTTCGGTATCCCATCTTAGGTGGGGGACCGGGCACCTTCGGCTATCTCTTCCACCAAGTAGCCGACTTCAACCCCCAGTCTCCTGATCTCTTTTTTAACAGCGCCCACAATGCCTACCTCAACCTAATGGCGGAGGTGGGCATCATGGGGCTTGGCTTTGGCCTTTGGCTGGCGGGAACGCTCATCCTAGCAGGTTGGAGGCTATGGCGCTATGGGCACGATATCGTTGGCGCGCCCCTCTCGCCAAGGGAGCGGCTCACAGTCACCGGCTGCCTGGCTGGATTGGTGGGCCTCCTGGCCATGAATCTGATCGATAACAGTTGGGTCTTCCCCTCGGTCACCCTAATAGTCATTCTATATGGCGCTATCATGACGCGACCTCATGCAAAACCAGGGCGAGTCGCGGGAAGGCCTTTGATTCTATCCCTTGCCGTGGTGCTCGCTTTGGCCATTCTTTGGATGGACGGGGCTCACTATTTCTACGCGCAGGGGGTTGCGGCAGCGCAGAAAGGTAGCTGGGCGGCAGCCACGAGGTCCATCGCTAGAGCCAGGGATATGGACCCCGCCTTCACCCTCTATCATTTCCAATGGGGCGTGGCCCGGGGCTACCGGGGCTTGGAGAATGGAGATAAGAGAGCATTGGATGAGGCCATTGAGGAGTATCTAGAGGAGATCCAACGTGGGGGATACTACGCCCTCAATCTGGCTAATTTGGCTTGGTTAGAATGGCGAAGGGGGGAAATGGAGATGGCCTTAGCGCATATGGAGCAGGCTGTAGCCCTGGTCCCCAATGAACCTCGCTATCACATGGCCCTCGGCTTCCTGGCGGAGGCAGATGGAGATCGCGAGAACGCCCTTGCCCAGTACGCCCACGCGGTGGCCCTCAAGCCGAGCCTCCTAGTCTATGCCTTCTGGCATTCGAGCACCACTCGCCAAGAAGCGCGGGAGAGGTTGCCATCGTTGGCCGCCTCCTACCTCCATCCATCAGGGGATAACGACCTGACAAGGGCCAGTTTGGCTTACCACTCCGGGGAATTAGAGAAGGCTGCAGCGTGGCTCGAACCACTCTCCCGCCCAGAGTCCTTCCTCCTTCTCGCCCGGGTAAAGCGGAAGATGGGCGACCACGAGTCGGCCAGAGCCTATCTAGAGAGAGCCCTGAGCCTAGACCCAGGATTTGGCCCGGCCTATTTGGAGCGAGGGAAACTCTACCTTCCTTCGGAGCGTTGGGACTTGGCAAGAGAGGACCTACGCATGGCCCTATTTCTCGGCATGGGTGAAGCCCATTACTACCTGGGCGAGATAGCCTATCAGGAGGGTAACTTGGAGGATGCGATTCGAGAGTTCGAGCAGGGACTCTCCCGTGCCTGCTCCATCCCCATGTACCTTTACCACTACGCCTCGGACGTATACCATAGGGAGAACCTGCCCATCGATTTCTCCCCTACCCTGCTGAGATGCCCTCCCCGAGACGACCTGGTCTCCATCTACCTACACCTGGCCGATGCCTACCGGCGAACTGGAGAAGAGGAAAGGGGCCAGGAGATATGCGACTGGCTCGGCCAGTTCTATGGAACTTCCCTCTTGAATGAGCCGGAGGACTACCCTGAGGCTTGTCCTTGAGAGGCTGGAAAAAGGCTACCCTATGTGATAGACTTTTGATGATTTTGGCTCCAGGCGAATATCCCGAAGGTTGAGAATGGGCATAGAATCTCCACTGGTCAACAAAGCGATCACCGGCGAACGAGCAAGGATGCTCCTTCTTACGATCCTTGTCTTGGCAACCTACCTCTTTCTAGCCTACGGGGCCTATTCCCTCTTCACCTCCAAGGTGCCCAGCGGCAACGATTTCTACTCCCGTTGGAGAGGCACTAGAGCCTTGCTGCTAGAGGGCAAAGACCCATATTCCGAAGAGGTGACTCTGGAAATACAAAGGGGCATGTATGGGCGACCAGCAAGAGGAGATGAGGATCAAGTGGCTTTCGCCTACCCCCTCTACGTCTCCTTGTTCATCCTTCCCTTAGCCTTCTTGCCCTACCCCCAAGCGCAAGCCCTCTGGCTGAGCGGCTTAGTTTTCCTCACTCTGGCCACGGTGATCATAATCTTGCGAACCTTCGATTGGAAGCCCTCTCCCGGCGGGCTCCTTGCCTTATCCTTATGGTGCCTACTCCTCTACCCCACCGCTCGTAGCGTAGTTCTAGGCCAGTTCACCATCCCCGTCCTAGCCTTGGTGGCCTTGGCCCTTTGGGCTATGCAGCGAGGCTGGGATTTTCTCGCCGGATGCTCGTTAGCCTTGGCCACCATCAAACCCCAGATGATCTTCTTACTCATCCCTTTCCTCCTCCTTTGGGGTCTAACTCAAAGCCGACGACGAGTCGTGAGCGGTTTCATAGTCGTGATGATGGCACTGCTTCTCATCTCCACCCTAATACTCCCTAGTTGGATCCCCGGCTTCTTAGCAGGCTTGGGTCAGTATCGCCTCTACACCGGTAGATACACCGGCTCCCGTTCGCCTTTGGAAATCCTCTTCGCTTCTCTCCTTCCTACTTCCATCTCCTCCGGGGTCGCCATTTTCGTTTCGCTTCTTCTGGGAGGGTATCTCATTTTCCGCTGGGGGCAAGTTGCAAAAGGCAGAGAACAGTTCTGGCCAGCCATCTTCATGACCATCGTTGTCACCCTTCTTATCCCCGTCCAGACAGGTACCACCAACCAGGTGTTACTGCTTCTGCCCCTCGTCTTTTGGCTCGCTCAATGGGCCAAGAGGTGGTGGATTGTTCTACCTCTATCCTTGGCCCTCCTCATGGGCCCCTGGGTCCTCTTTTTGGCCACCGTCCGAGGGGAGGCAGAGCAACCTGTGATGTTTCTTCCCCTGCCCCTCTTCGTCCTGACCTATCTCCTGGCTATCGGGCTTCGTAATAGTACCGCTCTCAGAGGAAGGGGCGATGCAACGTCATAAAACCCCCCTTCTCACCCTCCTCTCGGTGCTCTGGATCTTCACCGTCTACCTCCTCTTCTACCGCACCCAGAAACCTTTCACTCTTGAAACGTTCCTGGCCTTCGCCGATTCCCTCCTCAACATCGCCTTGGCTCTCTTCATCCTTCTCCTGAGCACCGCATTGGGGCAGAGGCTGTTGAGAGGTCTCTCCTTCACTTCCCCGGGGGAGGGGCTCGTCTTCGCCGCGGGGATGGGGCTAGGCATCCTCTCTCTGATCACCTTAGGCTTGGGACTCTTGGGGCTCCTTTATCCTTGGCTCTTCTACGCCCTCTCCCTAGGCTTAGCCCTGCTACTTCTCCCCCAGATCCTGTCCCTTCTGAAGCGAGCGACTCGACTTCGCCTTCCCTCGCGCCCTCCTCTCTTCATAGGCCTCTACCTTGTGGCCACCCTCTCTCTCTCCCTCCTTCTAGCCTTTGCTCCTCCCATCTCCTTCGACGCTCTACTCTACCACCTGGTGGGGCCCAAACTCTATATCAAAGAACATCGTATCTGGGCCGTAGATAACTTCCCCCTATACTTCCCCTCCCTGATGGAGATGCTCTTCACCTGGGGGATGCTGCTTAAGGGAGATATAGTGGCCAAACTGATCCATTATCTCTATGGTCTTTGGGCCGGGGCCGCCATATTCCTCCTGGCCAAGAGATACCTCTCCTCCAAGGTCGGTTGGTGGTCTCTGGCCCTCGTCTGGTCGATGCCCATGGTTTGGGTGTTGATGGGATGGGCCTACACGGATCTGGGGCTGGTCCTTTACGAACTCCTGGCTTTCTTCGCCCTATTAAATTGGCTAGACTCCAAAGAGAGGAAATGGCTCCTCCTCTCAGGGGCCCTCTCTGGCTTCGCCATGGGGGTCAAGTACACCAGTTTCGTGGCCCCCTTCAGCCTGGCTCTTATCATCCTCTACGAAGGGATCAAAGAGCGGCAAAGAGCATCCTCTTTGCTCCGGTCGCTCTTCCTTTTCGCCCTCCTGGCCCTCCTTGTGGCCTCGCCCTGGTATCTCCGGAACCTTTATCTGGTAGGCAACCCTTTCTACCCCTTCATCTTTGAAGGGAAAGGGTGGGATCATTTCCTCAGCCGATGGTATGAGCAGTTAGGAACTGGCCTGGGCTTAAGTTGGCGGATCATCGCTCTCCCTCTCACGGTGACCCTGGGAACCCAGGATGAGACCTTCTATGACGGGCGCACCGGGCCCCTTATCTTGGCTCTTCTTCCCCTTCTCTTCCTGGCCCGCCTCACCCCTCGAGATGAAAAGAGAACGGTGGTCAACTATCTCCTCTTCCTCTTCCTGGCCCAGTTCGTCTTCTGGAACTGGGGGGTGATGCGCTCCCAATCCCTCTTCCAGGCGAGGTTGCTCCTGCCGGGCCTGGTCTTCCTATGCATCGCCTTGGCCCAGAGCATCGAGGAGAGCGATTTCAGTTGGCCTCAATTCTCTCTGGCGCGGTTCGTAACGGCGGTGGTAGTCCTGGCCCTGTCCCTCAACCTGGTGACCCAAACGATGGAGTTCCTAGCCAATAACCCCCTCCTCCACCTGGCAGGGTTGCAAGGTAGAGAAAAGTACCTGGAAAACAATTTAGGAGATCACTACCGAGCCATGAATCATATCAACGAGAACTTGCCAGACTCTGCCCAGATCCAGTTCCTTTGGGAACCCCGCACCTACTATTGCCAAAGAGAAGCCCGCCCCGATGCCATCCTGGGGGCTTTCAAGCACCTCGCCTTCTTGGAAGGGGAGGCAGGGGGGATAGCCGAACATTGGCAAAAATCAGGTATCACCCACATTATGTTTCATAGGTCGGGGCTGGATTTTCTGATGAGTAACCCAGAAGACCGTCGCTTCGCCCTATCAGAGGGCGATCGGCGAATCTGGGAGGAGCTAGTGAGGGATCATCTCTATCCCCTATACCAGGATGAGCGGAGCAGTTACATCCTCTACCAACTGAGAGAATAAGAGATGGCCTGGGAGACAAGCCTAAGGGGGTGGCTACAAAAGGTTCTTTCCGACCCAGCGATAAGGTGGGCCGGGGGCGTCTATCTAGCCATGAGGGTGGCTATATCCCTGCTAGCGGCTCTGATTTTGTCGCTGCTGAACCCACCCACTACTCCAGACTCCCTCCTTCGCCCCTACCAAGGGGTCGAGCCCATCATCGGTGGCTGGGCCGAATTCGTTTTTGGCGTCTGGCAGCGGTTCGATACCCTTTGGTACCTGAAAATAGCCACCTATGGGTACTCCCTTGACGACGGGAGCACCGCCTATTTCCCCCTCTATCCCCTCCTCATAAGGGCGGGGGGAAAGATCCTCCTGGGCAACTACCTACTCACCGCCCTTATCATCTCCAACCTGGCCTATATCGGCCTACTCTTCTACCTCTACCGGCTCACGACTTTACTCTTTGAGGAGGAGACGGCGCGACGAACGGTAGTCTATTTGGCTATCTTCCCTACCGCCTTCTTCTTTCTGGCCGGGTATACGGAATCGCTGTTTCTCTTATTTACCCTGGCCGCTTTCTGGTATGCCCATCAAAAGAGATGGGGCCTGGCGGGAATTTTGGGGTTTCTGGCTTCTCTCACCCGCTTACAAGGGGTGATTCTCATCCTGCCTCTGTTGTACTTCTACTTCAAAGAGGAACGACAGGTGAGGCCCGCTCTTTTGGCTCTCTTTCTCATCCCCCTAGGGGCAGCGGTGTTCCTGCTCTACCAGAACTCTTTGGGAGCCCCTCTTTTCGATGTCTATCAGAGCCGCCTACACGCCCAGTTCGTCCTGCCCTGGGATAATATCATAGCCACGGTACAGAACATCCTCTCGCCAGAGGGAACCTTCATCAACATCGTTAACCTGATAATGACCTTCGTCTTTCTGGCTATGACCATAATCTCCTTCCGTGCCCTGCCTCCCACCTACAGCCTTTATATGGTCCTTACTATCTTTGTGCTACTATTAAGACGGACGACGGCCCAGCCTCTGGTGAGCATGTCCCGCTATCTCTTGACCCTCTTCCCCGCCTTCATCATCTCGGGCCGCTGGGGAGGAAACCCTTGGGTAAACCGATTGATCATCTACCCTTCTATCGCCCTTCTCATATACCTGTGCGGGCAGTTCGCTATCTGGGGGTGGGTGGCCTAGTCAAGGAGGAAAGGTGCGCGCCTACACGCCCAGGAGACTATTGAACATAAGCATATTGGTTATCATCGCCTTTCTGGTTCTACCCATCTATGTAGATTTAGGGCTGAGCGCCTCTCTGGACCACATAGAGGGGAGAGGTACAGTGGGAGGGATCGATTTCAAAGCCTATTACCTAGCGGCTCACCTTCTGCAAAGGGGGGAAAACTTCTACGATGTAAGGGCTCAAGAGGAGGCTATGATCTCCTTTGGCCTTCCCCTCAACGACAGCCTATATATCTATCCACCCCTTCTAGCCATCCTCTTCTTGCCCTTAACCGCTCTTTCCCTGGGGCGGGCTGCTCAGGTTTGGTTCCTTTCTAACCTTGCTCTTTACGGGCTGACGCTGGCGATTTTGGTCAAGTCGACGGGGTTGGACACTCTTAAGGAGAAGATCACGCCGCTCATCCTCTTGGCCTTCCTCTTTGCCCCCGCCCTCTTCACTCTTTATAAGGGTCAAATTAACCTTGTCATCCTCTTTCTGCTCGCTCTAACCTATTGGTTTTATCGGAGAGGTAACCTTGCGTGGGCGGGGGTGTCCCTGGCTTGTGCTACCATGATCAAAGTAGTCCCCGGTCTACTTATCCTTTATTTCCTCTGGAAGAGGGAGTATAAGTTGGCCTCGGCAACCACAATAGCCATGGTGCTTATGGTAGTCATCGGCCTTTTGGTAGCAGGGTTGCCTCCCCATCTCACCTTCCTCCATTCCGTCCTTCCCACTTTGGCTCGGCCCCGCCCCAACCCCAGCAACCTTTCCTTGGCGGGGTTTTTCAGCCTCCTTCTGGTCGAAAACCCCTTCACGTCTTCTCTCGTCGACAGCCCCTCCCTCTGGAGAGGCCTTGCTCTACTAGCCTCTTCTCTGCTCCTGACACTGACCTTTCTTGTATGTGCCCGCCATGCCCCAAGAGCGGGTTTAGAGATATCCCTCTTCGTCGCCACTATGCCGTTGATAGCCCAGATCGGATGGGTGGACTTCTATGTCCTCCTCCTTCTGCCCTATGCAGTCCTAGTTAAGCACCTACCAGAGAGGGGATCGAGGGTCCAAGCATCTCTAGCAGCCCTTAGTTTCATCCTTTTGAACTCCCCTCGTCTCCTGGACCTCTGGACCAACTTCGCCTGTGGGTCGGAGGCTCTTCTTAGTAACGTCCTGGTCCTGGGAACGCCCTTATATGGGGCCCTGACCGTCTGGGGACTTTTGGCCTGGCTCATTTGGGTGGGGAATGATGAAACTTAGGCTCGCTTTCGTCGCTGTTTCAGTCCTGGGTCTGGCCTCGCTGCCCTACATCCTGGGCTACGCCTTGGCCCCAGCGGATATGGAATTCGGCGGCCTGGTGATGAATATCGAGGACTCCCAGAGTTATCTGGCCAAGATGCTCCAAGGGGCCCAAGGGCGATGGCTTTACCATATCCCTTTCACCCCCGACGAGCACGAGGGAGCCTTCGTAGGGGGGTTCTATCTCTTCTGGGGTTGGGTGGCCCGTCTCCTGGGGCTCCCCATTATCTACCTCTGGCACACAAGCCGCATACTATGCGCAACCTTGCTCCTTTTGGTCACCTATCTCTTCATCGCCCGCTTCTTAGAGGATAGGGGTGAGAGGATCTTCGCTTTCCTCCTTTCCGTCCTGGGCTCCGGCTTTGGTTGGACGGCGCTCCTTACAGGCCGGCCTTTCCTTTGGGGCTCCTTCCCTGTCGACTTCAAGATGCCAGAGGCCCACCCCTTCTTCACCATCCTCACCTTCCCCCATTTCTCCTTCGCCACGGCTATGCTTTTGGTGATATTTCTCCTCCTTCTAGAGTATCTTCGCCGAGGCGGGCTCTGGTGGAGTGGGCTGGCGGGGGCAGCCACTCTCCTCCTCATCATCGCTCAGCCCTTCAACCTGGTTATCGTAGCCGCCGTCCTTCTCGCCTATCTGGCCCTCCTTCTCCTGTTCAAGAGGTTGCCCTCTGGAAGGAGGTTTGGGGGGCTACTTCCTCTAGTCCTCATCCCCCTGCCCCTTGTCATCTATTACTACTCTGTCTTCACCACCAACCCCATTTTCCGTGCCTGGTGGGGGCAGGCTTCGACCCCCTCCCCCGATCCTCTACATTATCTTCTGGCCTATGGCCCCTTCATCTTGGCTATCCCAGGGATCATGGCTCTGATACGCGAGAAAGAAGAAGGTCTCCTCTTGGTCGCCTGGGCGGTCATCATCCCTCCCCTGCTCTACTTGCCTGTCAACCCTCAGCGGCGGTTCATCGAGGGGCTACATATACCCTTGAGCATACTGGCCACCATAGGCGTATACAGGTATCTTCTGCCGGGGATGGAAAGTTCTCGCCTCTGGGCCTGGATCACAAGCCACCAGCGGTACGAGTCAAGATCGTTGAGGCGGTTCGTACTGGTCGCTCTCTTCCTCCTCACCGTGCCTTCCAACCTCTACGTCTTGGCTAGCCTGGGGGTAACCGCCATCCAGCACCCTTACCCCTTCTACCACGAGCAGGCTGAAGTGGAGGCGGTCGATTGGCTGGCCGCGCACACCTCAAGCGACGATACCGTTTTCACCACCTATTGGACGGGGAGTTATATCGCTGCCCGGGCGGGGAACCGGGTCTTCTTGGGCCATTGGGCGGAGACGATGAACTACGCCCAGAAAATGGAGGAAGCAAAGACCTTCTTCGGCCAGGCCTCCGACGAGTGGCGAAAAGAACTACTGAGAGAGTATAATATCTCCTACCTTTTCTATGGCCCCCGAGAGAGGGCCCTCCCCGGCTTTGAGCCAGAGGGGAAACCCTATCTCGTGGAAAGTTACTCTAATCGCTTGGTGACCATCTATCGCGTGGTTATATCCAAAGGAGGATAGGTGCGGGTTTGGCTCCGTAGCCCCGGCCCCCGGCCTGGCAAATACCGGGGCAGGCTGGTACGCCTTGGGGCAGGCCCCGGCGCGGCTATGCTAGGGGTCTTTCTTCTGGCTTTGGTGGTTCGGGCGCTCACCGCTCTGCCTCTGGAGCAGCCGGGTTACTTCGACGCCTATTACTATTACGATGTAGCCGAGAGCCTAAGATCAGGCCGGGGCTTCGTGGTCGATTTCATCTGGAACTATCTGGATAACCCCCCCTCGGTGAGCCACCCTAGCAACCTCTATTGGATGCCCCTCCCTTCCATCTTAGCCTATCTCTCCTTCTTGGTCTTCGGCCTCTCCTATCGAGCATCCCAGGTGCCTTTTGTCATCCTCTCTGCCCTCCCTCCCGTTCTGGCTTATTATCTAAGCCATCGCCTCTTCGGAAAGCCCCGTCATGGGTTGATGGCCGCACTTCTTCTCATCTTCGCCGGGTTTTACCTGCCTTACTGGGTCAGCCCCGATAACTTCACCCCCTTCGGCGTAACCACGAGTTTCGCCCTTCTGGCCCTGGCCTGGGGGCTGGAGAAGGGAAAGCCTTTCTACTTCGGCCTCGCTGGCCTCCTCTTAGGCCTCAGCCACTTGACCCGCGCCGATGGAGTCCTCCTCTGGGTGGTATTAGGGTCGGTGCTCCTGGTGGCCTTTAGCCAACGCAAAGCCAACCTTTGGGGGATCAGAGGGTTTCTCCTCTCCACCCTGCTCGCTCTAGGTGGGTACCTGCTAATTGTGGGACCCTGGTTCTATAGGAACTGGGGGATAGTGGGCGCTCCCCTCTCGGGGGCGGGGACCAAGACCCTCTTCCTGCGCAGTTACGATGATATCTTCAGCTACGCCAAGGATCTAACCTGGCAGGGGTATCTGGCTTGGGGGTGGGGGGCTATCCTGGCCTCGAAGTTGAGGGCTGTGACCCACAACGGGCTGGTGCTTTTGGGAGCGCTCCACTTCTACCTGGCTCCCTTCGTAGCCATCGGGGGTTGGCAGGCGCGACGCCGAAGGCTTTACCTACCCTTCTTCCTTTATGCCACCCTCCTTTACTTGACCATGACCTTCCTTTTCACCTTCCCCAGTATGAGGGGAAGCATGCTCCACTCCTCGACCGCTCTCCTACCCTTCCTTTTTGCCCTGGCCCCACCGGGCATCGACGCCTTCGTGGAGTTCATGGCCCGCTGGAGGCGGAGATGGCATCCACCTACCGCCCGCGCCTTTTTCAGCCTGGGCTTCACCGGCCTGGCTATTCTCATCAGCCTCTTCCTCTACTCCCAAGGCGTCTTCTTCTCCCTCTCCCCAGAGCCTATCCTTCCTCTGTGGAATGAGAGGAACAAAATCTATATCCAAGTCGCGCAGTCGCTGGAAGGTGATGCTCTGGTGATGGTGGTCGACCCCCCGGCCTACTACTACTTCAACCATCGCCCAGCCCTAGCCATCCCCAATGAGGAGATAGAGGTGATCCTAGAAGTAGCCCATCGGTATGGAGCAGAATATCTGATATTAGAGAGCGACCACCCCTCAACCTTGAGCGACCTCTACCGAGGGGAGATGAGCCACCCCTCCCTACATCTCCAGCGAACCGTCACCGACCCCCTCGGCGACCCGGTGATGATCTACCGTTTGGGGAAATAGAGTATGCAGAGAGTGGTCCGTTTCTGGCTCCCCTTCCAAATCTCCCTTGTGGCTGCTAGCCTCTTCCTCTACCTCGGCTACTCGCTACATTACGGAGGGCTGGGGTTCCCCCTCGATGACTCGTGGATCCACCAGACCTTCGCCCGTAACCTAGCCCTCTATGGCCAATGGGCCTACAACCCGGGAGAAGTAAGCGCCGGCTCCACCTCGCCCTTATGGACCATCCTCCTATCCCCCGGGTATCTGCTTCCCCTAGACCCCAGGGTTTGGACCTATCTTCTGGGTGCGATCTTCCTGAGCCTTACGGGTTGGATCGCTCGTCGCCTCTATCTAGCCCTCTTCCCCAGGCAAGAGGGCCTATCCTATCTCCTGGGTCTCTTCCTCCCCCTCGAATGGCACCTGGTGTGGGCCGCCTTTTCAGGGATGGAGACGATCCTCTTCATATTTCTCTCCCTTCTCCTCTTGGAAAGGCATCTGAGAGAGAGCAACCCCTTTATTCTGGGGCTCCTGGGCGGGCTCCTCATCTTGACCCGCCCCGAGGGGATAATTCTCCTCTCCCTTGTAGCCTTGGACAGGGTGCGGCGACAGTTGAAGTCGCCTGCTCTCTGGGCGAAGAACTTAGCCTGGCTCCTCTTTGGTTTTGCCCTCCTCTTTGCCCCTTACTTAGCCTTCCATCTATTGGTGGCCGGCCACCCCTTACCCAACACCTTCTATGCCAAGCGCGCTGAGTACCTGGACTCCTTCGCCCCTTTCTGGCTGCGCTTGGTGCAACTTCCCAGGGCGACCTTGGTGGGAGCCCAGATACTCCTCTTGCCCGGCTTCATCTGGACGCTCTATCAAGGCGTAAAGGAGAGGAAGGAAACGCTCTTGCCCCTCGTCTGGTGGGCGGCCTTCTTCGCCATCTATACCCTCTACCTCCCCCTCCCCTATCAGCATGGCCGTTACCTTATGCCTACCATCCCTATGCTGATCACCCTGGGGCTGGGAGGCACGGTGAACATTTTGCTTCATCGTCCTTGGCGTGTGGCAAAGGCTGTCTTGGCTATATCCACACCCCTTGTCCTGGTTCTTTTCTGGTTTCTGGGAGCCAGGCACTACGCCACCGATGTGATGTTCATCGAGAGAGAGTTGGTAGATGTAGCCCGCTGGCTGCGGGAGGAGACGCCTCCCCAAGCCATCGTCGCCACTCACGATATAGGGGCCGTCGGCTATTTCTCCCAGCGGACTCTAGTGGACATCGCCGGCCTGGCCAACCCGGAAGTGATCCCCTTCATTGACGACCAAGAGAGGCTTCTGGCTTACCTAGAGGAGAAGAACGTTGACTACTTCGTGACCTTCCCCTCCTGGTACCCCACCATCGTCGCCAGCCCCAACTTTCGACTCATCTATCGCACCGATTACCCCTGGACCGTGGCCGCCGGGTTCGAGAATAACGCCATCTACGAGACCCTATGGTAAGAGTGCAGAGAATGTTGATAAGGTGGGACAAACTCTTAGCAATCCAAGGATTCACCTCCCAAGGCGGCCAAAACCGCCCATCATACACTCTTTCCCACCTCGCCAATCACAGACGCACTTTTCACACCAGTAGTACGTCCTTGCATGGAGAGGGTATAGGTGTTATACTGAAAGGGTCAGCGCGTTCCCGGTAGGTAGGTTTAGGAGGTGGGAAGGTGGAGAAGATCAAAGTCATGATCGTCGACGATCACCCTTTCTTCCGGCAAGGGCTACGTCAGGTCCTAGAGAAAGAGGAAGATCTGGGGGTGGCGGCGGAGGCAGCCGATGGCTTGGAAGCGCTTCGAGTGGCCGAGGAGACCCAACCCGATGTGATCCTGATGGATATCAACCTCCCCTCTATGAACGGTTTGCAGGTCACTCGGGAGTTAAAAGGGACGATGCCGAAAACGGCGGTAATCATGCTGACTGCCTACCACGATGAGGAGCAGTTGATCCACACCATGAGGGCTGGAGCGGCCGCTTATTTCCCCAAGGAGGTCACCCCCCAGCGGCTGGTCTGGGCTATAAGAGAGGTGAGCCAAGGCCGATACGTGATCGGAGAGGAGAGCCTGACGGAGAGGCAACTCGCCGCCTGGCTGATGGAGCAACTGGAACGGTTGGCTGTGGTAGGTATCCCAGAGGAGGATCAATTCACTCCCCTCTCCCCCAGAGAGATGGAGATCCTGCAACACGCCGCCCGGGGAGAGAGCAACAAAGAGATCGCTCGCGCCTTGGGGATCAGCCAGCAGACGGTTAAGAACCACATCTCTTCCATCTTGCGCAAACTGCCGGCTCGGGACCGCACCGAGGCCGCGGTCTACGCCTTGCGCCATGGCTGGATCAGGCTTCAAGATACTAGGCGGGAAGAGGGATAGTCAGCCACACCATACGAGGGGGCATGGCATGGAGATACAGCGAGAGATGACGCCTCTCCAGCGGCTTCATAGCCTGGTCAAGGAGACGAAGACCGCCTACGATCAGATAGAGAGGGAACTACAAGAGCTCGCTCTACAACTGAAACAGAGCAGTAGCGAGGTAGAGAGGCTCGCCCAACGAAGCGCCCAGATCGCTAGCCGAGTGCGCCAGATAGAGATCAACCTGGAGAGCTATCCCCGGGAGGATATCAAGGAAACCTACGCCGCAGCCCAAGATTCCCAGATGAGGCTCTTCACCATGAGGAGCCAAATGGAAAGACTGCAAAGCAAACGGGAGGCTCTCCAAGCCCAGGCTGAGCAACTTCGTCGCTTTTTGGAGGTGGCTCAGGATATAGAAGAACCCTCCCCCACTCCTTCCAGGGAAAGCACTATCGTGCGGGTGATCGAGGCCCAAGAGAACGAAAGGCGGCGGTTAGCCCGCCAGATGCACGACGGGCCGGCCCAATCCCTGACCAACCTCATCTTACAAGCCGAGATCTGTGAGCGGTTTTTCGACCTCGATCCCGAACAGGCGCATGTGGAATTGGAGAACCTAAAGCAAGCGGTCAACGCTACCTTCCAGAACACCCGTCGCTTCATATTCGGCCTCCGGCCCATGATGTTAGATGACCTGGGACTCGTTCCCACCTTGAGAAGACACATCCAAGATCTCCGAGAGAAGAGCGGGCTCTCCATAGATCTCCATATCATGGGTGAAGAGAGGCGGCTAGCACCCCATCTGGAGGTGACCATCTTCCGGGTGATCCAAGAACTTCTCAACAATGTGGACCAACACGCTCATGCCGATCATGTGGATGTCACTCTAGACCTGGAGGGAGAAGTGGTAGCGGTAACCGTGGAGGATGACGGGTGCGGTTTCGACGTGGAGGAGATCTTGGCCGCGGCCAAGGAACGGAAAAGCGTGGGGCTGATTACCATCCAAGAGAGGACGGAGATGCTGGGGGGCGAGGTAGAGATCGATAGCAGTGTAGGTCGAGGCACCAAGGTGAGGCTTGAATTGCCAGGAGTAGTACCATAATACTATTGCCTTTGACCAAGATGTGCTGTAGAATGAGCGTAGAATTGGGCGAAGGGCCTGCACTTTAATAGGTTTCAGAAGATTAGGATATTGCCCCGAAAAGGCCACCTCCCCGTCCCACAGGGATCCCGAGGGATGAGGTGAGGGCGCAAAGCCACGGGTCCGTAACTAGAACGGGCGGCCGGGTTGCCGAAGGCAGTGTCTCGGGTAGGAACTGGGGTTTCCCAGTCCTTGAGGCTCGCTTCCTGGCAGGCCAGGGGGCGGGCTCTCTTTGTTAAGGGTAAAACATATATCTGAGAGGAGGTGAGAGAGGATGCTGTACCTGCCGCGTGAGGAGGGTCAGGGCTTGGTCGAGTACGCATTGATCCTAGTTCTGGTGGCCATTATCGTCATCGCCATACTGGCTGTCCTAGGGCCACAGATCGGTAATGTCTTCAGCAGGATCACCAGTGGCTTGGCCGCTGGCTAGAGATCGAGCAACGACCACCCTTGTCCAGGCCAGAGCCCTATCGACCCACCGTCGATAGGGCTCTGGCTCGCTTGAGGCTCTCGTGTTTCAGCACAGCGTGTTATGATCTGACTGTAAACCATGCAGGTCTTGACAGCACGCACCTCTTATCTTTGTATCTTGCGGGGTAGAAATGGGACTTATCACATCTAGAAAAGAGAAGGGGCAGGGCCTTGTTGAGTTGGCTATCATCCTTCCCCTCCTCCTCATTATCCTCCTAGGGACCATCGATTTCGGACGGGTCTTCTACGCTTATGTGACCATCACTAACGCCTCTCGGGAGGGAGCGCGCTATGGGTCTCTGCACCCTCTCTGGATCGACGAGAGCATTAGCGCTAACCCTAACAATGTCAAGTTCCACGCCATCCAAGAGGCGGCCAACACGGTCACCATATTGCCCGAGGATATCGCAGTCATCACCGACACCCAAACCATCACCGTCACCGTGCAGGTCGATTTCCAGACCTTCTTCTTCGGCAATCTGCCCTATATACGGGACTGGTTGCCTAGTGGCGCTTTCCCCGTTGTGGCCAGGGCCGCCTTCCCCATCGCGCCAACCCTCTACCTGGAGGTGACCCCCCCGCCGATTCCCACCAGCACGCCTACCCACACACCTACGGCCACGCCGACGCCCCCTAACCGCTACATCGTCCTCAGCCCTAGCGAAGGCATCGTAGGCAGCAGTTTCGATGTACTAGGCTACAACTTCCTGGTAGGTGATACGGTGACCGTCAACTGGGAGGGGACCACAACTATTACCCTCTGGAGTGGGGTGCTAGGTAGCACTTCATTCATCGTTCCGGGGGCCACGGTCCCCAACGAACCTGATGGAGTCTGTTACGAGGTCCGTGCGTACTGGAACGGCGAATACGCCTGGGCCCAGTTCTGCATTCCATTGCCTACTCCTACGCCAACCAACACCCCTACACCCACCAACACCCCCACCCCTACCGCGACCGCCAGTCCCACCCCCACGCCCAGCACCCGCTACATCATCGTGAATCCCGGCAGCGGACAGCCGGCCAGCACGACTACCGTCTACGGGTACAACTTCCTCCCCGGTGAGTCGGTGACCATCGAGTGGCCAGCAGTGGGGCAATCAAGTGCACCCTATACGGTGGACAGCACTTTTGTCTTAACGGACACCGTTCCTTCTGCGGACCCTGGACCCTACTTCGTCATCGCCCGCTGGGGACCCGACGACCAATACGCTTCCGACCTTTTCATCATCGAGGAGCCACCAACTCCCACACCCACGGCCACCCCCACAGCCACGGCCACCCCCAGCCCCACGGCCACCCCCAGCCCCACGGCCACACCCCCCTATCCCTACCTTATCCTCTCTCCCGACAGTGGGGCGGTTTCAACACCCTTCGCCATCGAGGGGCACAACCTCTACACACAGACGCTCTACTCCCTATATTGGGAGACCACCCTCTTCACCACGGTGAACACTGACGTGGGCGGAAACTTCACAGGCATCACCTACACGGTGCCCGTTGATATCCCAGGGGTTTACACCGTCATGGCCCAGGATGGCATCACGGCCACGGCTCCCTTCGAGGTGGTCGCTCACGGGGCTATCGCAGGCACCACTTACGTCTCCCAGGACGGCTCCTGGCCCGGCTACCCCACGGCGGGGGTAACCGTAGCCGCTTATCAGGGAGGAGTGCTGATAAAGACGACCGTCTCGGTGGGTGGGGGCTCTTACATCCTGGACGACCTGCCCGCGGGAACCTACTATGTGGTGGCCACCTACGAGATCTACTGGGCTGCCGGCTCAGTGACGGTGACCGCGGACACCACCACGACACGAAATTTCTATCTCTTCTAGGAGACGCTAGAGATGTGGCATCAAAGAGGATTATTGAGAAAGCGGATAGGCGCTCTGAATCGGTCTAAGGGGCGGGGTCAGTCCTTGGTCGAATTGGCCCTCATCCTGCCGGTGTTCATACTGGTCCTAGTGGGGATTTTGGACTTTGGGCGGGCCTTCTACGCCTACAACGCCATATCCAACGCCGCCCGTGAGGGGGCCCGCTACGGGACGGTGCATCACGAGAACAGAGATAGCGATGGCTTTCCCCCCTATGACGAGCCGGAGACCATAGAAGAGAAGGCGGTGGCTCAGGTTTTTATCTTGGACCAAGAGCAGTTCCGAGTGCGGGTGAGGTTTCCCGATCCCACCAGGATAGATGATGCCTTCTGTGTAGCCAATCCTTATGATCCCACCTGTCTCAACTCGGACCCGGGCAGCGGCGCGCCCATCGAGGTCACCGTCATCTATCGCTTCCAGCCTCTCACCCCCCTCGTCTCCCAACTCATCGGCGGGGGCCCATTCCTAACGCTGAGAAGTAAGGCTCTGATGTTCATAGAGTAGGTCTAGTCACCAGTCTGAAAAGTAGAGGGCCGATAATGGCTCTAGCGGGAGGTTTGAGATGATAGAGAGACTATACCATCAGGAGAAAGGGCAAGCCGTGGTGATCGTAGCCTTGGCCCTGGTGGGCCTCATCGGCTTCCTGGCCTTAGTCATAGATGGCGGTGTTGCCTTCGCCGCTCGTCGCCAGGTGCAGAACGCCGCCGACTCCGCAGCCATCGCCGGGGCCCGGGGGCTGGAAGCAGGGAACGACGATGAGTCGGATCTCCTGTCAGAGATCCACGCCTACGCCGAGGCCAATGGGGTTCCCGATTCCAATGGGGTGCCCAACGATGGAGTCAACGATAATGTGACCGCCTACTTCATCAGCGGGGTCTCCAAACTCCGCATACCCGTGCCCTGTGAACTCGAGGAAGAATTAGACTGTAAGCCTATCGGGAGTTGGGGTTACGTGCCCCCTAATGCTGGCGGCGTAGAGGTGATCGCTCGAACCTCTTTCGATGCTTACTTCGCAGCAGTGGTGGGACGAGATACACTGGGGGCCGCCGCCAGCGCCAAGGTTCTGGCCCAAGGGCCGCCGGCTGGCCAAATGATCGGCCTCATGCCTATAGCAGTCTATAACCCCGATCCCAATGGCCCCGGCGATCCTTGGTTAGACGCAAATGGCAATCCCCTGATGGAAAGGGTCATCCTCTGGGATAATGAGATGGAGGCTCCCGGGAGTTTTGGCTGGGTGGATTTCAACGGGGGGAATAACAGCAACGCCGAAATGAAAGATTGGGTAGAAAATGGCTACCAAGACTACATTCCTGTCCCCAGTTGTGTGGAGACCGATACCGGAAATCGAGCCTCCACCGAGGATCTCATAGAGGGTTTTATCCGCCAGGCCCTGACCGATGTTATGGGGAACGTCATCTACGTCCCGGTCTACACGGACTTCTGCGAAGGCACAGACCCGGTAGGGGGAAACGCTCTCTATGACTTCGTGATTTTCGCCAAGATGGTCATCATGGGCTACGACTATGGCCCCGGCAAACACGTGCCCGACGCTTTCACTTGCCCTGAGGAAGGGGGACCTGGCGGAGCCAACCACTGCATAGAGGGTATCTTCCTGGGTTATATCCATGCCCCAGAGATAGCAGAATAGAGCCTCCGGGCAGGGTTAGTGCCCAGCCCTAGAAAGGTGGCTATGCCATGGCCAGAAAGATTCTAAAGTCGCGTATCCAGGCAGACAAGAGGAGAAGAGCGACCGCTCTATTCTCTATCCCCTTCATCCTACCCCTCTTTGGCCTTCTCTTCGTCCTTATGACCCAAGGGGTAGCGGGGTACAGCGCGCCTCCCTCCAGCGGAGGGGCCTTACCAATGGAGAGCCACCTTCAGGAGCCAACCTTTGATCTGCAGATCTCCAAGACTGACGGGGTTTACTATGTGACACCGGGAACGGTTATTACTTACACTATCTACTATACCAATGCCTTCAGCACGGATTCGCCTGAATTCTATGTAATAGAGAACCCTTCTTCGGATGTAACCGTGAGTCAGGAACAGAACACAGAGTGGGCACCTGCAGGTGGAGGTGATTGGCGATATCCCGCCATTGATGTAATCACCCTCACGTCGGGCCAATCGCTGACCACTACCTTCACCCTATCGGTGCCGCTCACAGTTCCCTATGGAACGCAACTGGACAACAGCACGACATTCAGTGTGCCCGACGCCGACGACGCCACGCCGGAGGATAACCGCTATACGGACACAGACCTCGTGGTCCCAGGGTTCAATTTCTCCTACCTTCCCCTGGTCACCAAGGTTTATGCGCCTTAGTTCGCCCTATCCTACGACCGATCGGCTAGCCCCTTCTTCCTATTGCCAAGAAGTGGTTTTTCCGATAGAATTGGACTAAACAAGGGAGCAAAGATTTGCACCATTGTATCCCTACAGCAGGGAGGTAGAAGATGTTACGCCGAGGCAGGCTCCTAATCATTCTGGGACTCGTCCTAGCCGTCATGACATTCGGTGCCGCCTATTACATCTTGCAACAGGGAGCTGGCCCCGCCCCAGAAGTGGAAATACGTACGAAACCGGTCCTCATAGCCTTACAACCTATTGAAGAGCGCGCCGATATCCCACTGGAGGCTGTGGGGACCAAGGAATGGCCCGAGGACTCCGTCCCTGCCAATGCGCTCAGCAACCCGGCTGACGCGGTGGGGAAGGCGGCCATAGTACCCATCTTGGAAGGCCAGATCATCCGTTCCGACATGCTCATCGACAAAGAAAGGGTCTTGGAGGAAGGGAGTTTTGCTGCCTTCGTCATCCCAGAGGGCAAGGTAGCCTTCGCCGTCCCCATCGACAATATCCACAGCGTAGCCGGGGCTATTCAAGCCGGTGACTTCGTAGATGTCCTGGTAACCATCACCTTTGACGCCCAGAAGCCGACGGGGGTAGTAACAGAGGAGGGAGAACAAGAGGTTCAATCCGTCCAAGTCCTGGCTACCCAACTCACCTTGCAAGATGTAGAAGTCCTGAGGGTAGGGGCTTGGAATGTGCCACCTCCGGCGGAGGAGGGAGAGGCCCCTCCTCCGCCCCAAGACTTTCTAACCCTGTTGGTCGGTCAGCAAGACGCGCTGGTCCTGAAATACGCTCGAGATGACCCCAACTACAATGTGGACTTCGCTCTGCGGGGTGTGGAGGATCATACCATCGTGAGCACCGAGTCGGTGACCTTGCAGTATATCCTGACCCGCTTCAACGTTACTACGCCAGCGCCACCACCCACCATCGGACCATAGGAAAGCGAACGGATGGTTGAGGAACGAGGAGAGAAGATCCGAGTTTTGATCGTTGATGATATCCCAGAGACGCGAGAGAACCTGCGGAAACTGGTTCAATTCGAGGGGGATATCGAGGTTGTAGGGGCCGCCACCGGTGGGGCCGAGAGCATCGAGATGGCCAAAGAACTGGCCCCCGACATCGTCCTCATGGATATCAATATGCCCGATCTGGATGGCATCGCCGCCGCAGAGGCAATCCTCCAAGCCAGCTCCCGTACCCAACTCGTGATGATGTCCGTGCAAGGTGAGGCCGACTACCTCCGGCGTTCCATGCTGGCGGGAGCCCGCGAGTTCCTCACCAAACCGTTCACGAGCGATGAACTGGTGACCGCTATCCGCCGGGTCTATAGGTTGCAGCCCAGGATAGAAGCGCCGCCCGTCATCCAGCGCGCCCCGCCTCTCGAGGAGCTCTCTCGCCCCACCAAGCCGGAGAAAAGGGGGAAAGCGATCGCCCTCTATAGCCCCAAGGGAGGCGTCGGTTGCAGCACTATCGCCACCAACTTGGCCATCGCTTTGGGAGAAGAAGGCGAAACAAAGGTGGCCTTAGTGGACTTCAGCCTACAGTTTGGCGACCTGGGGGTGCTCTTGAACCTCCGACCCCAAAGCACCGTCGCCGACCTAGCGCCTCTCATCGAGGAATTGGACGATATCCTTTTAGACGAGGTGATGCAGGCCCACTCCTCCGGCGTCAAGGCCCTCCTGGCACCTCCTCAGCCTGAGATGGCGGATCTGGTGGCCCCTGAGCATATGAGGAAGATCCTGGCCCAATTGAAGAGCATCTATGACTACATTATTGTTGACACAGAGTCATCCCTTTCCGACTTGACATTGGCAGTTCTAGAAAGCTCCGATAAGATCCTCCTGGTAGTCACCCCAGATATACCGACCATCAAGAACGCGAGACTTTTCTTCGAGGTGATGGAGGCTTTGGATCACCGGCTGGAAGACATAGTCTTGGTGCTTAACAAGGCGGATCGCCGAGGCTCTATCCAGGAGGAGAATGTCGAGGCTAGCATAAAGCACCCCATCGCCTCCCGCATCCGTGACGACCACCAGGCTGCTCTCGCCGCTGCCAATCAAGGGATACCCCTGCTCATCGGCCAAAAGAGTAGACCGATCTCCCAAGATATCTTGACCTTGGCCCATCAACTAAACGGGGAACTGGAGAAGGCAGAGAAGCCTATGCCCGAGGAAGCGGTGTCGGGGTCAAGCGGTTTAATAAGACGAATTTTCCGCTCCCCCAGGATCCTGTAAGGATAAACGAATCATCCTCTGTAAGAGAGGAGGCCAAACGCTATGTCGCTTCTCAGAAGGATCGAGAGGAACCAAGAGAGTTCACAGGAAGCCGCGCCTTCCAAGTTAGAGGAGTTGCGCGTCAAGCGGCGGCCTGCCAGGCCTACTCGCGACGCCTACGCCGAACTGAAGAGCCAAGTCCAGAAAAAGGTCATCGCTGAACTCGATCCCCGGATGGACCTCTCCAAGACCGCAGAGGTGAGGGGGGCGATCGA
>Ga0209979_1001187_pt1 | contig 29785 bp, 20 predicted proteins | sample AnhtaG_FD_183114 | JGI IMG/M metagenome (GOLD analysis project Ga0209979, IMG submission 183114) | Deep subsurface microbial communities from Anholt, Denmark to uncover new lineages of life (NeLLi) - Anholt_01485 metaG (SPAdes) (version 2) | ecosystem: Environmental > Aquatic > Marine > Oceanic... | reverse complement strand
TAAGGGTTTATAGAAATTTAAAAACTACCCCTTATATCGTCATACACAAGGAGTGCACCTTGAGCGAATCGTCCCCCGAAAATTGTTTTCAAAAAACCCCGAAGTTTGAGAAAAATACAAGTTGGCTGTTTTTTTCTGCTTTTTAGGTGCAAATTTAGCTTTTCAGCCATTCCGGCGGTTTTTAAATGGGATTGAAACACTCAGATGCTATGGTGCTTTAATGTGTGCTTGTTTTACATTTGCTTATAGCGTGGTCCGCCGGTACCTTCGGGAGCGGCCCACCTGATATTGTCGAAGGGGCACTTCTGCTGGCACGTCTTGCAGTGCAGGCAGTTGGACGGATTGGCCGGCTTTACTTCATCGTGAACCGTCTCATATACTCCCGCCGGGCAGAAGGTAATACAGGGACTGTTGAACCTGGGTGAACACTTGTTCTTGCAAACATCGGAATCGAGAATCGTCAGATGTGACGGCTGCTCTTCGCGATGCTCGGTCGCTGCCATCGCTGTAAACGTATCTTTGTCGAATTCCCGATTATCTTTCGATCTATAGTGAGCGGTGGTCATAGCTTTGTAGTCTTCTTCAATCTCAAACTCCGGCAGCAGTCCTCCAAAAACCGACAGCGGCATCCCCTGCAACGGTCCGAATTGGGCGACCGTCTGCCGGAAGTTCCTTGCCGACTTCATTTCTCTGGCAATGTTCGATTGGTCAATCAGTTCGGTATATTTCGACGCTGCTGTTTGGGGGTTGTCGATAGTCTCAGCGATTGCCTTTGCCGCAAAGATGCCTGAATCAATGGCGTTGTGCAGGCCCTTGATTTTGAGCATATTTACAAAGCCGGCACTGTCACCGAGAATCATTACATTACCTTTGCCTATACTGCCGGCGGCGCGGTCTCTTGGAACAGCGTAGTATCCGCCTTCCGGAATCATCTTTGCCCCCGCTTCGGCCACCGTACCGCCGTCGATAAACTGTTTTACGAATCGGTGGTTCTTAAAATTAGTCAAAGCATCCTGCGGGTTGAAATCACGGTATTTCCAATCGGCGCCAACAATCATACCGACTGCAATATGACCGTCATCAGCGGGATAGCAGATTCCGCCGCCGAACATCCCCGGCCCAATAATCGGCGTCCAGATCGGATAGCCCATAGCGTGGACGACACGCCCATCGCCGAATCTCTCATACTGCTCGCTGCTTACCTTTATAATCTCTTTGACACCCACCGAGTATAGCTGGGGACACTGTCTTTGCAGGTTTGCCTTTTCTATGAATTTTTCTGTTACGAGTCCGTCGCAGCCCTCGGCGAGGACCACAAAATCGGCGCTTATGATTTCACCGGCGACAAAGTTTGGCTGCTTATTGCCCTCTCTATCGAGTCCCTGGTCAACCAGCTTCACACCTGTTGCGCAAACGAGCGATTCATCGAGAACAATATCTTCAGCCGCAAAGCCGGTTATCACCTCCACCCCCAGCTCTTTCGCAATTCTTCCCAGCCACTTGGTCAATTTGCTTATCGATACGATATAATCACCTTCGTGTATCATCTGGCCGAAGCCCAGCCCAAGCATTCTCGCAAGCTTGAGTGCGAACAAAATATTGAACGACAGCTTCTTGCCCCAAAAGAACATCACGTTGTCTTTATCGACCTTTTTTGCCAACACATCTTTGGCGTCTTCACTTTCCTGCCATCCCGGCACAGCCGAATCCAGCAGCGTATGCAGCCCTTGAGCCTCCAAAACTGCGCCCGAGAGATTATGGTTGCCCAGGTCTGCCGCTTTATCTATAACGCAAACCTCAATCTCCGGCTTCTGGGCTTTGAGCTGTATCGCACTTGCAAGGCCGGCCGGCCCTGCGCCAACTACCAGAACCTCTGCTTTGTTATAGTTTTTGCTGTTTGACACTTCTCTTATTCGCTCTCCAATGCCTGAACCAAATGCGGTATCATATCTTCAACGCTTCCAATGAGATAGTAGTCGCACTGCTTGAAAATCGGCGCGTGGGGGTCGCTGTTGACGGCAACGATGGTGCCGGAGTTTGCAATGCCTATCATATGCTGAATGGCGCCGGATATTCCCAAAGCGATATAAAGTTTTGGCCCGATGGATGTACCTGTTTGCCCGACCTGGTGCACACGCTCAACAAAACCCTGTTCCACCGCTGCACGCGATGCGCCCCTTTCAACCTGTGCACCTAACTTCTTGCCGACAGCTTCACAAAGTGAGCCTACAAGCCTTTCGTAGTTATCTCGGCTCTGCATTCCCTTGCCCCCGCTGACAATCACCTCGGCGCCAAAATCCACCTCGCCCGTGCCCAGCTCCGTTTTTATGATTTCCAGACTCACGTCGGCATCGGAAAGCTGGACTTTGTGTTTGATGATTTTGCCTGTTCTTGAGTAATCAGCGGGAAGTCTTTTCATAACGCCTGGTCTTGCCGTAGCCATCTGCGCTTTTGAATTTTTTGTGCAGATAGTGGCCATAACGTTACCGCCCAGGGCCGGCCGGGTCTGCAAAAGGATTCCTATCTGGCCTTTCCGCGAGCTGTCTCTTATGTTCAGTGAAGTACAGTCAGCGGTCAGCCCGCAGCCCGCTCTGTACGAGACCATCGGCGCCAGCATTCTGCCTCGCGGTGTTGCGCCAAACAAGACTATCTGCGGCCAGTACGTGCTTATTGCATCAGCGACAACTTTGCGATATGCGGTTGGGTCAAATATACCGAGCAGTTTGTCCTCGATAATGTAGATATTGTCCGCACCGCCGGCGATTAACTCGTTTGCCATTGCCTCGACTCTGTGGCCGGCCAAACAGACACCAACTTTGGTTTCGAGGGAGTCTGCAAGCTCGCGGGCCTTGCCGATAAGCTCGAATGTAGCTGGATGTATGCTGTCTTCGCTGTGTTCGGCGACGACCCAAACCTCACCCGTGAAGCTGGGTTCGGTCATCTGCAGACCATTTATCATATCCTCTAATGCTCTGGTATGGAAATGCTCACCCGCAGCAGCAAGAATCTTTTCCTTAGTCCTTTCGTCAATCTGACTAATGTCAGTAATGGCGAGTTCCTTGAGCGTGCGGGATAAAATTTGGAAATCTTTGTTTTCCTTTTTTGTCCCTTCAAAACTTCTATCGAACGTATCTTCTCGCCTGCCCGGCAAAACGTAGCGGCTTATCTGACTGTCATTGTCTTTACCATCCTCACCGTTGCCGCTCTCGAAACTGCTGGCAAGCAGGTTGACTAATGATTTTGCATCGCTGACCTGCCGGCATTTTCGAGTGGTTTTGCCCGGCGGAAAAACCCGGATTACACTTGTTTTCGAGCCTTTGACCCCGATGTGGCTCGCCTTGATATCATCGGCACCCCATCGAATAATTTCCATCCTGCCTGCGCGTCGCGCCGCCGCAAATGTTGCAAACAGCGGATAGTCATATTTGGCGACGGTGATTACGGCCGGCAGTTTCCTGGCAGCAACCACCTGGCTGCCCCCGCTGATAATCCGCGTGAATTCGAATCGGTCGTTCTTGTATTCAGCCTTGGTAACATAGGCTATACAGGGCAGGTGCAGTTCTTCCGCAATTTGCGGCGGAACCTGGGCCGTGTCGCCATCCACTGATTGCATCCCGCAGACCACACAATAATCGCTGTTTTCGTTAAGGACCTCTTTGGCTATTTTTCTGATGGCAAAAGCCAGCGGATTTGCTGTCGCCACGGTGTCTGCTCCGCCCAGGGTCTTGTCGGTCAGCAGCACCGCCATATCGGCGCATCGGCTCAGACTGTATCGCAAAACCTCCTCAGCCATCGGCGGCCCCATCGAAAGGCAAATGATTTTGCCGTCTTCATCGTCGCTGTCTTGCTTCATCTGGTTTGCAAAAGCCAATGCCTGCGAGTCCAGCTCGTTGATTACACTGACCAGCCGGCTTCGGATGAGCGTGCCGGTCTCCGGATCGAACGCATTGTCGGTGATTTGCGTTACATCGGGAACCTGTTTTACCAAGACTATGTAATTACTCATAAGCGCCAGCCTCTAAGACGCCGGGCCACTTCCAAATATAGGTTATTGCTTGCCTCTATTATTGCTTCAATGTGCCATAAACATTTATAACAGCATAGCTTTCTTTACATCATCCTGCTTTTTCAGGTTATTTTTCGAGCAAATAGCTGCCCGGACAACAACAGGGAAAGCAAGTTATACTACTTTCTGGAATACGTCAACTGATATAAAGTTGTTTTTTTATGCCGTTATTTCCTCAAAAGCCGCTATTTTAGTCGAAAAGTTTCATTTAATGCTTGTCTTGGACGGCGAAATGATGTCTAATCCTGCCTTCCGTTGTCATAAGGTAAACGTAAGCAGGTTAACTTAATCTTGTTGAGGTGAACAGAAATGGTAGATTTGAAAGCATTAGCTGACGCAATCATCAAAGGCGACCAGAATGCCGCGGTAGAAATTACCAAGGCAGCCCTTGAGGGGGGCACGGAGGCCGAGAGTGTTCTCAATGATGGATTAATTGCAGGTATGGATGTCGTTGGCGCCCGTTTCAAAAAGAATGAGGTTTACATACCTGAGGTCCTTATTTCCGCCCGAGCGATGAAAATGGCGATGGAAATCCTCGAACCGGAACTTGCCAAAGCCGGCGTGCAGCCAATCGGAACGTTTCTAATAGGAACTGTGCAGGGTGATTTGCACGATATCGGCAAAAATTTGGTGGCGATGATGCTCAAAGGTGCCGGCTTTGAAGTCATCGATATCGGCATTGATGTTCCCGTTGAAAAATTTGTTGACCAGGCCAAGACCACCGGTGTCCAGTTGGTTGGTATGAGTGCGCTTTTGACCACAACAATGCCTGCTATAGAGAAAACCCTGAAAGCCCTAAAAGATGCCGGCATTTCCGCTAAGATTATGGTAGGCGGCGCTCCGGTAACACAGGGTTACGCCGACAAGATCGGCGCCGATGGCTATGCCGCCGATGCCGCTTCTGCCGTCGATGTGGCCAAAAGCCTCGTCGCCTGATATTAACTGCACCCTAAAATTGCAAAAAAACCCGAAAACAGCGCTAAAAACGCTGTTTTTTTTTGCGCCTAATCTGGTAAAATAGACACCTGGTGATGGTGGGAAAATTTGGCTGTGCATATGCTGGTTAAGTTGATGATGAGGTCTCTATGCGGCGAATTAAGAACCAAAACTTGGCGCAATTGCTGCTGCAGTTTCGATTTGCGCCCCAAAAGCAGCGTCAAAAGCAGTTCGATGCCGCTGAGAAACTCCTTACACTCATCGACAAGGACAAGGAATATCCTTTTGAATTCGTCTGCTTCCGCATCACGGGTTTTCATCCAAAGGGCCTGCCGGACCAGCCACTGATAAGAGGCGATGAACTTGCAGACGACCTTAGGATTTTCATCTCAAAGCTAAGCGCCCGACTTGCCCGTCCCGTCGCCGAGCAAAAAGAAGAAGTTTATACCATTGAGCAGCTCGCGGAAACCCTTGGCGTCTCAACAAAAACAATCCACCGCTGGCGCAATCGCGGCCTTCTTGCGCGAAAGTTTATCTTTGACGACGGCAAAAAACGCTTCGCTTTTTTGCAATCAGCGGTCGATAAATTTTTCGAAAAAAATCCAAACCTTATTGCCAAGGCCAAAAATTTTGTGCGCCTGACTGACAAAGAAAAACAGATGATTATAAAACAAGCCCTTGCACTTGCAGCCAAAACGACAATGAGTCGCCACCAGGTCATTAGCCGGGTCGCAGAGCAAATCGGCAGGGCACACGAAACCGTTAGATACACAATCATCAGCTACGAAAAGGCCAATCCCCAAAAACATATTTTCAGCAGACCATCCGGCGTAATCAACCCGGCTCAGGCTGCCGAACTCTATAAGCTGTTCAAACAGGGCTGCAGCATTAAGGAATTGATGGAGCGCTTCAACCGCACCAAAAGTTCCATATATCGGATTATAAATCGACGCAGGGCAAAAGCTCTTCTGGCCAGAAAAATTGAATTTACCACCAGCGAAGAGTTTCTTGAAGACGGGGCCAAAAGCAAGATTCTCGGAAAGCCTATCAGTTGGAGAGTGCCAACCTCCGACCAAAGCACTGAACAGCTTCCCGTTTTGCAAAAAGACAGCCAAAAGGGGTTCCGACAATTCGAATTCGCCGGCGAGCCCTTGCTGCCTCAGTATTTACAGACATTAAAGAATACCCCCGTGCTCGACAGGGAAACTGAGCTCGAGCTGTTCCGCAGGTATAATTATCTAAAATATCTTGCCTGCATAGCAAGAGCGGGCATGAGTCCAGTTCGGGTCTCAAGCTCCCGGCTCAGGGAAGTCGAGAATTATCTGGATGAAGCTGATGCCATCAAAAAAATAATAATCGAAGCAAATCTCCGGCTTGTCCTCAGCGTTGCAGTCAAGCATACCACCAGCGGAGCAAGTTTATCGGATTTGGTCAGTGAGGGTAATTTCTCACTGATGCGGGTCGTCGAAAAATTTGATTACACCAGGGGCTTTCGATTCGCCAGCCACGCCTCCTGGGCCATAGCCAAAGACTACGCACGCGAGAAGCCCGCTCAGACCGCTCGGCCCTACAGGTCAAGAACGACTTCTCTGGAGGGTATCCATCGCGATTTGAGAACCACAGCGGCCGTAGATGTCGTAGCTGTCGAACGAGCACGCCAAAGCCTCATCCAGGTTATCAAGGACAATCTAAGCGAACGCGAGCAGTACATAATTACGAATCATTTTGGCCTGCTCGGCTCACCCGTAAAGAAGAAGAAAAAAACCCTCAGGCAAATCGGTGAAGACCTGGGCCTCAGCAAGGAAAGAGTCCGCCAGATCGAGCTGATTGCCCTTCAGAAACTCCGCCAAAGTCTAAGTGCCGAACAGTTCGACCTGCTGACCGGCTAACCCTCGGAAGAATGGAACCATCGGTGCCGAGTTGGGGGTAGGCAGGATTGTAAAATTGGCTTTGATTGGGTTCGTTTTGGGTTTGTTTTCCCCGCGTCTGCTAAGTCGTAAATTTTCATAATCCTTTGTTGGAAATACGTTTACATTCATTTGGGCTTTCCCGAAATTGGGTTTGTTTTGCATAATAATTAGTATCTAGTATCTCGTATTTAGTATATAGTAGTTTTTAGTTGGTAGTTAGTAGTTGGTAGTTGACTATTCACCATTGACTCCAAGTTATCTATCGCCTGCCGGCGTCTCATGTTTGCCTTCTGGCCCCTAAGGGACAGGCAAACAGGCGGGTATTTTAACATAGTTTCAAACAAAAGTCAACAAAAAAAAGACCAAAAAATTAGCCACAGAGGTCACAGAGAGGTTGGCTTCACCGGCCGTGGTGTGGACGGCCTTGTTTATACAAACTCGCAGCCGTACTCCAAGCGAGCTTGTGCGTTCGGTTTGCGGAGTTTGTCTAAGTTGCTGACGTTGTCAGCGTTGGTGAAGCCAGAGAAGAGTCTTTTCTTTTTAGAGAGGATACCTTGGGCACAGGTAGACACGAATAATTTTGGCCGCGGAGGACTCAGAATTGGAGGGAAATCCGAAGCTCTCAACAAATCCAAACCTCAAATGACAAAACAGGCTCGTACGAGCAGATCTGGTAACGTCTGAGCGGGCGAGGGTTAAGGGGAAGGTTAGGCTGTTCAAGGTTGTCTCTTAAATGAGGTTTACCGGCCAGAGAACGGAACTTAGATGCAATTAGTTTGTCGAATTGCCCAAAATTAAGTGATAATCCAAGGATTACTCTGCTTCGCCCTGCGCAGCTTCGCAGAGCAGGGTAACGGTTGAGTACACCGTTTTGGAGGTAGATATTTGAGTTAATTTTCACTTGAAAATCCGGCTTGTGTAGCATAGATTCTTCGTAGCGACTATTCGGACAGTGAAACGGCTATGGCTTCTTTGCACAGAAACCATAAAAACAGTAGTTGGGCGAATGGGAAAGGATAGATAAACACTTAAGAAGTAAAGTTGTGTAATGGACACCAAGCGCCTTGAACAAATCGGGGAGACTTTTGTCATTAGTAGACTGCTTAGTGCAGGCATCTTGGTGGCCAAGCCCTTTTTTGACCAGTCAGGGACCGACTTGGTAGGATTCACTTCGGTTGATGACAGAGCACGATTTTGTAGAATTCAATGCAAGTACAGGGAGCTAAAGAAACGTACGTCCGTTGAGGTTGAGTCGAAGTACGTGGTCGGAGCCTTTGTCCTGTTCCTTTACCTCAAGGCAAAGAAAGCGACAGACCTTTTCTGTTTTTTGCCAGAAGACATACGGCACGTTTTCAAGCAAAGTTCCAAGGGGGCTGGGAGCGTGTTTCGACTCAGCATTACTCAGAAGACGGCGCTATCGTTGGACAAGTTCGAGGCGATAGATTTTACTCAGGAGAGGATCACGGCCATATTTGACCTAATGAAGTCATCTTCACCCGATTTCGAGATTCGACAACTGCTCCCCGATTTGCTTGAAACGATGACAAAAATAATGAAAATGCATCGGGAACACGCGAAACTGCAGAAAATGATAAATGAGATTGAGGTGGCAACTCTGAGAAAGGAGGCATGCGATGTGCAACTCAAAATGTTGAAGGAGCACGTGGCTTTATTGGAGGAAAAAATCCAAGATCAAAACGGGGAGAAATGAAGAATATTGGGGACGTTTACCTATTTAGGGGATTAAAGGATACGTTACATTGTTCGATGAGTTGTGCTTGATAATGGTAGGTTTTGATAGAGGACAGCGGGTGCCCTGAATTACTGCGGAGCTTTGGGAAGCAGACATCGGCTGGAATTAAGTATGGTGTCCCCGGAATTAAGAATAGCCTGCAAAGACATAGTTATAGGCTACGCCAAAGGTCCATAGAAATGAAATTGTCGTCCCAGAGGTTAAAGGATTACCTACCAGAACATCCAGCCAAAACCTACGATTCAGTTGGTTGTTGCATATATTGTGGTAACAATACAGATTTGAGTGACGAACACATCATTCCATATGGATTTGGCGGGCGCATGGTACTTCCGCAATCAAGCTGTGAGTCATGTTCAGGGCTTACCAGCGAATTTGAACGTACATGTCTACGTACAATGTTTGGACCTCTTCGCATGCTCTACGACCTACCAAGCAGAAGGAGAAAGGACCGTCCTAAAACACTTCTCTTGAAAGTCAAATACAAACCAGGAGATGACTGGACTAGACTTCCAGTAAACAGAGAGGAATACCCTTTTCTAGTTTTGTTTCCATATTTTGTGATGCCCGACCTTCTATCTGGTTATGAAACAGCGAGTAACAGGGGCGCGGTAGCAAAGAAGTTTTGGATAAGAGGAGCTTCTGTCGCTCGAGGCTTTTTTGAGAATATGAATGATCTGATTGCCGATCTTGGCGTTCATGCAGTGATGCCCGAAGCTGATGCTCAAGTGGATGCGTTTTGTCTAATGCTTGCGAAGATTGGGCATGCATATGCTGTTGCAGAGTTAGGCAATGGCAACTTTGAGCCGTTATTGCTTGATCTTATTCTCAAAAAGGATTTGTCTAATCGAGCCGACTTCATTGGTGGATTGAACTATGATGAAGCTCCTTTAAATAGCCTTCATGAATTGTCGCTAGACGATCATACATGCAATCGCCCAAATCTGGTTTCAGTTCGTGTGCGCTTTCTATCAAAACTTGGTACACCGACTTACTATGTTGTTGCTGGGCGTCATCAGAAATTGTGACGACATTAAATTGGATCATATGACATGCACAGCAGAGGGAATTAAAGGGGTACGGTACATTTTTCGATGCGTTGTGCTTGCTAATGACAGGTTTTGATAGAGGACAGCGGGTGGGCTGAATTACTGCGGAGCTTTGGGACGCAGACATCGGCTGGAATTAAGTATGGTGCCCCCGGAATTAGTAAGTCGTTTTCAAGGGATTAGTTATTGACTTTGGGCAAAGGGGTGTTATACTGACACTCGGAGAGGTAAGGAGTTTTATACGGAAACCATATAAACATTGTTAGGCCTCTAAAGCAAAAATGAGTAAGAACCAAAACAGCGACTTTGATATCTATCATACTCTTGCGAAGAGCATGGTCTTAGGTTTTGCCCGACTATACGGAACCAGGCTTGCCTCCAACACTTTCAGGGTCGCAGTGCTCAAACATCTCGTGGCCAAGAAAGAAGGTGTCACTTCGGAATTTGCCGTAGATTCAGGAATCGATGACATCTCCTCTCAAGAGTATAATGCGTTCTGTTATGTCTCGAACGTCAGCCTTCTGGTTTACGCTACAACCCTGCTCGACACATTTATCAGCGAAAGCACGAAATTCCTCATAATGCGCCATCCCGAAAGCCTAACTAACGAGATAACAGTTGTATTTGAAGACATTCTTGCGGCACCCTCCAAAGCTGCACTCCTCACAGACACAATCTCGAATAAGGTTCGAGATATATCGTTCCGCTCGTTCTTGGATAGGATTAAGTACCTCCGTAAAAGATTTGGTCTCGAGATAGAACTTGAAGATGATACAATTGAGGCTCTCACACATTTTTCTGGCCTTCGCAATGTTATAGTTCATGATCAAAGCGTATTTGAATTGGAACTTGATGATCAAATGAGCCTTGTTGTCAAGCAGAAGACTTGCCCTCTTCATCCGACTCCTGTTCGGGACGAAGATCTTCTCAAGGCTTGGACAGCGTACCGTGATGTCATCAAGCAAATATACTTGGCTATCGTGTCTCAAGTACTGAAATGCGAAGCTCGTCCTGAGATCAAAGAAGTACGAACAGCTCTTGAGTTTAAGGTCTAACAAACCGTTCGCGGGTAATTAAAGGTGTACGGTACATTTTTCGATGAGTTGTGCTTGATAATGATAGGATTTGAGAGAGGACAGCGTTCAAATGATTATTGATGAGTGATGATTGATTATTTAAGGATGTATTTAGCCATTTTTGGTTTGTGGCCGAGGAGGTCTGCTTTCGTCGGGACTGCGAAGTAAGCTACTCATTAACCGTAAGAGGCGGTTTTTCAGGAAACCGAGCCTAATTTGTGTCCGGGGCCTACGGTGTACAGCCGCTTCTTTGGCTCGGTATTGATATGGGAGCAGATAACCTTGCCGACAAAGATTATGTGGTCGCCGGCGACTGTTTCTGATTCGAGTGTGCATTCGAAGTTGGCGACGGCCTCGGTCAGCAGTACCGAATCGATTTCCTGGGCAGGCTCGGTCTTGCAATGGACTTGGCCATGCTGCGCATCGAATTCGGCGAGTTTATCAACGTCCCGGCCGGACCTGGAGCCGAAAAATAAAGCGGCATCGGCCATCTGCGAAGAGGGGAACGCAATGGTAAAGCATTTTGAGTGCCGGATAGTCTCGATTGAGTAATGCCTGCTTGCTACAGCTATCGCCATCATGGCAGGCTTGCCAGACACTATCATCGTCCAGCCCAAAGTGACGGGATTGGCTTTGCCGTTCTTGTCCCTGGCGATGGCAATGACTACCTGTTCCGGGTACTTCGTTTTGATTGCTTCTTGATATTCAGCTTGTTTTTGCATTGCTTTTCTCCGTATTTGGTCTTATATTTATCGCGGCAAAATAAACGACAGCATTGTAGGCATACAAGTGCAAAATGTAAAGTGAGATCCCTCGACTCCACTTCGCTCCGCTCGGGATGACGGCGGGGGATGGTTAGTTTTGACAAGGAGAAAGAAATGGACACGATTGGTTTTCTTGGCGGTGGGAATATGGCTGAAGCCCTGATAAAGGGCATAATAACGGCAAAGGTTTACACACCTGAGAATATCTTTGTAAGTGACATCCGACCTGAGCGACTTGAGTTTGTGGCAAAAGAGTATGGGGCACAGCCGGCCTATAGTAACGCGGCGCTGGCCGCCGACGTTGATATACTCGTTTTAAGTGTTAAGCCTCAGAATATGACCGACGCGCTGCAAAGTATAAAAGATGTTTTCAAACCGCCCACACTTGTTGTTTCCATCGCGGCAGGCATAAAGGTCGGGAAAATTACTGCCGCATTAGGTGATATCGCTATAGTCCGTGTTATGCCCAATACACCCGCATTGATTGGCCAGGGAGCCAGCGCCTTGTTCGCCAATGATAGGGCGAAGCCGATGCTGGAAAAGGCAGAAACGATTTTCGCCGCGGTCGGCAGGGCGGTCATTGTTGACGATGAGGGTCTGATTGATGCCGTCACGGCTGTAAGCGGCAGCGGGCCCGCCTATTATTTTCTCTTGATGGAAGAGATGATAAAAGCAGCAGGGCAGTTGGGCCTGCCGGACCTGGTGGCGAAAGATTTGGTTTTGCAGACCGCCAAAGGTGCTGCCTTACTTGCCGTTGAAGCTGATAAAAAAGGCGAAACCCCCGCCGAGCTTCGGCGGAAAGTTACCTCACCCGGCGGAACCACTGAGGCGGCGCTAAAAGTCTTTGCAGACGGCAAAATCAGCGAACTGATATCGGCCGCTATCAAAAGTGCACGCGACCGAAGCAGAGAGCTCTCAGTCTGATTCACTCCACTATAATCGCTTCGGCCGGGCACTCGTCAGCGGCCTGCTGGACAGCCTCCTCGTGCTCGGCCGGTACCTGGTCAACGATAACCTCTGCCATATCATCGCCCATTTCAAAAACTTCAGGACAGGTATCCACGCACACGCCGCAGGAAGTGCAGGTATCTTCAATTCTGACTATCATAATAAATCCCCTTGGAAATCCATTATTTGTTATTGATTATTTACTGCTGATTACTTATCATCTGATAAGACATTAAAATAGTCAATCGAAAATAGTCAATAATAAATTTTACGGCCGGGTCCCATGCAGACCGAGCCCGCGAATCTGGTCAGGCGGGGAACCGAGCAGCCATAAGCGTGTGCTCTGTTGTGCTGTGGTAAACCCGGCCTTCTTTTTTGAAATGGCATATACTGTACTGGCAAGGAAATACAGGTCGCAGACGTTCGACGACGTCATCGGCCAGGACCCTATCGCCCAGACGCTCAAAAACGCCATAAAAACCGGCCGAGTCGCCCATGCCTATCTTTTTGCCGGCACCCGCGGCGTCGGCAAAACAACTATGGCACGCATCCTCGCAAAAGCCCTTAACTGTCTTACGTCCGATGCTCCTACCACAAAGCCCTGCTGCAAATGCAATAGTTGCGTGGCGATAAACATCGGTGAAGATATCGACGTCATCGAGATTGACGGCGCAACAAACAACGGCGTTGAGCAGGTTCGCGAACTGCGCCAGAATGCGATTTATCGACCTGCACGCTGTCGGTTTAAAATCTACATCATAGACGAAGTCCACATGCTCTCCGTCCCTGCCTTTAACGCACTGTTAAAGACGCTGGAGGAGCCGCCCAGCCATGTTAAGTTCATCTTCGCCACTACTGAGCCGAATAAGGTCATTGCGACAATTCAATCGAGGTGCCAGAGATTTGATTTCAACAATATACGCCCCGGCCTTATCGCCGGCCAGTTGAAGTCCATACTCAAGCAGGAAAAAATAAAATACGAGGACGATTTGATTTTGCCATTAGCGAAAATGGCAAACGGCTCGATGAGAGACGGCCTCAGTCTGCTGGACCGGCTGATAAGTACCGGCGTCGAACCCCTCGCCGTCAAGCTGCTCGAAGAGTATCTCGGCTGTCCCAACAGCGAAAAGGTCTGTAATCTAATCGCCAAAATCGGCGACAGCGACGCACCCGGAACACTCGCCGCCGCCGAGGATTTAATCACCACCGGCCTCAGCGAGGTCCGGATTGTCGATTCGCTCGTCGATTATATGCGCGATTTGATGGTGGCAAAATCCACAGGACCCGACACCGAGCTTTTGATTCTGACCGCCGAGCAGAGAAAACGCGCCAGCGAGTTGGCCGAAAAATTCGACGTCGCCGCACTTGTTTACAATATAACCGCCCTCGAAAAGCTCCGCTGGTCAATCAAAAACAGCGACACCCCCAGGGCGCTTTTAGATGCTTTACTGGTGAGATTTGCCCTGAGTGAGCATTTCCTCAACGTTGACCAGCTCCTTTCGCAATTACAGGCGGGTGGAGCCGCCCCCATAAAAAAAAACCAAGCACCACGAAGCGTAAGCCCTGAGCCGCCACGTAGTGACCCCACTCCGAGCGAGCCACGATCCACGAACCACGATTCACGAACCCCGAATCACGAGCGACGAGCGACGAGCGACGAGCGACGAGCCAAAACCAGCAGCCAGAGGAAGAATGAGCTAATCAACGACCCTGCCGTCAAAACCATCATTATGGGCCTCGACGCAACCATCACCGGCCTCGAAGAAAATTGATCAGCGCCCTGTTGACGGAACAATGAGAAATAGGGAGGTTTTGAGTAAATGACTCCCCGTGAACGTGTTTTGGCCGCATTAGCCGGACAGATGCCGGATAGAATCCCTTTGGCCATCTGGAATAATAAACTGCCCGGCGAGCCGGTGAACAAGCAGCTTCTCGAATTGGATGCGTGCATCATCAACAAATCCACAGTTTATAGTCTCAGCACGCCCGACATCGAAGTTGAAACTGAGCAGCTCCCGGCCATAGACGCTCTGCCGCGCAGGCGCAATATTTTTCACACCCCGGCAGGCGTCCTTACCACCGAAGAGCGAATCGTCCCCGGCAGCATCTGGCTCGAAAAAATGCCTTTCACCGGCCCCAAAGATTACGAGCCGCTCGAGGCCTTTATCGGCAGCAAAGTATATACACCCTGTCACGATAAGTTCCTCGCCGACGACCGTATGTACGGCGGCCAGTCCCTCGCCAGGCCCGAGACCATTTACACGCCAATCCAGGACCTTATCTGCAAATATATGGGCGTCGAGGCATTCTGTATCGAATGGGCCGACCGCCGCGACAGACTACTGGCGCTATGTGAAGTTATCGCTGAGGACCGGCGCAAACGGTTGGAGCTTGTCGCCGCTTCTCCAGCTAAGTTTGCAGTTATCGAAGGCAACATCATCACCGAGGTCGTCGGCCCCGAAAGATTTCAGAAGTACCACGTTCCATATATCGAAGAAGCCTGCGAGCTGCTGCATAAAAACGGCAAATATGCCGGAGCACATCTGGACGCCAACAACAAACTGCTCGCTGACTCCATCGCCAGGACTTCGCTCGACCTTATCGAATCCTTCACTCCGCCGCCCGATTGCAACCTGTCGCTGTCCCAGGCCCGCCGGCTCTGGCCGCAAAAAACCATCCAGATAAACTTCCCCTCCTCGGTCCACCTCGCCGGCCCCGATGCCGTACGAAGAGCCGCCGCCGAAATCCTCAAAGAAGCCGCCCCCGGCGACCGTTTCATCGTTGGAGTATCTGAAGACATCTCAGAACGCGGTGTCAATACGCTTGTCCCGCTCGCCCAAGCAGTTTACGACAATGGCCGCACTCCCATTGCCCCCGGTTGATTGCCGCCGTCACAACCGGGCGGCTTCGTTTGCGCCTGCACCAGAATAAAATCACCTTCGTAAGTCTCTAAATTGCTGCTTGACAAAGCCCGCCGGCCGCGTTAAATTGCCAAAACCACTCGTGAGAAATAAAAAGTCGGTGTCAGAAATGTTGCCCAATGACATCTTCAACGTAGTGGAGAAGAACAACATAATTTTAAGGAGGTATTGCAATGGCCAAGAAAATTGAAGCACTTCGCCTGCCCGGCATAAGGGAAGCAACGCCAAAGGTTCCTGTTATTGGCGTTTTTGCCACCAGCGACCCGCGTATCATCGAAGAGGACCGAAAGCGCTGTCAGAATATCGCCAAAATGGCTGCCGACTGCATAAGCGGCTCTGTGGTTTTGCCTGATAAAACACAGGTCCCGGTGGTTTATTCTACCGTCCTGGTCGATGGCGAAGCCGGGGCCGACATTGTTGCACAGCAGTTTCGCAAAGCCGGCGTCGATATTTTGGTATGTGTGCCCGATACCTGGGCCTTCCCGCAGCTTACCACCATCTCGCTGCTGCAGCAGTTCCCGCCGAACATCCCCATAAACATTACCTGTGGCAACAGCGGACCCAGACCCGGCGTCGTCTATGCCCACGCCACCGCCGGTGCCCTCGCTCAATACGGCCGAATGGTTGCCTTAAATGTCGGCACCTGGCCCGATACCGGAATGAACCCAAAGATGACAGACCAGACCGCCAGGAACCTTATCGACTGGTGCTATGCCGCCGTAACCGCTGTAGCTCTGCGAGGCCGAAGAGTTGTCGTGTTAGGCCATGATTCGATGGGAATGGAAACAGCCCTGGCGCATATCATCCCTACCAGAAACACATTTGGCCTCGAAATCACCCGTCTGGATATGAAGCTTTTGGCCGATATGCTGCTCAAAAAAGCTTATGACGAAAACGAGCTCAAGACACTGCGCCGCTGGATTGACAGATATGTCGGAAAACGCCTCGAACTTCGCCACGAAGCAGACAGCGAACGATTCAATATGAGTATGGCAATGTACTTAATAGTCCGCGACCTGATGGCTGACTTAAACGCCGTCGGTGGCGGATTTATGAGCCAGTTGGAATGGGGCAGCGATGTTCGCGGCATCCCGCTGCCTGTCGCTGATGGTATGGAGTCATTATTTAACAGCACCTTCGACCATAACGGCCGAAAGGCCCCGCTTCCCTACTCCACCGAAAACGACGTCCAGGGACTCACAACAATGCTCTTTATGACCTATCTCAGTGGTGGAAACCCTCCTCTGTTTATGGACTTCAGGAAGGTCTGGGAGCCCTGGGAAATCCAGGAGCTGGCCAAAAAAATCGGCCTTAATGGCCTCAACAATAAAGCAGAATGGCTCACCAAGGGCCTCGTTGACGGCAATAATTCCGGCAGCGCTTCCTTCGACTGGGCCGCCAGGCCCGGTGCGTCTGTAAGAGAGATTATGAGCGGCGTCGGTATGCCGCTGGCCGATTTCGATTACTTCCCCGGCGGCGGCAACTCCGTGACCTTTATGACCCCGCCCGGAATCGAAGGTCTCGCCGGCCGAATTGCATACAGCAGTCTTAGCGGACTGTTTAGTATGGTTTGGGACCAGGCTCACACAACTGAGATGCCGCCCAAACTTGCCGAGGCAATGTGCAATCTGACGACACCTGAATGGCCCCATACTTTTGTCGTGCCGAAGTATGCAACTATGGTTGAGTATAAGCAGTATCCGCCGGCCAATCACTTTCATATGACCTGGGACCTGCCCGTTGCTCGTCTGCAGCACTGGATGGATTTGACCGGCGTATTGAGTGTCACCCCCTGGGCTGCCCGGCCAAAGTTCGTCGAGGGCCTCGACAGGCCTCAGCCCTTGATTCATATGATAAACGGCGGCGAAAATGCTTACAAACAGCTAATCGCAAAGCGATAAATTTGTGAACCAGCCAAAATAAAAGCGCAGAAGCTGCCTGGCAGGGAGGATAATCAAAATGAATAAGTGTTTACATCACATTTTTCTGACCGTTGTTTTGTTCTCGATGGCACTTGCGTTTTGCTCCTGCAAATGTCACTCAATCTCATTGAAAGGTAAAACACAAATGAACGTTCAGAAAGAAACTTTTGGCAAAACGCCGGACGGCAGAAAAGTCCAATTGTACACCCTCACCAATGCCAGCGGCCTCAAGGCAGGGATTATGACCTACGGCGCAATTGTACTCTCGCTGGACGTGCCCGACCGCAATGGCAAGCTCGCCGACATCACCCTCGGCTTTGATACTCTTGACGAGTATCTCAAGGGTCATCCTTATTTCGGGGCGATTGTCGGCAGGTACGGTAATCGCATCGGCAAAGGCAAATTCACGCTCAACGGCATCGAGTACCAGTTGGCAACCAACAATGGGCCGAATCATTTGCACGGCGGCATTAAAGGCTTCGACAAGGTCGTTTGGGACGCTGAGCCGGTCACAGAGAAAGACGCTGTAGGCGTAAAACTCACTTACCTGAGCAAAGACGGTGAGGAAGGCTACCCCGGAAATCTCTCCTGCACCGTCATCTACACCCTCACCAACAACGATGAGCTAAAGATAAGTTACGAAGCTCAGACGGACAAACCCACCCCGGTCAACCTTACGCATCACAGCTATTTCAATCTTGCCGGCCACGGCACAGGTGACATCCTCGGCCACGAACTAATGCTCAACGCCGATAGGTTCACACCGGTCGATGAAGGACTTATCCCCACCGGTGAATTGCGCAGCGTCAAGGGTACGCCTATGGACTTTACCAAGCCCACCGCAATTGGCGCCAGGGTCAATCAGGATGACCAACAGCTCAAATACGGTTTAGGCTATGACCACAACTTTGTACTCAAGGGTCCCCTCAATAGTGGCGGAGGTTCCCCGGCTTTGGCGGCAAGAGTTTATGAGCCGACCAGCGGACGGGTGATGGAAATATATACAACTGAGCCCGGCATCCAGTTTTATTCCGGCAATTTCCTCGACGGCACCAATATCGGAAAAGGCGGCGGGGTATATAAGCACCGCTACGGATTTTGCCTTGAAACCCAGCATTTCCCGGATTCGCCGAATAAACCAGAATTCCCGTCGGTAATTCTCAATCCGGGTGACAAGTACACCCACGTGACGGTGCACAAATTTTATACTCGATAAGCCTGAAACAAGACTCAAGACCCAAGACCCAAAACTTTCATCTGGTCCTGGGTTTGTGGTCTTGGGTCTGTGTGAGCCATTTCAGGTTGAATGCATAATGATTCCAACTGCTGATAAGATGAATCACACCGTTTCGCGCCTGGCAGACCGTCAATCTCCGACAGCCACTCGCAAAACGCCTTGGCCTCATGCCAACTGACAAAAACCACCGCTTCATCGTCATCTATCGAGAACCCTTGTTTGCCCCGCAAATGCATGTGCAGCGGCTCAAACAGCTCATATTCATTATTGGTGACCTCACGCACACCCATATAGAAAGGCTTGGTGATGGTCACCTTGTGTTTAGGGTGCTCATCGTAGTCACCTTTTTTACCAAACAAAGACAGTTTTATGTCCCTGCCGCCGCGTTCCGTCGCGCCCAAAATCCCATCAGACAGCTCACCGTCCTCGAAGCCCATCTCAATTGTCCCCGGCTCAATCCGCGCAAATTCCATCCCGATAAAATTCCGGAAACGCTCTTTTGTCGGCATCTTCAAAGGAGTCTTCCGCAGCTTCGCCGTATTAGCGAAGAAATCTCTGCCCTGCACACCATTGACAGTTAGAATGCACGCTATTAGTAGTGGTGCGAGCACGCCAATTTTTCTGTTCATCTTCGATTCTCCTTTTTTGAATTTGCCAAAACCTTTCTACCTCGCCCTAAAATCCTGCGGACACCGGCTTGATTTCAAAATAGTCCAGGTCCACGCTGCCGTTGCTCATCAGAACATACGCGCCGATAGATTCACTGGTCGATTCCTTGAAGTATATCCCCATCTGGCTTCGAGTAAATTCGGTGACCGGCTCGGCGCCGTTTAGGCCCCAGAAGACACGCCACCGCCGGGTCGGGTCGTCATAGGTAAATCTTATCTTCGCCGACTTCGGCGGCTCCGGCAGCACCACGGGGTATGCGTCCCTCAGCGTGATTTCATTTTGCTTGATGTTAATAAACATAGTCTCGCCTCCCGCGCATGTTGGGTCGCGAAAACCCAAAGTTACGCCCTCGGGAATTTTTGGGCCCGGGGCATTGTAGCGAATGTTCTTGAGCTCAAAAACACCTTCGAACGAACCTGTCCCCACGTGTCGGTTAATTCCGTTGAAGTGCGAGCCTGATTCTATGGTATATTGTCCCTTGCCGTTGAATTTAGCCACTGGGCCTTTGTAGTCCAGCCAGCCTTCGTTATCGAAGTCGGTCGGTCCGGTGAAGGTCTCGACTAACGGCTTGACCTTCCGCCGTTCGTCAACCGGCGCCGGAGGAAGTGTCTTCAGCCACTTTAAGTTGAACGCGAAATGATTCCTACTCGTGATCACATGGATAAGCCCGTCCAGACTCTGACAGGCGGACGTGTACCCGCGGTATTCAGAGCTTCGCCCGCTCATCGTGATGGCCGCGCCGTCGGTGCACTCAATCGTCCGGGCCGGACCGTCGTCCGTCACCAGCCTCTTATAAGGCCATGTCTTTCCGTCATCCAGTGACAACGCAGCATAAAGGCCGCGTATTTCACGCTCGTCGCCGGTGGCGTCTTTGATAAAGATGCCTTTGCCGCCCTCGTTGGTATATGAGGTCAGGAAAAGCTCACCGCCTCGCAGCTTCACCAGTGCCAGCCGCTGACCTCCGCCCACCGGCGGAAACTCGCTTGCCATTGAGGTAAAGCTCTTTCCCCCGTCCTTGGAGATACTGATGGGTAGCTTCCCATCAACCGCATAACCTCGGCTGAACGCAAAAATGCTCCCGTCCGAAAGCTGCGTCACGCCGGCGTGTATCCCCGGAATGTCACCGCCGGGATTAAACCACGTCACACCCTCATCCCGGCTCATCCAAAGTGTGTTCGGCCCATCAATCGCGAAGGCAATAGTACCGTCGTCCATTCTGAATACCGGCTCACTGGGAAGGTGTCCCCTCTTGAATTCAGGCACAATAAGTCTGGGGCCCGTCCAGGTCGCGCCGCTGTCTTTGCTGGTTCGCATCGCAGTAGCCGAGCGTCCCCGGCTCTTGGCCGCAGAAACGCCTGTAAAATGATAAATTGTCTTATTGTCGTCAAACCAAAGAGACGGGGAGTGATTGTTGCGGTCCGGCGTATAGAAAAACAACGAGGCCTCCTCCCATTCGTCGGCGCCCCAGCACAGCCGGCTGGCCGCTTGCCCCAGCTCCCGACCGTGCTCGTCATGGCACGTGTACCAGACCGTCAGCAGGTCACCATTCGAACACTCCACAATCGCCGGGTCATGGTTGTGACAGGTATGTGTCGGACCGTTGGAACCCGGCGCGATGTTTACATACCGCCGTGGGCCCCTGAAATACGGTTTATCAGGGTCCGGGCCCTTCGATATCATCCGGCGGTCCCGCTGAACGACGTTCTGCTGATGCCGAGGCGGCGTCACCGCCAGCGGCCCGGTATCAGGCAGCTCACCTATCACCACCCGAAAACCCGTCACCCAGTTCCTCGTCTCCGCCGCCGCACCCAGCCGGTTGCCCGAGCGCAGATAGTACACCTCCGAACCGGCGCTGCCGCCCCGAGTAACCTTGAAATCGCCGCGCTCATAACCCACAGGATCAACCTGCACGCCCCCCTCGTACGGCCCGTACCAATCATAGCACCACTCCTCCACGTTGCCGTGCATATCATAAAGTCCCCACGCATTGGCCGGCGTCTGACCCACCATCAATGGTTCCTTGCTCCTTCTGCCCGCTCTCTCCCAATAAGGGTAGGCCAATACGTCGCCCGTATGATAATTCGTCGTTGTCCCCGCCCGACACGAATATTCCCACTCCGCCTCCGTCGCAAGCCGATAGGCCAGACCTTCCTTGTCCGAAAGCCACTCACAGAAAGCCATCGCATCATACCAGTTCACAAAGATCACCGCCTCGTTATCGCCCCTGGAGTAACCCTCCTTCCCGCGAAGTCCCTTGTGCCCCGGCTTAAACAGCTCGTACTGAAAGTTCGTCACCTCAAACACACCAATATAAAAAGGCTTCGTAATCTTCACCGTGTGCAGAGGCTTCTCATCGTAGTCCCCCACATTCAAAGTATCAAACAGACCACGACCGCGAAAAACCGGCAGCACCTCCGGCGGCAAAGGCTTATCAATCTGCCCCATTTGAAACTCGCCCGGCTTGAGCCGAACAAACTTCATGCCAATCGAGTTGGTGTATTCCCTGGCCGAAGGCATCTTAGCCGCCCAGGTAGCTCTCGCTTGGCCCAGACACGTCGCAACCCACATTACGGACATTACCAGCCATATTCTTGTCATTGCTTACCTCCACTCAAATACAACAGTTTACATTTTTGTTATTGACCCTGCGAGGTCCCAAAACGTTCAGCGGCCGTGCGCAGCGCAAGCAGGTTCTGTCGTGGTGTGCTGCGAGGAACCACACACCCCGAGCCCAGGACATATCCTCGCCGGCCTGCACCCTCGATGCAAGCACGAGCCTCCTCAATCAATTCGTCTGGTGTGGAGTCGATAAAGGAAAGGGTATTCACACCACCCATAAGGGCGACCCTGTCACCGACCGCCTCACGCGCATCGGCACAGGTGAAATTACCTAACGGATCCAGAGGCCCAATGCAGTCCAGACCGGTCGCTATCATATCCTCCATTATCGGCATCACATTGCCGCAGATATGGCAGTAAATTCGCACATCCGGACAATAGCTGTGAAGCTCATCGCATACCGTCTTCATATGCCCAAAAATAAACTCCCGCCAGTGCTCCGGTGACATCACCGACATGTTCGCCACCGAATCGTTCAGCCGAAGCATTCTCAAACCACAGTCGATATGAAATTTGCCCTTCTCAATAGCGTGCGCTGCGCCTTTTTCCATAATCGAATGTGTCAGCCCCGCCTGCTCTACCAAATCCATCAACGCGTTATCGATCCGCCGCAAAAGCACATGAAACGCCAGCGTCGCCGACCCACAGTCACCCAGCAATGCCATCCTGTCACCGACCTCCTCCATTACCCCCCGCTGTATCTTCCCGTAACCTGCCTCTTCGTAGAACTGCTTTTTCGGCACCGCAATCCGCTTTACATCGGCCACATTCTTCACGAGCGGCTCCCTTGTCGACCAAAACTGTATAAATGCCGCCCGGTACACCTCCTCCAGACAAATTTCACTTGCATCGCTCACCCGCGTCGCCAGCCCCCCCTGCATATCGATTGGTCCAATGCTCCGCCCCTTTTCATCGACCTCAACCACCTTATCGTCTTCCATCCGTGTCCGCCGCATCGGCAAATGAAACAGTCGCGCCCCGTCCGCTTTTACTGCCATCGCAGCCTCAGCTACCACCCGCATCGCCGTTGACGGATCCTCGACAACCTCTCGAAGCTCCGTCCCCGTAAGCACCGCACCCAGGTCCACCCATATCTTAGGCAGTGTCGGAACACGGTCTGGCAGCCCCCCGGATAATGCCGTATAAAAACGTTCCTTCGCTGTCATAACCATTGTTGGTTCTTGCAACAGAGCCTTGAGTAATAGATTTAGATTAACTGCCCTTAGCTGTTCCACTAATCGGATAGTCTTTGGAGTCGGTTCGAGCGGTTCTCATAATCTTTCTGATTTTCGACACAACTTCGGGATGCTTTGACGCCACATTCTTGCTTTCGCTCAGGTCCTCCCTCAAGTTATAAAGCTCAATTGGGGCTACTACTCCGTTGCGCACACCTTTCCAATCCCCCATACGCACCGCCTGCTTGTAAGTCTTGCGAACATGACCATAGTCCCAGTAGAGATACTCGTGACTCTCCTGCTTCTTCCCCAACAGAGCAGGCAGCATCGAGATGCCGTCAAGGCCTTTGGGGACAGGCAAACCCGCCAACTCTGCCGCCGTCGGCAGAAAGTCCCAGAACGCCCAGGTCTGCTCGCTGACCTGACCGGCAGCTATCTTACCGGGCCAGCGCACAATCATTGGAATTCGTACCCCTCCTTCATAAAGGTCACGCTTACCGCCCCTCAATATCCCGTTGCTGTCGAAAAACTCTATCGGTATCGGCGAGCCCTTGTAAGACCCGTTGTCACTGGTGAAAAACACAATCGTGTTTTCATCAATCCCCAGCTTCTTGACCAGTTCCATAATGCGACCGACATCACGGTCCATCCGCGTAACCATCGCTGCGTAATTCTTCGCAATCTGCGGCCAGTCTTTGTTGGTATACGGTTCGTCACTGGGTACAATAAAGTGCTCGGGAGTATCCTTGGGATAGTCGGAGAAATGCGGTATGGTGTACGCCAGATAAAGAAAGAAGGGGTCTTCCCGGTGTTGTTCAACGAACGACAAGGCTTTTTCTGTGAAAAAATCGTGAGTATAGCAAACGTTCTTTCCGCCGCGGTTGCCTCTTAGCTTTCCTACCTCATTTTCAATGACCACTTTCTGCAGCAGCACCACCTTGTCGTTTTCCCAGAGATAATCCGGATAGTAGAAGTGCGCCTGGTCCTGGTTCAAATGTCCGTACCAATAATCGAAGCCCTGGTAATTAGGGATACCCCAGGAACCCGGGTTCCCCAATGCCCATTTGCCTATGCCGCCGGTCTTGTACCCGGCTTGTTTCAACACTTCCGCCACCGTTAAATCATCAGGCCTCAGCCAGATATTATGCGGCAGATTATCCCTTATCCGGTTGTGCCCGTTGTGCATCCCCGTCATCAGGCTGCACCGCGAGGGAGCGCACACTGTCGAACCGGCGTAGGCCTGGGTAAACCGCATACCTTCTTCTGCCAGTCGATCAATGTTTTCCGTCAGAGTCTTCTTCTGCCCATAGCATCCCAGGTCACCATAACCAAGGTCGTCTGCCACAATCAGTATGATATTCGGCTTCTGCTTGCCACCACCGTAAGCCCTCGACCATCCCGGCATCGCAAGAGCTGCTGTCCCTACACCAATCGCTCTCAGGAAATCACGGCGAGTGTATTTGTCCAATACCCTGTCTTCCTTTGAAGATTCCACAATTCTCTGCAATCTAATAAATTCATACCAACCATTATTACATTCAAGGCCTATCTGCTTGCTGCGATAAACCTCCCGCGAAAGCCCGTTGTCATCGTTGTCCTTCTCCGACGGCCTGTTATCATTGCTCCGACAGCCTGTTATCAAAATCAAACAACAGGGCCTCGGCCGGAACCTTGTCCGGACTATGGCTCAAAACAGAACCCGGAACGAGCTGCCTGCCCCGGCCGGCCCATTGCCAGTAAAGACGCAACACCGCTCCTCCATCATCGCAGGAAAATCCCAGTTCGATAGACTCTTTCGTACCCTTTGTCATATTGACTTTGCCCGTGCGAGGCCCGTCCTTTCCAAGACCGTCAATTACAACCGTATTTCCAACAGTAAGACGAAGACCGTCCCTTGCCTCGGCCGTTAACGTCACCTCGCCTGTCACCGGGCCTTCGATGAATCCACTCCATCGGGCGGACCAGTCGTTACCGCGATTGTTGCCCCACTCATGATTAATGGTGCTCAGGATATCTATCATCCGTTCTTCGGGACTGGTAAAACCCGGGCTGTTATAATAGGTCCCCACCAGGCCGCCGTCGGACTTCAGGCTTTCCCGCTTACGTATTTGCTCGAGGTATCTTTTCACATCTCTTGTGCTGGTCAACGGCTTATCGATTTCGTCGAGATTGGCGCCTCTGTTAGTCCTGATGGCCTGATACTTATCGACGCTGAGCTGCATGCGGATACTCTGGTACAATGCCTCGGCCAGCTCAAAGACCCTTGCCCGCAAGTCGGTCGCAACAGGCTCGGTGACCGCCTTATCGAGTATGGCCTGTGCCTGTTCGAGCGCCTTGGCAGAGTCGGCCTGCTCGGCGGCCCTCAAGATGGCCTTCGCCTGCCGCTCAAGGCTCGTCTCGTTTACCAGCCGGCGCTTGATGTACGCATCGTAATACGCCCGGTAGAGTCCCTGCTGGAACCGCCAATTGAGCTTCTCCTGAGGCGTGGCGTCGGCCTCCATCTTCTGGAACAGCTTCAACGTTTCTAAGACACCCTCGTTTTCCAGAGCGCGTCCCTGCCAGTTTCTCTCCAGCGCCGAGAGTCCTTCAGCAAATTTCTGCTCGTACCTTCCGCTGATAAAATACCTGCTGTACTCTCGCAGGATATCCTCGACCTTCATTTCCGGGTCCCAGCCCAGACAGCTCCAGATGATCTTATTGACGTCATCGTTGCAGCCTTCGCTGTATGTAATATATCCGACCGCATATTGCTGCAGGTCCCTGAATATCTTAGCATAGGCTCTGGGCCGGGGATTGATGGGCTCGCGGCCCAATGTGCCGCGCCAGGCAGGGTCCCAGTTGGGCACGGCGTATTGAGAGCTTCTGCAATGCGTTATGTCGGGATATCGCCTTATGGGGTACCTGTCAGGCACCTCTTTCCGCAAGTTCGCCAGGCTCGTCTCGACCTGCGGTCCAAATACGATACCGTCCAGCCACTTCGGTTCTTCGGTCTGTAATATGTCATAGAATGCCCTGAGCCAGCCTTGGCGGCTGCCCCCGCGGTCAAATCCCTGCGGCGAAACCCATATCTGGGCCCTGGGATGGTAACGATTCAGGACCTGTTTGTGTTTTTCCATAAAGGGCAGAAGGATTTTCGGGTGGGTCTTACCGGGATCGCCGCCGGGGACAAAGATAACATCGACCCGCGGCAGCTGCTTCAAGACGTCATCTCGGTCCTGCAAACCAGACTCAACGACCTTGGGGTCCGAGTAGTCACCGTCAATAGCGGGCCACCAGATCCAGACGTCAAGGCCGTAATCGTCAGCTAATTGTGACATATCAACCATCATCTCCATCTGGGGCTTGGGAAGATGCGGACTATCGTCGTCATCATCGCTCTTGGGCGGGATCAGCTCCAACGCGTTCATCCCGAAGACTACCATATCCCGGTAGTACTGCTCCCACATCGGCAGCGTCCAGGCGTCATACGAATTCGTCTTGGGCCTGTAACCAAGCTGATGCCCGCGCAGCCCCCACCGTGGCGCCGTCGCCAGCTTCACCTCACTATCAAGCTTGACCTTGTCCCTGCCCATCTCAAGCAGACGAAGCAGCCTGCCCGTCGCATACAAAGCACCTCTGTCATCATACCCCGCCAGGCACACCGTCACGGCCTTGCGCTTGCTGCCGTCCACCCAGACCGCATAACCGTCCGCCTTTTGCGGAACCTCCAGCCCCGCAGGCGGCGCATATCCCTTTCTCGAAAGCTCCTTTCCCGTCCCTATCAGAATAGCCACCTTATCCCTGCCCGGCATATTCGAGGCGATATCAAGACCTATCCTTGTCCTCTTCTCGACCTCGTCTCTGAGCATGTCCGCTGCATTGGCGCGAATCTTCTTCGTTGAAGGCGCGACGATTACAGCACCGGAAAGGTCGATTTTCTCACCACCAAACGCCTGTACTGAAAGAACCAACACCACAGCCAAGACTACAATTCTTACTTTACACATACAACACCCACCTTTCTGTACCTTTGCGGCACTCTTGAATACACATCATCAACGGAAAATCCCAGCAGGGCCGATTTTCTCTCACGCCGGAACTTCCCTCTTACGATTGGTCAGACCGAGCAGACAAGCCACCACGACCATCACAACCGTGGCTGTCGCTCCGATTATAATCGGGTCGAGATTGCATTGAATCTTGCTGAGCGTATTTCCAAGCCCGCTCCACGTCTCACTTTCCAAAAGTTTGTCAACCAGGCCTTGTCTGATAAACGTCCCCCAGCAAATGGTGACAATGCTTGCCGCAATAGCGACTATTCCCTGCCACAAACGAATTCGGACTTTGAACAAGGCCAGCAGGAACAGCCCCAGTATTCCACCGCCGAATATACCCGAAAGCTGCCACCACACATCCAGAACGCTCCTTGCCTTGATCATCAATCCGGCGCAAACCATACCGAGGATACCCCAGATGACCGTAACCAGTCTCAGCATGAAGATGCTTTGCTTATCAGTGATGTTTTTGTTGATGTATTTCTTGTGGAAGTCCTGAAGCCAGACAGTAGCGGCGCAGTTAAAGGCAGTAGCGATAGTGCTTATAGCGGCTGCCAGAATTGCAGCGATGAGCAGACCTCTGAAACCCATGAACAACTCGGTTGCTATGTAGAACGGGAAGACATTGTCCTGCTTTTCGATGCCGGCGCTTTGCAGTGTCCCGGCGACGTTGTAAGTGTAGTGAGCATACAGAGCAGTGCCAATGTAGATGAAGGCAGTCGTCATGATCGCATAGATGATGGTCGCAACCCAAACCGACTTTTTTGCCTCCCGCGCAGTCGAGCATGCAGCAAATTTCTGAACATAGTTCTGGTCCGCCATCAGGTTTCGAAGATTCTCACTGATCCCATAAATAATCATCACCAGTATTGTTCTGTTGGCAAGACCCTGGTACGCAAGACTGAACTTCCATTCTCCCAAACTGAATTTGCCGTCCGCCCAGGCGCTGACAATGGCGGGTTCGGGACCCTGCAGAATCTTGTATGTCAGTATTCCACAGCAAATGGCGATACCTGAGAGCATGATCGCGGCCTGCATGACATCCGCCCAGATAATCGCTTCCATGCCCCCGAGCAGTGTATATATGACCGTAATTACTCCTATTACCAGAATCAGCAGTATGATGTTATATGTGGCATCGGGGAGAATATGAGCGAACTGGCCGAAAAGCAGCGCGGTAAGATAAAGAATTGCCGCAATTCGCGCAATCATATACAGCATAAAAGAAATTGCCGCATACACCCGCCCCCAGCTTCCCAGCCGCTTCTCAAGGAATTCATATACCGAAATCAGCCCAATCTTGCGGTAGTAGGCGATGATGAAAGAAGATACGAACAACGCCACAGGTATCATCGCATAGGCAAACAAGACCGGGTTCCAGTTACTTCCGTAAGACTTGCCGGGAGTGGCGATATAAGAAAGGCTGCTGGTATACGCGCACATAACCGACAGGCCCGCTGCCCACCCGGGTATTCTGCGCCCAGCCACCATAAACTCCTCTGAAGAGACAATCTTGCGAGAGGTATATACCCCAAGTCCAATCAATACGGCAAAGTAAACGAACAGGATCATCACATCCAGTATCGCAAGCTTGCCTTCTACCGCTCCCAACAAATGAACACTTAAATCCATAATCTTTCTCCTTACTCGAATCCCTCAGATAACCCTACGCAAAAAAGCAAATATTCATACAAAATAATCCCGGTACCCTGGGATTACCTTGTCCTATCCTTATCCTCTTCAGTGCCGCAACTGCCTTTACCAAAAAAACTTACAACCAAAAAAGCAGGTTCTTTCATACGACCTTCTCGATTAACCTAACATTATAACCTCTCGGAGCTGATTTGCAATTCAAACTTCACCGCATAACCTTCACCGGCCACTTCCTCTAAATAGTATCTGTTGTGGAAAGTAAAAATCGATGATGTCACCCCTGCGAAAGCAGGGGTCCAGAGCGAAAAAGCTGGATTCCCGCTTTCGCGGGAATGACAAATGCGTTTTCCGCAACAGGAACTAAATAATCATTCATCAATCATCTGGTCAGCGACAAAATTTCTTACAGGAAGCTTACAGGAAAAACTTACTTTGATAGGAATAAGCTTACATCGGATGGCGATGCACGGACATTGGAAACAGCATAGTTAGACAGTGATTCGAACGACTCGTCATCGGGTGGCACCGATGAGAAAAGTAATACGCCTGAGAGGGCTCGAACCCCTAACCTTCGGTTCCGTAGACCGACGCTCTATCCAATTGAGCTACAGGCGCAACCAAATCCCACAGCATAACCTTCATACGCCGCACTATAAGTCCAAAAAAACACCCTGCCGAATTTGCACTTAATCTTACAACCAGCACCCCGCCATTGCAAGAAAATTAACCCCAAACCCTTTTTTCCTCCCTCCGTCCCTGATATGTCGATTCGCCAATGGCAATTTCCTTGACCGGCCGTACATTTTTTTTAGATTCTTTTATTTTACCGCCAACACCTGTACCCTGAAACTCGTCTAATATTATAGTTGGGCACAACACGGCAGTTTGTGCTCCACCGTTGGAGATATGAGTGGGGCCAAGAGCAAAACGACAGAATCTAAAGAACTTGCGCCGGGGCAGGCGAGAAGCTTGTGAAGCGCTGATATCGCAGCACTACAGGTCGATTTACCGTTTTATTGTTTATTTGACCCGTGACGCGAGCCTTGCTGAGGA
>Ga0209979_1001186_pt1 | contig 29796 bp, 27 predicted proteins | sample AnhtaG_FD_183114 | JGI IMG/M metagenome (GOLD analysis project Ga0209979, IMG submission 183114) | Deep subsurface microbial communities from Anholt, Denmark to uncover new lineages of life (NeLLi) - Anholt_01485 metaG (SPAdes) (version 2) | ecosystem: Environmental > Aquatic > Marine > Oceanic... | reverse complement strand
GCGATCACGTCCCCTGTTGCTCTGGCTTCGCCTATTGTCGCTCACGGCGAACTATGTAGACGTGCACGCCCAGCGGTGCGAAGGCGTCCTCAAAGCCCCCCGCCGTCGGACGGACGCTGCGGCTCTCCTCGTACACCTCAACCGTCGAGCCGTGCGGCACTCGGAGGCGCACGCGAGCCGGCTCCGGCGCAATTGATGAGCCGATGCATCGGCATCTGCACGCCTCCCTTCGTAAGGCAGTTGCCAGTGGTCAGTGAGCGATCGAGACAGCGCACGGGTCCCCCGCCGAGTCGATTCCCCAATGGGGTGCCACACCCCTCCACAGCGGCAGGTGTGGACGGGCGCCCGTGGCGGGCCAGCGCCGCCGTGCGGGGGAGGCCAGGCGGCGCGCGATCAGGAAGAGCAGAGCAGATGGTGCCAGGCGGAGGCCACAAACCAGCTTTCGGGAGCCTACAGCGTGGACGACGAGCTCTTGATATGTCGCTGTGAGGAGGTGACACTGGGAGAGATCAAGGCGGCGATCGCTGCCGGTGCCACGACGCTGCGGGAAGTGCGGGTTCGCACGCGGGCGGGAATGGGATTGTGCCAGGGCCGAACCTGCGGGCGGCTCGTCTCTCAGCTTCTGGCGCGCTACACCGGTCGGCCGCGGGCGGCCATGCAGCCGCGTCGCACCCGCGCACCGGTCCGACCTCTGCTCGGCGAGCTATTCACCACATCCCCGAATGAAGAAGATAGCTGACGTCGTGATCGTGGGCGGGGGCCTCATCGGCTGCGCCAGCGCCTATTACTTGGCCAGGCGTGGCATGGGCGTCGTGCTCCTGGAGCGGGGGCAGGTGGGGGAGGGTGCCTCCGGGGCTTGCGAGGGTTTCATATCATTGCAGTCCAAGCGCCCAGGCAGGCCCTTGGAGATGGCACGGCGCTCCGCCGAAATGTATGCCGGACTGTCGGCGGAGCTGGATGCGGACATCGAGTATGATGCCTGGGGTGGGCTCACCGTATTGGAGGGTGAAGACGAGCTGCGCGAGGGCGCTGCGCTCGCGGAGCGGCTCCAGGGTGCCGGGGTGGAAGCAGAGCTGCTGCAGGGGCGGGATGTTCGGCAGATTGCGCCGGCGCTCACAGAACGCTTGGCCGGGGCCGTGTATTGCCCGAGCGAGGCACGGGTGGATCCTCTGCGCCTGCTCTTCGCCTTCGCGGACGCCGCCCGCCGCCACGGGGCAGATATCCGACCTGGCGTGGCGGTCGAAGGCATCCTCTGCGAGGGAGGGCGCGTCACCGGTGTCCGCACAGCGTGCGGAACGTGGAGCTGCGGCTGCGTGGTGAATGCGGCCGGCGCATGGGCGCCCCAGCTCGTGGCGCCTCTTGGCGTCCATCTGCCGATTCGCCCCCGCCGTGGGCAGGTGATCGTCACGGAGCGGGCGCCGGAGCTGCTGCGGCCCTTCCTGCTGAGTGCGTCGTACATAAGCGCAAAGCTGACGCCCGCCGTGGGCAGCGGACGCATCATCGCCGCGGCTATCGCCCAGACGCGCACGGGCAATTTTCTCATTGGAGGAACGCGGGAGTTTGTGGGCGAAGATGTAAACAACTCCCCGGAGGCGTTGCGGGAGATCATGGCGCACGCCCTTCGCCTTCTGCCGGGGCTGCGGGGGGTGAGCCTGGTGCGCGCCTTCGCCGGCCTGCGGCCCCATAGCGACTCCGGTGAGCCCATTGTGAGCCGCCTGAGCGCACCCGACGGCCTAATCCTGGCTGCCGGCCACGGGGGAGACGGGGTGGCCCTGGCACCGGTCACAGGGCGCATCGTCGCCTCCCTGGTCTCCCAGGGGCCGTGCGGCATGCCCATGCCGCCATGTGACAACCATGCTACGGAAATGCAAATATAAGGTTTACATTTCTCCGTGGCTGTGGTAACATGGTAATGACTTTTAGGCCGCCTCTGCTGTGCTCAGTGGCCCGAATTCTTTGGGAGGGCACTGACAGGGCGCGGCACGAAAAGATGCATGGAGCATCTAGACCCGACACACCGCACGCCCAGATATGCCGGGTGGAGCGGAGCACCAGTTTCGCAGCAATCGTCGCAGCAACTGACAGGGCAACACGACAGACCAGGTCTCGAAGGAAAAAATGAGGACGTGTCGGGCACACCCCGGATGTACTGTCCTCGCGCCGCGCCCCGTCGCGAGGTGGCGACGAGTGGCGCACGTTGCCGTGTTCTCCCTGTCGATAAGTGAAACATATCGTCGTTAGTGGCGAGCGCCAGATGTCTCTGGCTGCCGGGGGCATCTGCGGCGGCTTTGCGAGTTGAGTCATGGGCCGGCCCGAGCGCCGACAGCCCCGGCGCTGGACGGCCGATGGCCGGCTCGGGGCCGTTGTTATTCTCATTGCGTCGCGACCGCAGCATGGTACGGACGCAGCAGTGTTGCACCATTTGCCGCTGACTGCCGATAAAGATGAAGATGAAGATGCAAACTGCGCAGCAAAGCAATCTGGATCGCATACGGGAGTACGGGCACCAGGTCCGACGCGACCCTGAGAGCTTGGCATTTGTGCTCCTGGCGGATGCGTTCCGGGAAGAGGGCATGCTGACGGAGGCGGCAGAGGTGTGCCGTAAGGGCCTCGAGCAGCACCCGAGCTACGGGACAGCGCGTGTGGTAATGGGGCAGATCCACGAGGAACTGGGCGAGATGGAATCGGCCGAGCAGGAGTACGAGACGGCCCTGTCTCTGGATCCGCAGAATATCATGGCGAGGATGTCGCTGGGCAAAGTGCTCCTGCGGCAGGACCGCCGAGCGGCTGCGGGCGTCCATTTCGAGCACGTGCTCTTCCTCAACCCTACGCACGAGGAGGCGTCTTCGCTCCTCGAGGTCGCTGACGGATGCCGGCCGCTCCCGTGGGAGGAGCATGCCGCTGATGCGGCGGGACAGGCACGCCCGCCAGAGGTGAGTGCTGAGGCGACCGAGGAGTATTCCGGGGGCGATAGCCTCCCCTCAGTAGAGGAAATCGAGTCCACGCTTCGCAGCTTAAGCGAGCTGCCTGGGGTGCTGGCCGTCGTGCTGGTCGAGGGCGACGGCTTGCCCATTGCCTGCCACCGGAACACCTCGCTAGATGAGGAGGCATTCAGCGCGCTCGTCAGCGAGATCAATAGCGCCATGGTCACGTGCGCACAGCGGATGGGCATGGGGGAGTTCGAACGGAGTGTAATAGAGGGAGCAGGCGGGCGCATGGTGCTGAGGCGAGCCGACCCCCGGGTACTCGTCGTCGCGACAGAACCCGGGACCAGGCTCGGCATGGTCAACATGATTATCGATCGAGCCGCCGGTCGCCTGGGAAATGCATCCCGCAGTACCGGGTAGATACACGAAGCGAGGGGGAACAGGCGAGTGTCAAGCCACGAAGCCAAATCGCAGCGGGTATTCCCCACGTGGGTTATCCCGCTATTGTGTCTCACTGCAATAATGCTGGGCGTCGCGCTGACGAAACTGTTGGGCTTTTCTTCCCGTGTGTCGCCGGCCCTGCAGCAGTTGGGCATGCTCGTGGTCGCCGTGGAGGCCGTTGCATATGCGGTCATCGCAGTGCTGCTTGGGGTGCGGCGGCTCATGCCGATGGTATTGGCTGCGGCCCTCGGCATTCTCTGTCGTGCGGCGATGGCCGGTGGCGGCGTGCTGCTACTTGGGATTTCCGGACAGCCGCTGGGTGTCAGTATCCAGGCGGCGTGGCTGGGCGACGCGACTTTGATAGGTGCTCATGGTGTCCTGGCTGTGCTCTGCCTGGCGTTCCTCAGGCCAATACTCGTCCCCGGTCCGCCCGTGCCGGCGGAGGCCGAGGCGTTTGGAGCGCTCCGGCCCGATGTGTCTGAGTCCCTGGCCGATTTCCAGACATCCGCGGCCGCAGCCCCGGAGAGCGTCGCGGGGCCCGAGGCAAGCCGCGAAGAGCTCGTCAGCGAACTCATGGGGCCGGTCGCGGAGACAACAGATGCTGCCGAGGCCGAGGCGCCGGCCGAACCGTCGCCGGTGACGTACCTGGAGGAGCCGGCGCCGTCGTATGCTGCGCCGGAGCCCGCCATGGAGCAACCACAGGAGCTGCCGGTTGAGACGCCGGCGCTCCCCTACGCGGATGAACGGACTGCAGCCCCAGCGCCCACTGCCGGAGTCAGCGAAGAGCAGCCGACTGCCGCGGACGGGCCGCTGTTCTCGTTTGAGATCGACGATACGATTCCCGAGCCAGCCGACGAACGCGAGCCGGTGTTGCGGGTGACATCGGAGGGTGTCGAGGAGATTGATGCAGAAGCTCAAGGGCCGCCCCGGCTCGAGGAGCCATCTGCTGAGCCTGCGGTGGCGGAGCAGCCGCCGGCTCATGTTCCCGTACCATCGACTCCGGCCCCCGAGCTCGCTGAGCCGGCTGCGGCTCCCGTGGAGGCAGCGGATGTCAGTGGGGAGGTGTCCGTGTCCGCCGACACCGTGCTGGCTCAATTCCCGGAGGGCGCCCTCAATCTGGCACCGGACCAACTCGAGGAAGCCTTCGCCGAGAAACGATTTGCTGTGCCACTCGATATAGTACTGCCGCAGCTTCACGAGGGCGAAGTACGGGTTCCCGCACGGGTTATTGTTGAGCAGCTCCCCGCTGATGCGCTGGCCGTGTCGGAGGTAGAGTTGGACGCGGCCCTCGCCGATGGCATTGAGCTCCCGCTGGGGGAGATCGTGCCTCAGATACCGGGCGAGCATTTGGCCGTATCGTCCGCCCTGGCAGCCCCGCCGGAACTGCCGATCGAGGACATATTCGAGGTGCCCGCTGCCGAAGGCTTTGACGCCGTCGTCACTGCCGGCGAAGCGGCGGCGCCGGAGGAGCCCAGCGTCGAAGCGGAGGAGGAGCCGGAGGAGCCCAGCGTCGAAGCGGAGGAGGAGCCGGAGGCCGTGGCGCCCGTGGAGGCGCCCCCGCCTGCAGCGCCCGAACCGGTGGCACCTGAAGAGACGATCGCCGTCGATGCCGAGATGGTGCTCGGTCAGCTTCCACCGGAGGTCTTCGTCACCTCGGCGGAGGACGTGCACGGGTCACTTTCCCAGCCCGAGTTCCGCATTCCGGCCGATACGGTGATGTCCCAGCTTAGCAGCGGGCAAGTGGTCGTCCCGACGTCGCTTATCGCCTCACAACTACCTCCGGGCGTGCTCGCGACGTCCCCGGAAGAGATCGATGCGCATCTGCCGGCTGGCGGCATAGAATTGCCCCTGAGCCAAGTTGTGGCCCAGGTCGAAGGGCATCTTGGCCTGATGCGGGACCAACGACCAGCGCCCGTCATCGACGACGAGCCCTTGTTTTCGCCAATGCAGGCGGAGGGCCCGCCGGCAACTATCGACTCTTCGGCTGTGGTGACACCGTCGGTTCCGCAGGAGACGAGCGAACCGCCTGTCCCAGCGGAGGTGATGGAAGGGCCGCCTGAGCCTGAGCCAGTGGAAGCAGTGCCCCCGGCGCCGTGGGAGGCGGCAGCGGAGGAGCAGGAGGTCGCCGCCCTGCCGCCTGCAGAGGCGCCACCGGACGTGGAGGAGCCCGTTGCGCCAGAGCCAGCTATTGAGATGCTGGAGGAAGAAGAACCGGTGCAGGCGGAGACGCACGAGGCGCAACGTGAGGCAGAGGCTGCACCGATGGCCGAGGAGGCCCCGGCCGCAGCACCTGCGGAGGCAGAGGCCGAGGTGCCGGCGCCTGGCGCCGAGGCTGTCCCGGCAGTGGCGCCTGGATCTGCTGAGGCGCTGGCCGCTATTGAGGCGGCAGGGGGGCGCCTTGGTGCATCGCAGACGGACTGGGTAGAATCCGGCGGCGGCATCTACCTTGGTAGCGCTCTGCCCAGTGGTGCAGACATGCAGAGGGCCAGTGAGGCGGCGGCAAACGTTCTGGCGGCGGGTCGCGAGCTCTGCGATGCGTCGGAGCGCGGCGTGGTGAACACAGTGCTGGTATCTGCGCGCCTGGGATGTGCCGCACTTGGCTGGGGAGTGACGGCGGGAGGCGCTTCTGTTGCCTGTCAATTGGCAGGCATTGGCATCCGCAGTCCCGGCAAGGTAGGCGTTGCGGTGCATAAGCTTATGAGGGCGCTGCAGTCCATGAGCCTGACAGGCGATGGGCCGGCGCAAGGGTCAGCGATGGCCTCGGAGGGCTGGACGCCTTCCGAGGGCGACAGCAATGGGGCCGAGGAGGCGCAAAAAGCCGCTGCGGCGGTGAAGTTGGCCGGCGTCGGAGGCCGGCTCTTCGTCCGCGGCGATGGCCCGAGAATGATTCTCCTGGGCCCACCAGCTCTTCTGGCTGACGCCTGTGTGTCGGCCGCCGGGAGGTTGCTGGACAGCGTCGGCGATTATGCTGCATCAATTGGCCTCGGCGAAGTGGAAAAAGTAATTGTGGAAGGAGTCACCGGGGCGGCGGCGCTCATCCCAGCACAGGACGGGAACCCGGCGCTCGTGCTTCTCGGTCCCGGAAGAGTCAAAGCAGGCATGGTCAGCGTCCAGATCAGGAAGGCAGTTGCCGCTCTCGGGGCCGACATGGCCCCAGGAGCCTAACGCAGTCTCCGGGAGCATCGGCAGTGCGGCGCGAAGAACACTGGATTGCAGCACTCGCTATAGCTCAGCTCGGGATCGCGATCGCCGTCTGCGGCATTGCCCTCGCACGGGGCGACGGCACCGGCGGGCTGGTGGGGGCCGACGGATGGCCTTCCGTCTCGCCGCAGGTGATATGTATTCTGGGCGGCGCCATCCTTATTGGTGCGGCCGTGGGCGCACTGGTTGGCAGTAGGGCGCGTTCCAGTGCAAGGGAGTTGGCGCACGCTGCCCCGGGGGCCACGGGGGATCCGGAAGCCGAGGCGGTATACGAACTGGCAGACGACTGCCAGCTAAAGCGACTCGCGGCGGCGCCCGTGGGCGATCCGTTTCAGGAGTTGCTGCGTCCAGTGGTGCGGCTACATGCTGTTCAGGGGGCATCGTTCTCCACACGCGAGGGACTGACGTTGAGCGCCCGCGTGCCGGAGGAAGTGGACGCCGACCATCTCAGCGCCCTCGCGCCGGGACTCTTCACGGAAAAGCCGGACTGGCTGCTCGACGGGGAGGATGCCGGCCGCGAAGAGGAGATAATCGTGCGGCACGGCACACGCTCGCTCGTGGTCATAGCGCGAGGGAGGATTCTTCTGTCGGCGATGGTGGACGAGAGCGCGGGCCAGAATGGTATGGTTCGCAAGTGGCTGCACGCCACGGCCGCAGCAGGAGCAAGGCTGTGGGAAGAGCGTTATGGGACGTCGCCCTAGGGAGCCGCACTGCTGCCGCCGGAAACGCGGCGGCCAAGGGATGGCATGAGGAGACGCCACGATGCGCACGATCTTGCGAAACCTCACCAGGGTCTCCGGGGTCCAGGGCTGTGTGCTCGTCGATCGGGACGGCATAGTGATCCTGTCGGACCTGGCGGCGGATGCGAGCGATGAGCGGGTGGGGGCCATGGCCGCTGCCATCGTGGCCACGGTGGAGGACTCACTCAGCAAGATAAACCGCGGGCCGCTCGTGCATCTGCAAATGGACGCAGACGAGGGCAAGATTCTGGTGGAAGATGCCGGGACGGGGCTGCTCGTGGTGCTGACTGAGAAGAACGTCAATATCGGCCTGATTCGCCTTGAGATGAAGGCGGCCGCCGATAGACTCAAGCAGCAGCAGCGGGCACGCGCAGCGGTGGACATCGCGTGACGCCGGGGAGGCGTCTGCCGATCGGTCGGCCGCGGCGCCGAGCCTGGCGGGTCGGACACGTCCGAGGAGAAGGCGAGGCATGGCTTCGATCAACTACGCGCAACGTGAGATATCCTGCAAGATCGTCTACTACGGCTGTGCCATGTGCGGGAAGACCACGAACCTGCAGTATGTGCATGAAAAGATCCCTGCCCAGGACAAGGGCAATTTGGTATCGCTGGCCACCGAGACGGATCGCACCTTGTTCTTTGACTTCCTGCCGCTCGAAGTGACGAGCGTCGGGGGCTTTCGGACCAAGTTTCAGCTCTACACGGTGCCTGGGCAGGTGTTCTATAACGCAACGCGCAAACTAGTACTGCGCGGAGTAGACGGTATTGTATTCGTTATTGATTCAGAGTGGGATAGGATGAAAGATAACGTCGAAAGCCTCAAGAATCTACAAGAAAACCTGGTCGATTACAACTACGATCTGCGTCAGATACCCTATGTGCTCCAGTATAACAAGCGCGATCTCGCCAGCATCGCGACCACGGAGTACCTTGAGTTCTTGCTGAACAACCACGAGCAAAGACAGTTGGCCTTTCAGTCCGTTGCCACTGAGGGGCCGGGCGTGTTCGAGACGCTGAATGGGATCTGCAAGTTGGTTCTGAAGTCGTTGACTGAGAAGCACGGTCAGTAGCCGCTCCGTGCGCTGCTGAACGCAGCCATGGCTGCACGCCGCCGCAGCGGGTGTCTGCAAATGACGTGGCCGTCGCCATGGCTTGGCCGTGAGGAGGTCGATGAATTGAGTGGCGACGACTTCGTGATCTATGAAGACGATATGGAGGCAATTCAAGAGGAGTTCGGCCAGTTTCTGCGAGAGTCGGAAGCGACGTGCGCGCTGCTGGTGCACAAGAGCGGCCAGCTTGTGGCCAAACGCGGCTTCACACAGCGTCTCGATACGACGGCGCTGGCGGCCCTGGCGGCGGGTGCCTTTGCCTCCACGAAGGAGATCGCGCGTCTCATCGGCGAGCCAGAATTCAGCGTGTTGTTTCACGAGGGCAAGCACGAGCATATTCACGTCTCCCTTGCCGGGGAGCACGCCATCATGGTCACGCTGTTTGACGACCGTACGACTATCGGCATGATCCGCTTGTTCGCTGCGGAGACTGCACCACGGTTGGACGCCATATTCCGCCGAGCGGCGCAGAGGCAAGTGGCGGGCGCGGGGATCGTTCCCGACCTTGGTGACAGGGATGTGTTCGCCAACGCCGCCGGCGAGGGCGACCAGGCGGCTGAGCGACAGCCTCGCCTGGCCAATCGCCGTCGGCCGTGCCGACATGGGGTGGGAAGTACATGGCTCTGACGGGCAGCCTGCAGGAAGTCGAGCCAGCCGACGTGCTGCAGCTCATCTCGATGGCGCGCAAGACAGGTGTCCTGACCGTCGTGAGTCGGCAGGATCGGGCACAGGTGTACTTTCAGGATGGTCAGCCGGTGCATGCGACGTGCGGCGCCGCGAGCGGGGAAGAGGCCATCTACAATCTGTTGTCGCGTTCGGAGGGCGACTTCAGTTTCGAACCGTCGCCCATCGACTGTCCGGTGACTATCACTGTGGACGTGCAGAGCGTGATGCTTGAGGGCGTGCGGCGCGTGGACCATATCCGCCTGCTCAAGGGGGATCTGCCGTCCGGCGATGCCGTAGTGCAGGTCGCACCGGAGTGGCCCGAACAGGCAGAGTGCATGTCCGAGGATGGCCGTATTGGTACCGGAGAGCGCGCTCTTCTGGCGCTGGTAGACGGTCAGCGCACCGTGGCCGAGCTTGTGCAGGCAAGCGGCCTTCCGGAGATCGATGCGCACGAAGCGCTGCACAGCTTGATCTCGCAGGGCCGCGTCGTTGAGGACGAGCCACAGGTGGCTGACGCAGCGAAACAGCTCGCAGGCGTCGGCCGGGACGATCGAGTGGCGACTGCCGCGCCGTCGGCCGAGGACATTCAGCGTCTCCTGGAGCGCGTAGCCTCGCTGTGATGGTGGTGCACGGATGGCGTGCGTACGGATAATGATCGCCGGTACGAGCGCCGAGCAGCTCACGCAACTCGGACGCAGCATGGGGGACATACTGATCGCTCCTTCAACTGGGCCCGATGATGGGGTGACGCTCGGCCGAGCCACCAGGCTCATCCAGTTTGGCCGGGTGGCCGTGGACAAAGATCTTGCGCTGAACTTGTACGTCGTCTCGGGGGACCGACGGTTTGCCTTCATGTGGAACGTGCTTGGACGCGATATGATGGGCTGCCTGGTGCTCGTCGAGTCAGCGAACGAGGAGGGTATCGCGAACGCACGAGAAGTGCTTAGTGCCGTGGCGGACTCGGGTATATCGGCTCTGGTTGTGGGTGTCACCGGCGATGCGTCGCGGCTCCAGCAGGTGGCGGAGCGCCTCGAGCTGAGCCCGGGCACACCGATAGTGCCGTGTGAGTGCCGCGATCGCGGCAGCGTGAAGCAAGCGCTATGTGCTGTCCTACGAGAAATGCTGGCCGTACACGTCGAAGAGTCTGCAGTTCCGCGTCCGGCAGCAGTCTCGGTGCCTGCCGGGGCTGCTTAAGGCCGCCTAAACCGCGCTGACGGCCGAAGCACGGAGGCGATTCGGAATGGCCTCAGGCATACTGTCTCAATTGCTCGGCACACAGAAGGTCATTGCCATCGACATAGGCAGTTACAGCATCAAGGCGGTGGAGGTGGTGACTCGCAAGGAGCACGTGGAGATCACCGCCTTGGGCACCGTGCTGACGCCACCCGGAGCCATGGAAAACGGGGTCGTCGTGGATCGGGCGAGCGTGGCCAGTGCCATCACCGACCTGATGCAGACCATGGGGGCGGACGCGAACGTGGCCGCCGCTCTGGCTACGGATCCTTCGCTGGTGGCGACGAGGATTCAAATGCCCCGGTCGCTGCAAAAGAGTCTCCACAAGTCAATTCGCTTCGAGGCCCGCAAGCACATACCATTCGACATCGACCAAAGCCTGGTGGAGTGTCAGGTGCTGGATTCCGAGGATCGGGACAATGACCAGATGACCGTTCTGTTGGTGGCGGTGCGCAGCGAAGTGGTCAACAGTCGTGTGGAGGCCCTCGAGATGGCGCGACTCGACCCCATCTATGTCGATGTCGAGCAATTCGCGTCGATGCGCGCGTGCATCTATGCAAGTCAGGACCCGCGTGCATTCGAGGACACGCTGGCTCTCATCAGGATCGGAAGCAGTTTCACCGAGATGACGATGGTGCGGCAGGGGGCCTTTGTGTTCCCGCGCATTATCCCCATTGCCGGGGCCACGATGGACCGAGCGATCGCGTCGGCCATGAACATAGATCAGAATGAGGCTCGCGAGCTGAAGGAGCAGCAGGCCGTGGCGTGTCGGCGCGAGGACATGGCATCGCTGGACGACCAGACCCGGCAGGTGAGTCAGATCGCCGCGCCGGCGTTGGAGGAGATCACGCGCGATATTCAGAGATCATTCGTCTTCCTCGCGACCCAGCTCTCCATGGACCCCTCCGCGCCGGTGATCGATCGCGTCCTGCTGAGCGGCGGCACGGCAAACATGCGCAACATTGGCCCCTACCTGGAGCAGCAGCTCGGCGTGCCGGTTCAGGTGACGAACGTGTTCACCGACACTGCCATCACCATCCGGGACGTCGATCCTCAGTACGCCGCGGCGTTTGGGCCCACCATGTCGGCGGTGGTGGGACTGGCGCTGCGCGATGCCGTCAGGTCAGGGCGGTATTCGTTCGCTGGCACGCCGGCCAGCCACCTCGCCCTGCAGCCATCTGTGCCGGCATGACGCGGCAGCGCAGGCGGCGAGGGGAGTTGAGAGTACATGATAGACATCAACTTAGTGGCGGAACGACAGCGACAGCGCCGCGCGAGTGAGAGGTTCGCTCGGATATCTCTGATCACCGTGATGGTTTTCCTGGTGGCCACTGTTGCTGTGTTCACCATCTCGCAGGTGACGGTGAGTAAGCGCCGGGCGCAATTGCAGAAGGTCAAAGATGAGATTGCCCAGTTGCAGGAGCAAAAGCGAGCCGTCGATGTGCTCGCCGAGCAGATCGAGGCAAAGGAGCCACTGGTTGCGTTGCTCGATGAGGCGCGCGATAGCGAACGGCTCTGGTGCGCGGTGCTTCGAGACGTGAGCCTCGCCGTGCCGCCCGGCGTGTCACTCACGAGCATGGCCTCCTCGTCCACGATCCGGCTGCGCAAGCGGGCCGAGGGCGCCACAACGCCACCGACGGCGCAACGGGGCTTGGCCATCGCCGGGTCGGCGCTGCAGTTAGAGCGCGTCGGCCGATTCATGACGAACCTGGACAATATGCCCTCATTCGCCGAGACGTGGCTGAACTCGACCTCCCTTCAGCCGGGCGGCGAGAACGAAATATCCACGTATCGCTTTGAGATCATCGCTATACTCGCCGTCCCCGGGCAAAGGGGTGATACGGCATGACCTCGGGCAGTTTCGCCAACAGAGCCTTTTGGGTGCTGGCGAGCATCGCGCTGGCGCTACTGGTCCTTTTCCTCGTCGTGTGCGTGAGCATGGCCAATGCCTTGCGCGTGCTCGGGGCCGGGGAGACCGACACCCGGCAGCGCCTGGCAGAATTGCAGAACGCCGTCAACAGCGTAAGCATCGAGCAGCTTGAGAAACAGAACCGGGAGTTGGACGCAATACTGTCCGTGCTGGAACAGGACTTGCCTCAGCGGGCCTACGTGCCCACGCTGCTGAAGCAGATCGAGTCCGAGGCGCTACTGACAGGGAATGATATTTCCGAGGCTCGACCTGGCGAGTGGCACCAGGGAAAAGTCATTACGCGCACCGGCGCGCAGCCGTCCGCCTCGGCCAACGAGGGTCAGGACAGCGCCGCCGAACTCCAGGGCCAGCGCTACGACGAACTGGATTTGGTGCTGCGCTTTCGCGGCAGTTTCGAGAGCGGCTTCGCGCTGCTGAAGGGCATGGGCTCGCTCAGAAAGATGCTGTTCGTCAAGGAGATCACCATCCAACGGCGGGGCAATCAATTCCGTCCTGACGGCGGGGCGGAAGCGGACATGGACTTCGATGTGACTGCCTTCATTCTGGAGCCTGCCGGAGGCTTTCCCGGCAAGGTCGTGGCCCAAGTGCACGACTAGCGTGCGCACGGGCGCGCCGTCGGCATACACATCGGTGCCGCTCGTAGGTGGGAGTGGGACGAAGCGATGGAAAAGAAGACGAAGAAGTGGCAAATCCCGGTCCTCGTTGTGGGATTCGTACTCCTGGCCTTCTTTGGCCTCAAGAGCCTCCAGGACTTTCGGGCCGCCAGCGGCGCCGGCCGCCCGGCCGCAACGGCAAAGGCTCCGGAGCACGTGAAGACGCGTTTGCCCGTGCCCGACGAAGCGGAGAGTGCGAAGCCGGCGAGGCCGGCAGTTCGTCCGGCGCCGGCCGTGGCGAAGGCGACCCCCGCCGAGGCGCTCGCGCTCATAGAGTTGCCAGCGGGGGATATACTTCGCCCACTGGACATGCGTGTCGAGCCCTCCGCCGAGGAGTTGCCCGAGGGCATCGAGCCCTCGGCGCCGGGGATGATTGAGCTCGAGATTCCCGCGGCGACACTCGTGGCGGGACGAGAGGGGCCCGAGATTGCTCCTTCACCACCCGTCGGGGCGGCAGCGCGAGTCAGAAAGCGCGGCTCCGGCTTCCCGGGCATCCTTCCCGAACGAGTCGCCAGGGAAGAGTCGATTCGATGCGTCGGCACAATAACGGGGAAGCGGCGCATCGCGGTGCTGAGAGATCTGTCGGCCTCGGACGGAACGCCGACGCTCTTCCTGGGGGAGGGCGAACGAATACCTGGGCCCAAACGCCTTGTGGTCGCCGCTATCGGACCCGGAAGCGTCACCATAAAGACGAACCTGGCCTCCACGACGCTTCCGGTGCGGCCGGAACAAGAGAGCAGCGCGGGTGCGCGGGGAAGCACGGCTCGCGCCCGGCCTTGGCGCTAGTGGAGCAACATCCGTGAGAGGATCGAAGCACATATCGCAGCTTTGCGTCAGAGTCAAGGGGGACTAGCCGATGCGAGCAACCGGAGGAAGCCGAAGGCACCGATGTGCGCCGATATTCTTTGGGATCGGCATCCTTGTCTGGCCAGGCATTGTGGCACTGCTGTGGGCAGCCGCTGCGGCGTTTGCCGGACCGCACGTGACGGCGCGGCCGGGCACGACGACGCGCGAATCCGTGCGGATGCTTCGGGGGCTCTCGGTGGCACATGACGAGGGTCGGCTACTTATCGAGATCGACGTGGACACGCCAGTGCGCTACGAGACAGCGATGCTGTCTGAACCACCCCGATACGTTCTGGAGCTGTACGGGGTTCAAATGCACGCGGAGCAGCAGTGCGACTTCAGCGTGGCTTACGGCCCGGTGCAAGATGTCCGGATCGCCAAGGCGCCCACGGACGCCCGCCGGGTGCGCGTGGTGGTGAATCTCCGCGAGCCGATCGGGTGCAGCGCTGGCCCGGCGGCTCATGGGCAGGGAATGGTGATCGTCGTGGGCGGTCGCGGGCTGGGCGCTCTCGGGGCCGCTCCCGATCGGCCCTCCGTCGGTGCCCCGCGGTTGGCCCTGCCACCGGCTGCTTTTGCCGGCTCGCTGTGGAGTGGGTTCATGCGCGCTGTGCGAGGACAGGCGGTACCCGCAGCGCTGGTGGAGACACCGGCGGTTGCCCCGGCAACGCGTGTGGCGGCATTGGCTGAGTACGAGGTCGAGCCGCTGACGACGCTGGCGGCCATCGACGTGCTGCCCGAATTGGCCGAGCGCGACGGCTGGTTGCCGAAGCTGCCAGGCGGCGAACGCACGGCGGAGGCGAGGACAACCCCGCCGCAGATGCGCCTGCTGGCGGCCGCACTGCCAGCGCAGCAGCGCCACGTTACTGTGGCATCGTATCGGCCTTTGACCAGCGCCACACTGCGGCTGCCGGCTGGCGGCACTCTCGCCGACCTGCCGGCTCGCGCGGCCCTTGCGAGTCTGCCTTCCGTCCACCTTCCCGCTGTCCCACGACGTGCGGCGCCGATGGCGCCCCGAGCCGTGGCTGCCGCTTGGCGTGCGGCGGTTACATCGATATGGCAAGCGCCCGCCCCGGAGCGCTTCGAGCTGCACATAGAGACGAGCGCGGCGGTGGACTTCCGTGCCGAGCGGCTCAGCGCGCCGTTGCGCTACGTGTTGCATCTGCCGAATACTGAGATCGGTCCCGAGTGCGCTCGGCAACTGCGGGTGCGCCACGGCGTCGTCGAGCAGGTAGACGTCGTGGCCACTGATGCCGAGACAAGCGTCAGCATCATGCTCAGGGAGGCCGCCTCGTGTAGTTCGTATCTCGTCCCTGGCAAGAAGACGATCGTAGCGGCCATCGCACCACGGCAACTCGAGGTGCTCGTCGCGGCGCAGGCAGGGGCACGCGGTGCCGCGGCGGACGAGCCCGACTTGATCGAACTGCACTTTCACGAGGCGGACATCACCGCCGTGCTCGTAGCGCTCGGGAAGTATTCCGGGAAAAGCATTGTCGCTAGCAGCAGCGTACAGGGCACAATAACAGTTGACCTGTCGGGCGTGACCTTCGAGAACGCCCTGAACATCGTCACCAAGCTGCAGGGCTATGATTACCTTCTCCTGGACAAGCAGACGTACGTCGTGGGCACCGCGGAGGAGCTGGCGAAGCTGGCGCCGATCGAACGGGTTGTGGCGGAGCGCGGCCAGATGTTCACCTACGAGCCCCAATACACCACACCCGACGCGATAGCCGAATACTTCAGCCAATTTGCCGAGGACTGGGGGATTGAAGTCAGCGCCACAAGAGATCTCAATGTCGTGGTCTTCAGGGGAATAAGAGATGATGCGACAGCTCAGCAAATCCACGACGAGCTCCAGCGCGTGGACAAGGAGCTGCCGCCCATCACGACGTTGTACACGCTGCAGCATTTGGCGCCCGATGACGCCAAGGCGGCTCTGCAGAACTACGTTCTGGAGGTCACTGTGACGACCGCCGGCCCACAGGTGCCCGTGCGGGTGATCCAGCTTCGTGGCTCGCCGCGCGCGATAGCGCAGGCCGAACAGGTTCTGCAGACCATCGATGTGCCGGCGGAAGAAGTGCCGTTGCCGGTGGAGGCGCTGGTGGTGGAAATGGTCGTCATCGACCATCAAGATCCAGAGGAGATCCAGACCACACTGGCGGCGCTGTATCCCGAGGGTCTGGAGGTAATCGTCCACTCTGGCGTGGGGAGCGAGGCAGAGCTGTCGATGACAGGCATCCGGGATGCAGGTGCTCTGAGAAAGATCGGGACGATTCTGCTGCGAGGCGAGCCCAGCATCGTGGCCAAGGCCGTGGGGGTAATCGAGCAGCTCGATGCCCCGCTGCCGCGCGTGCAGATCAGCACCAGCATCATAGAGGTGAGCTATACCAAGAGCGCGACGGTCGGCCTGATTTGGACATTGCCCGGTATCGTCTTCAACGAGGGCCCCCCGGTGGACGGCTGGCGATTCGGCACGTTCATCCGTGATCCCTGGACCTTGAGCGCCATTGTCACGGCGGTGGACAGCAAGGCACGCACGCGGGTGCTCTCCAGTCCGAAAATCGTGGTGGAAAGCACCAAGCTGGGGAAGATACTGGTGGGTAGCATCATTCCATTTGAGACGTCCGTTCCCGGCGAGGGCACCGTCACGCGAAGCCTCAACTTCCAGGAGGTCGGCCTCGGCGTAGACTTCGCGCCGGTGGTGAAGTCGGACGGCACCATTGAGATGTACATAAGGCCGCACGTGAGCAACTTCGCCGAGTTCACACCATCTGGCTTCCCGCGTATCGACACTCGCGAAGCCACGACAATCATGTGGGCGAAAGACGGCGACACCATCATCATAGGGGGCTTGCTGCAGGAACAGGAGAGCATTACGAAGTCGGGCATTCCATTCCTCAGGGATTTTCCGTTCATCGGAGAGCTCTTCTCGCAGCGGACCAAGTCGCGCCAGAAGAGCGAAGTGGTCATCATGGCAACCATCGAGCTATTGGCAGCGGGCTCTCCGGCTGCGGGCGCACCCGCCACTGTGGTTGTGCCCCCGGCATAGAGGGATCGGCCGGACCCAAGATAGTGATTGCCAATGCTTAAGTCCCAACTCATCGGCCAGATACTGGTTGACAACACATCGCTTACGCAGGAGCAGCTCGAAGAGGCACTACGAATCAGCGAAGAGACCAACGAATTCATTGGTCAGATCCTGGTCAATATGGGCTACATCAGCGAGAAGGAGAACGCCATCTGCCTGGGCATGCAATTCGGCGTTCCCTTCGTGGATCTGGCCGATGTGGATGCGGACGAGGCCGCTGCACGCATTCTTCCCGAGAGCTTGATGCGCAAGCACAAGTGCGTTGCCATAGCGCGCAACGCCGGCAAGCTCACCATCGCGATGGCGGACCCCAATAACATCGTCGCCATCGACCAGATCCGCCTGGCCACGAGTTACGAGTACGAGTTGGAGCCGGTCATAGCTACCGAGGACGACATTATGGAAGCTATAGGCCGGCTCGCGAGCACTCAGGGGCGTATCTCCGAAGCCCTCCAGAGCGTGCTCAGCGAGATGCCTGAAGATCAGGTGGCGGTCGCTGAGCATACTGACCAGGATGAGGAAGAGGACATATCGCTTGACGAGACGGAGTTCACCGCCGGCGAATCGCCGGTCGTCAAGCTGGTGAATATGATTATCAGCCGTGCCATCAGGCAAGAAGCCAGTGACATCCACGTCCAACCCGAGCCCACTCAGGTGCGGATCAGATACCGGGTGGACGGGCTGCTTCGAGATGAGATGAGCGTGCCGCGATGGGCGGTGCCGTATCTCACGTCCAGAATCAAGATCATGTCGTCGATGAAAATCGACGAGAAGCGCTCTCCGCAGGGCGGACGGATCGGCCTCACGGTGGGCGGGCGCGATTACGACTTCCGCGTCTCAACGCTGCCGGCGCAGTTCGGCGAAAAGATCGTGCTCCGCATATTGGATAAGACGAGCATCGCACTGGGCCTCGGCAAGCTCGGCTTCTCCCACGACGTGCAGGAAGCCTTCGAGAGCCTCATCACGAGGCCCTACGGCATCATTCTCGTCACGGGCCCGACCGGCAGCGGCAAATCCACCACGCTGTACTCGGCGCTGCAGAAGATCAACACGCCCGAAAAAAACATTCTCACAGTGGAAGATCCTGTGGAATACGAAGTAGAGGGACTCACGCAGGCGAATGTGCACCAACGGGCCGGCATGACGTTCGCCACCATCTTGCGTGAGATGCTGCGGCAGGATCCGGACGTCATCATGGTGGGCGAGATCCGAGATTCCGAAACTGCAAAGATCGCGACGGAGGCGGCGCTGACGGGTCACTTGGTGCTCAGCACGCTGCACACCAATGACGCAGCCGGCGCCATTGCGCGCCTCGTGGAGATGGAGGTGGAACCCTTCCTCGTCGCATCGTCCGTCATCGGAGTGTTGGCCCAGCGGCTCGTACGTCGGCTCTGCCAGCGATGCCGCGAATCCTATAAGCCGCCGAAGGAAGCACTGGATCTGGTCGGGCTGCAGGTCGAGGACGCCGAGGCGGTGTCCTTCTACAAGGCACGTGGGTGCGACTACTGTTTCGACGGGTATCGCGGGCGCATCGGTATCTACGAACTACTGGCGGTTTCCGACCCTGTCCGCAACATGGTGTTGCGGCAGGCGCCGGCACACGAGATCCACGAGCACGCCGTGCAGAAGTTGGGCATGATTACGCTCGCCCAGGATGCCGCCGCCAAGGTGCTCCAGGGCATCACCACCATTGAGGAAGCCTATCGACACACGCAAGTTGAGTAGTCGCCGGAAGGAGCCGTCCCCTGAGATGGCAGACGCATCACCAGCAACCGTTGCCGAGGCGATGCCCCAGCGAGCGAGTACTGAGGACATCGACCTGGACACTCTGTGCACGGTCACCATGGAGCAGGGCGCATCCGACTTGCATTTGACCGTCGGTCTGCCGCCCATGCTTCGGATAGACGGCCGTCTCGTTCCCACGAACTATCAGCCGCTGCCCCCGATGGAGGCCCAGCGGCTCATATACGACGTGTTGAACGACTCGCAACTGCAGAGGTTCGAGAAAACCCACGAGCTCGACTTCTCCTATGGCGTCAAGTACGTCGGGCGCTTCCGGGTCAACGTCTTTTGGCAGCGGGACACTGTATCGGCTGCGCTACGGGCGATACCCAGCCGGATCCCCACACTCGAGGAGCTGAACTTGCCCACTGTTCTGTCCGACATCACCAACCGCAACAGCGGGCTGATACTGATCACTGGGTATACGGGCGCGGGCAAGTCCACGACCCAGGCGGCGATGATCGATTACATAAACTGCAACCGCCCCGTCCACATCCTCACCATCGAAGACCCCATCGAGTATCTGCACCAGCACAAGATGGCCATGGTGAATCAGCGTGAGTTGGGCGCCGACACCTACGCCTTCGCCGACGCGCTTCGCAGCGCGCTGCGCGAGGATCCCGACGTCGTGCTCGTCGGCGAGATGCGCGACCTGGAGACCATTGACGCTGCGCTGACGATAGCGGAGACGGGACATCTGGTGTTCGGCACACTTCACACGCGCAGCGCGACGCAGACGATTGACCGCATCATTGACGTCTTCCCACCGCACCAGCAGGAGCAGGTGCGGGTGCAGCTCGCCAACACGTTGGAGGCAGTAGTGGCGCAGCAACTCGTGCCGCGCATGGGCCGCGCCGGCCGCATCCCGGCGATCGAGCTGATGGTCGCCACTTCAGCGATACGCAACCTCATCCGCGAGGCCAAGACACACCAGATGTCCAGCGTGATCGAGACAAGCGGCGAGCTGGGAATGCAAACGATGGACAGCGCACTGGCAGATTTGGTGCATCGCGGCGAGGTGACGCACGAGGAAGCTATCACCCGCTGCCTGGACCCGGATAACTTCCAGCGCCTGCTGCTGGGCAAGTATTCCTGATAGAGTCCGCCCGCGAGGCGGCGGCGACATCGGCACGGGGGACCAGGAGCACACAGGACGTGTTTGCCCACACAAGGAGCAGATGACGTATGGCTACCTTCGCTTATGTTGCGGTGGATAGCGCCGGCCGAGAGACCAAGGGGCGCATCCCCGCCGACAGCCGAGGCGCGGCGGAGGCGAGGCTTCGCGATGACGGCTACCACGTGGTTGACCTGCAGGCGACCCGCGAGCGCGGCTTCGGGGAACGGCTCGCGTCGCTTCGCAAAGTCAAGCTCAGAGAGCTGGTCATTTTCTCGCGGCAATTCGCCACTATGATCAACGCGGGCATGAACCTTATGAAGTGCCTCGATGTGCTCAGAGGCCAGACCCGCGACGAGCGCCTCAAGAAAATCATCGATCAGGCGAGAAACGACATCGCCGCCGGGCAGAGCCTGACGGAAGCGCTCTCAAAGTACCCTCGCGTCTTCTCGCCCCTGTACGTGAACATGATCAAGGCGGCGGAAGCCGGCGGCATCCTGGATGTGATCCTGAACCGACTCGCCACTTACCTGGAAAAAGAGATGGAAGTGATGGGTAAGATCAAGGCGGCCATGGTCTATCCTGTCATCGTTATGGTCTTTGCCATGCTCATGACGCTGATTCTGGTGTTCTTCATCCTGCCCAAGTTCAAGCAGATTTTCGACGACATCGGCGTTGCGCTGCCGCTCAGCACCAAGCTGTTGCTGGATTCGAGCTACTACGCGATACATTACTGGTACGTGCCGGTCGCCGTCGTTGTGGGTGCTGTTATTGGGTATCGCGCGTACACCAGGACGGAGACGGGCCGGTATCACGTGGACGCGCTCAAGCTGCGGCTGCCCGTCTCCGGCGACCTGACCCGCAAGATGTCTATCTCCCGGTTCGCCCGCACCTTCAGCACCCTCGTCAGCAGTGGCGTGGCGACCCCCGTGGCGTTGGACATCGTCTCCGCCACTACGGGCAATGCCGTCATCGAGAAGGCCGTCCAGGACGCGAAGCAGAGCATCATGCACGGAGACAAGCTCTCCAGCCCTCTTATGATGAGCGGCGTTTTTCCCGACATGGTCACCCAGATGATCTCGGTCGGGGAAGAGACCGGGCGACTCGATGACATGCTCATTAAAGTATCTGACTTTTATGACGAAGAGGTTGATCAGGTGATCAAGGGACTCACGTCTATCATCGAGCCCCTGCTCATCGTTGGCCTCGGCCTGCTCGTGGGCTTTGTGGCAGTGTCGGTTATCACACCTATTTACAACCTTGTCGGAGAAGCAGGCAATCTCTAGCTGCCGCGGGTGATAGGGCATCAGTGGGCGCGCAATAATCGCAGTCGCGGAGGCGGGCATGGTGCAAGCAGCAGCACAGACAGGATCGCGGACAAAGTCGCGGACGAAATCGCGGGCAAAAGCGCGAGCTGACGCCGACACACGGGCGCTCTTTCGAAAGCTGGGTCGCACGGCCGACCGTGCGATACGCGAGCAGCTCATCGAGCGTCACACAGATCTCGTTGAGAAGGTAGCTCGCGGCTTTCTGGCCTCCGGCGAACCGCTTGAGGACCTGGTGCAAGAGGGGTATTTGGGGCTCATCAAAGCCGTCGATTCCTTCGACGTCACGCGCGACGTCAAATTCACCACCTACGCCACCCACACCATATCGGGCGAGATCCGCCACTACCTTCGCGACCGGAAGTCGCTCATCAGGGAGCCAGGCTGGCTGCACGAGCTCAGCCAGAAGGTGGCTCGCGCCATCGATCGACTCACCCAGGATATGGATCAGGCGCCCGGCGTTGCCGCCATCGCTCGGGAGACGGGTCTCAGCGAAGAGACCGTCCTTGAGGTGATGCGCACCCGCAGCGTCTTTCGCCCCGCCTCGCTCGATGGGGATGCCGACAGCACCGACTCCGAGACCGCCATCGCCCTGGACCGTCGCAAGGCAGTTGCGGAGAAGCAGGCGCCCGAGCAAATGGCGGTGGAGGACCGCATCGTCATCGATCAGGCGGTGCGCAAGCTCAAGGGCCTGGAACGCCGTGTCATCTACTACCTCTTCTACAAGGACTTCAACCAGACGGAGATCGCGCGCAAGCTGGGGATCTCGTGCAACTACGTCTCCCACCTCGTCCGGACGTCCCTGAGACGCTTGCGGCAGATGTTGACGTCTGAGGAGCTGCGGGAAGCGCACCTGCGCCTCAAGTCGGCCGGAGCGAGAGCGATGCTTGCTGAGGGGGCGGAGGGCAGCAGTCGCTTCGACGACGTCACCGGCCTGTTGAGCACGCGCGCCTTCCGCGAGCGCCTGGAGCAGGAGGTGCTCAGAGGCGCTCGGTACGCCCACTCAGTCGGTCTTGTACTTCTGGTGATCGACGACTTTCACCACTTCAACGAGGCGCACGGCTTTACGGCCAGCGATGGGCTGCTGGCCGAGGTGGGGAAGCTGGCCCGCAAGAATGTTCGAAAGGTGGATGTCGTCGCACGGTATGGCGATGCCGGCTTCGCCATCATTCTGCCCCACACGGGCGCGCGCGGCGGGCATGTGGTGGCCAAACGCCTCCTCGAGGAGATCCCGGCGCTGGATCTCGGGGGGCTCACCAGGACGCCCGCGTCCGCCACGGCATGTGCCGGCATCGCGGAGTACCCGCAGCATGGCAGTTCGCAGGAAGAGCTGCTCGAGGCGGCCCTGCGGGCGCTCAGCGATGCCAGGAGCGTTGGCCCAAGCACGCTCCGCGGGGCGGAAAAGCCGTAACTCGCCCACGGCCCCACTGAGCACTTCTGCCGATTGCCAAGCCCCCTCACGCCCCCCGATTGGTGTGTCGTTCACGCCGTCACGCCTGCCACCTCGTCGTCGCGGCGCTCCGGCCGAGGAACCGGCCCGGGCCGGCGTAAGCCGTCCCACGTTTACCACGCGAGGTGTTTGGGAACACCCGACTACGGCTGGGCGCTGCAAGGAAGGGCGCGCCGCGCGGCGAACTCTCACGATCTGAGGGGCGTGGCGGAAGTTGTTGGCGAACATGCTCAACTGGCTGCGGACGAGAATACGGCAGAAGATCAACCGTCTGCACGCAGGTCGGTTCATTTGCGACACCTGCCGGTATGACTATGGGGACGCCTGCCTGCGGCCGGACCGGCCGAATGCCACAGAGTGCCCCGAGTACGAGCCGCGCTAGCGATGGTCCCACCCAAGGATGCGGCGTCGGAGGATCGAAGCTATGTTGATCGCCCCCTCAATGCTGTGCGCGGACTTCGCATCGCTGCGGCGGGACGTGCAGCAGCTTGCCGCCGCCGGCGCGGACTGGCTTCATTTCGACGTGATGGATGGGCACTTCGTGGCAAACCTGACCCACGGCCCGCTGGTACTGAAAGCGGTGCGGCAGGATGCCGATCTGACGTTCGATGCCCACCTTATGGTCGAAAAGCCCGAGCAGTACGTCGGCGAGTTCGCTGAAGCTGGGGCGGACTTCATCACAGTGCACATCGAGGCAACCTCGGCGCCGCACCGAGTGCTGCGGCACATCCGAGAACTGGGCAAACGACCTGCTGTGTCCCTGAATCCAGCGACACCGACGTCGGCTGTCGAGTATCTCCTGGGGGAAGTGGACATGGTGCTGGTGATGTCGGTTGACCCCGGGTTCGCGGGCCAGAGATTCATCGCCGCAGTGCTGCCGAAGATCGAGCGGCTCAAGTGCGCCGCGGCCGACGCGGGCGCGGACGTGCTGGTGCAGGTGGACGGTGGGGTGAATGCCGATACTGTGGGACGGGTGACGGCGGCCGGCGCGGATGTGATCGTCTCGGGCTCGGGCATCTTCGCACACCCGAGGGGGTACGCAGCCGCCATTGCCGAACTTCGCCAGCGCGCTGCCACTGAGACGCCCAACTCCAGTCTGCGCGCGCGCTGAGCGGCCAGGACGGGCCGATAGTGCGTTTCTTGACTTTTGATATGCCCGAGGCTATGATAGCGCGTCATTGTCAGAGGGGTCCGGGGACGGAGGGCGTGGGGCCGAGGATATCAGAGGGCGGGCGCCCGGGATTGCAGCGCCAAACGTGCCTTAAGCTCCCGGCATCATGTGGTAAATAGATAGAGTTGACGCCGGGCGCGCAGGCTCTGAGCGCGTCATGGCGCCACCTACCAAGGCATGCTATGGCGTTTACCAACGGGCAAGTTACGGTGGAGTCGGGCAGGGGTTGAGGGTAGCAGAAGGCAGCGCAGCAGATACTGTGTGAATCGAACACATGGACACAGCAATTTCCGCGCGGGGCGTGCCCTCGTTGGGAAGACGCAGGAGGACCTATGGTGACCAGGGCAAAGACAGCCAAGCCGGCACGTACGCAAGCGGCGAGACGGCGCAAGACAACTGGCACACGGACCAAGACCGGGGCCGCGAGAACTCGGAGCCGAAAACCGAGACTGAATCTGAAAACGTTTCGTCAGCTTCTGCTGCAGGAGCGCGAGCGGCTGTATGGTGAGCTTGAGGCGATGGCGGCCCGGACCGCGCGCCGCGGCAAGCTGGACTCGGCAATTCACGAGCAGGACTTCGACGATAATCCGGGCGATGCGGCCACAGAGACGCTGGAGCGTGGCACAGATATGGCGCTGGAGCGCAACCTGCACGACATTCTGGAGCAAATCGAACATTCGCTCGGAAAGATCGAGAGTCGCACGTATGGCGTGTGCGACGTGTGCGGTGGTCCCATCACCGAGCGGCGTCTGAAAGCGCTCCCGTATGCCGCGCTGTGCATCCAATGCCAGGGGCGGCTGGAAGAGCGATGAGCGACGGCGGCGGGCAAGCGGGCGCCCCTGACCCTTCCGGGGGGGCGCCCCGGCTCACGGAGCCCAGGGGCGCCGCAAGGGCCGACAGAACGCCCCAAATTGCTTTCTACGCCGTGGCCGTGCTCGTTTTCGCCCTGGACCAAGTCACCAAATGGGCAGTGCGCCAGGGATTGCCCCTGGGGGCCTCATGCCCAGTGGTGGGTCGCTTTCTCAGTCTCACGCATCAGCATAACACGGGCGCCGCCTTTGGCCTTTTTCCCGCGTGGACGGTCCCGTTGATCGTGGTCGCGGCCGTCGTGACTATTGTCCTCGTGTGCTACGGACCACGGGCGGCTCTGCAGAGCCGCATCCTGAGCGTAGGACTCGCGCTGCAGCTCGGGGGCGCTGCCGGCAACCTACACGATCGCCTTCGATTCGGGCACGTCACCGACTTCATCGACTTTCACTTCTGGCCCGTATTCAACACGGCCGACGCTGCCATAACGTGCGGCGCCGGCCTCATCGCGTACTCGCTTATCACGGCGAAGAGCCATAAGCGCGGTGCTTCCGCGACCTCATAGAGCCGCGGGCGCGGATCAGTCGAGGCGCGCTGGCGAAGCCGGCCGCCGGCGGCGGCGACGCACGCGCTTGGCGCCGGGCGGGTAGTCATGCGCTCTATCCTCTTCAGCATTGGGCCCGTCCGCATCCACTCATACGGCGTGATGCTCACGCTCGGCTTTCTGGCGGGCATACTGTGGATGCGGCGGGAGGGGAAGCAAAGGGGCTTGGGCACCGATGTGGTGCTCGATTTTGCCCTGTGGATACTGCTGAGCAGTATCATATTCGCACGCGCTCTCTTCGTGCTGCTCAATTGGTCGGACTTCGCCGATACTCCCCAGGACATCGTGTTGTTGTGGCGAGGTGGGCTGTCGTTTCATGGCGGCGTATTAGGCGCTCTGGCGGCGGCAATGCTGTTTGCCATCCGGCGCAGGATCCCCCTCGGTACGCTGGCGGACGCCGGCGCGCCGGCGATCCCGCTGGGCTATGCCTTCGCCCGCATCGGCTGTTTTCTGAACGGGTGCTGCGGGGGCTATCCGACCGCGCTGCCGTGGGCGGTCCGCTTCTCTGCAGTGCCCGGCAACCCCGCCGTGCTGACTCCGCCAAGCCATCCCACCCAGATCTACGATAGCCTCATGAGTCTCTTGGTCTTCGGCATCATCATCTTGCTGAAGCCCCACACTCGCGCACGAGGGCAGCTCTTCGCTGCGTACGTCGCCATTTACTCGCTGGAGAGATACGTCGTGGACTTCTGGCGCGTCGGGGCGAGCGCGGCGGTGTTTCACCCTCTGGCGCCGCTGACTGAGGCGCAGGTGGCCAGCGTTGTCATTGGCATTATTGTGGCGGCGTACCTGCTGGTGGATGAGTGGGTCCGATTGCATGCGGCACAGGAGGCGCTGGCGCCGACGCCCTCGGATGCGGAAGAGGCCGAGGCGCCACGGAAGCCCAAGAAGACACATCGATAGCCTGAGCGGGCACTTGAGCGACTATGAGCAGCAGCGGGAGAGCTGAGGCGCGTCAGTACGAGGTGGCCGAAGAGGACGGCGCGATGCGGCTGGATGTGTTCGTGGCCACGCACGCCGATGACATATCTCGGGCGGCTGCCCAGAGGCTGATACGAGAGGAGAGCGTTCTGGTCAACGGCGAGCGTGCCAAGCCAAGCACCGCGGTAGCGCCTGGCGATGTGGTCCGCGTGGTCGTGCCACAGCCGGAGCCGCTCGACGTCACTCCTGAGCCGATCCCACTGCGCATCGTCTATGAGGACGAGGATCTCATCGTCATTGACAAGCCCAGCGGTCTGGTGGTGCATCCCGCGCCCGGCAATTGGCATGGGACGCTGGTGAACGCCCTGCTGTGGCACTGTGAACGGCTGTCGCGCGCCGGAGGCGCGACCAGGCCCGGCATCGTGCACCGTCTCGACAAGCATACGTCGGGCCTGCTCGTGGTCGCCAAGACGGACTTCGCATACCGGAAGCTGGCGGCGCACATTCAGCACAGGCGCGTCGAGCGCCGGTACTGGGCGCTGGCCTGGGGCAGTGACCTTCCCGAGAGCGGGCGCATTGATGCGGCGGTCGGTCGTCATCCCGTGGATCGAAAGCGCATGGCAGTGCTCACGGCGACAGGCAGGCCCGCCGCGACGCGGTACGTGGTGCTCGAGCGCTTCGATCAAATCTCCCTGGTCCAGGTGCGTCTTCTGACGGGCCGGACGCATCAGATCCGCGTTCATTTTGCCCACATCGGGCATTCCGTGGTCGGAGATCCGACCTACGGCCGACAGCGCCGGCTGCGGCGTAGTGCGCCTGAGGCGGTGGCGGTTGCGGTGTCGGCCCTCGACGGGCAAGCGCTCCACGCGCGGCGACTCGACTTCCAACACCCTCGCACGGGCAAGCCGCTGACGTTCACAGCGGATGTCCCCGATGACTTCGCGGCGCTCCTGAGGGCGCTGCGCGAGAGTCGGACGTAACGGCAAGGAGAAGCGAAAAAGAAAAAGGAGGGGACGTCCGCGACTCGAACTGCGGCCCGTGCCGTCTGTTCCTTTTCTCCTTCTCCTTGCCGAGCTTGGTGGGTGCTGCAACTTTGAATGTCTTCGAAGTAGTCGCCGAATGCCCGCGGACGAAGGCCCGGGCTGGCGTGCTGCGGACCACGCACGGGGAGGTGCGCACGCCTGCTTTCATGCCCGTCGGGACGCAGGCTACCGTGAAGGCAATGTCGTCTGAGGATCTGCTCGCTCTGGACGCCGAGCTCATCCTGGTCAATATGTATCACGTGCACTTGCGGCCGGGCGAGGAGCTGATCCAACGCGCCGGGGGCCTACATCGCTTCATGAACTGGCGCCGCCCGATTCTGACTGACAGCGGGGGCTATCAGGTATTCTCGCTCCAGGCGCTGCGGGAAGTGGATGATGATGGCATTACGTTCGTCTCGCACATCGATGGGAGCACGCGGCGACTGACGCCCGAGGCTGCGGTGGCAATCCAGGAGGCACTTGGCTCGGACATCGCCGTTACCCTGGATCAGCCGGTTCCATACCCCAGCGACCTGGAAGCCACGAGTTGCGCTACGGAGCGCTCCAACGCCTGGGCCACGCGCGGCCGCCGGGCGAAGCGACGGCCGGACCAGCTTCTCTTCGGCATCATTCAGGGCGGCTTCGACCACCGTCTTCGGGCAGACAGCGCGGCGGCCGTTGTCGCCCAGGGCTTCGACGGGCACTGCATAGGTGGCCTGAGCGTTGGCGAACCGCGCGAGATCACGTTCGAGATGCTCGCACTGACCACGGAGCTGCTCCCTGCGGAGCGACCTCGCTACTGCATGGGTGTGGGCATGCCGGACGACATATTGCGGGCCATTGCGCTGGGCGTGGACATCTTCGATTGCGTACTCCCGACGAGGCTCGGGCGGAACGGGTGTGCCTTCACCCGATATGGGCGGCTCAACCTCAAGGCCGCGGCTTATGCGGAGGATTTTCGCCCCATTGACGACTCATGCGCATGTCCGACGTGCCGCGGGTACACCCGGGCGTACGTGCGGCATCTATATCGAGGCAGGGAGATCCTCGCTGCCTGCCTGGTGACGTATCACAACCTACATTTCTACCTCAGCCTCATGCGCGCGGCTCGGGAGGCAATCCTCCGGGGCGCATATGCCGATTTCCAGGCCCGGTTTGTTGCCGAGTACTCCGGCAGGGCCGCGCGATGAGTAGGCGTTGCAGCAGGTGGCCACCTCTGCCTCGGGGCAGGTCCGTCCGGTTCAGGGCGGTGAAGCCGGAAGTCATGCGAGACGCCGGGCGCATCGCATCCGGGGCCTTGTGAACGGTTTCACGAGTCCTGGCATGTTCATCGTTCCCTGGCCACGCCGGTCGCCAAATCCCCCGAAATACCCCAAATCCGCCCGCACGGGCGCGGAGAAGCCGTAACGGGGCCCCGACGAACGTGCGTTCGGTATCCTGGGCCCTTGCCAAATATGGCGTGGAGGTGTATTTTTGTATAGGTACCACCGTCCGATATTGGGCTGGCGGACGGTTAGATGGCGTCCAGCAACAGGTGACGGTTATCGCAAAGACAACCTCTGACGGTAGCGAGCACGGTGTGAAGCGGCACACAATGATGGGTGGAGTATGCTGATGGGGGCACCAAGCCAACAGAGCGCAATGTACTTGTTGCCCTATCCGGATAGAGCGGAACTGCAGTTGGGTATCCGAACTAATGTTCCCCCTTTGGTGAACCCATGGCTCTACTTCAAGGATCGCCGGACGGTGGCCGGCATTGTGGCGAGGCGCGACATGTTCGGGGCCATCGCGAAGGGCGATGTAGCACTCGGGGAGCGGCTGGAGAAACGCATTTGGCGCAAACAGCGCAAGGATGGGAGTTGGGGCGGCTCTATCTGGAAAACTGCCGTCGCCCTCGATGGCTTGGTTGACCTACGGGTGGATGCGGAGGGCTGTCGTGTCAGGAATGCAGTTGACTGGATGCTGTCGCAGCAAGATCTGGCGCGCCTGTTTGCCGATCACCTGTTCACCTTTCCACCCATCGATGACGGGCTTCCCGAGAAGGAACTGCGTCTCCCCGGCGGGCTCCGCGTGCGGAACCGTAAGTGTATAGTCCGGATCGCGGCCCTTACGCTACTCCGAGTGTGCCTGCGACTGGGGTTTGAGAAGCTCGAGCGCGTCCAGCACCACCTGCTCCTGGCTACTCGCATCCTGAGCAGCCCGGACCATGATGACTGCGCTGACTGCCGGGAGACCGTTCTCCTCGCCCTATCGCACCATCCCGTCATCAGCCGTTCGGGGCCAGTGATGGTGACCCTCAATTGGCTCGGGACGCTGCAGAGGTCCAGTGGCGAGTGGCGTGGGTGCGATCTCTACCACACGCTATATACCATCGCACACTTCCCGGACCCATCGGCGCGCCTCCAGTTCCAGGCTGCTCTACCGGCTCTCGCCGAGCGGCAGAACCGGGACGGCAGTTGGGGACGCGGGACGTATCAGGAAACGCGCACCTTGGCGGTTACCTTCGCCATGCACGCCTTCGGCCTGATTCAGCCCGATCAGCCCACCTAGACTGCTTCTCCGCCTCCGCCCACCTCGGTCTCAGCTCGGCCCCATTGCACGGAAGTCATAGCTGCAGCAGGCAAACTAGGCACAGTCACCTGACTGGCCTTCACTTTGCCTCAAGGTACGCGACGCGGCCCGCAGCAGGCGCCCTACGATGTGTGGCGGTTGGTGGTTGATGAAGCGCCGGGCGATCTGTAGGTAGCTGAGGGCCCGGCGCAGCGCGGG